>Ga0247831_1002779_pt1 | contig 27281 bp, 20 predicted proteins | sample LaCruzMarch2015__9_FD_192406 | JGI IMG/M metagenome (GOLD analysis project Ga0247831, IMG submission 192406) | Freshwater microbial communities from meromictic Lake La Cruz, Castile-La Mancha, Spain - LaCruzMarch2015_1m | ecosystem: Environmental > Aquatic > Freshwater > Lake | place: Spain...
ATAAAAAAATATGAATTTAAATTAATTCAAAAAAAATAATATTTTTAATTTTTAACATTTTTTTTTTAAAATATTTTAAAAAAAATGTTAAAAATGGTAAGAAACATATATTCTACAGCTCCAATATTTTTAAATATATTTTTACTATATTTATATGATCTAAATGATTTATTATATAACATTTCAAAATCTTGATTTTTCATTTCTAATATAAACATAATTTTATTTTCTTTTTTTATTTGCATTTTATTAATAAATAAATATTTGAATCCACGAATTTCTTTATTTAAAAATATATTATAATCTAATGTTAATATATATATATTTAAATCTATCATATTTAAAAATATATTTCTAAATAAACTTTTTAAATTATAAATTATTTTTGTATTATTTATATTAATTTCAAGACATATATCATCATCTATTTCTCCGAATAATATATCATTATTATTTTTACAAAATATATATATACTACATTTTATTTCTTTAGCAAAATCAATTAAATAAACATTACTATCATGATCTCGTATTATATCACAAATAGTCTCTGACATTTAATATAATACAATATTTTTTAAAGAATAATAAAAATTAAATTTATTAAAAAATCTAATTAAAATTTCATAATTAAAATAATGTTTATCTGATAAATACAATACCATACACTTAATGATTTATTTTATAATAATGATTAGTATAAAATAAAGATTATTTTTATTGAATAATCTTATAAAATTTGTTTATCAATAATTTTTTAAGTATATTAAATATTATTAATTTTTAATCTATTTAATGTTTTATTATTTATTATTACAGATTTATTTATTAGTCTTATATAATATAGTTTTTTAGATAAAATATTTATTCGTTTATTTGCATCAAAAAAATATTTTGGAGCTGTAGAATATATAAAATTTATAAAAAATATTTATAAATATAAAATTTATAAATATTTTTTATAAATTTTATATATTCTACAGCTCCATTATTATTGTTAAGATAATATTAACTACTAATAATTAATATTCTTTAGAAATAAATAAAATTACTAAAAAATAAAAAACAAATTTTAAATTTTAATTGATAATTTATAAAATTATATTTTAACTTAATCAATGATTTATTGTATAGTGAATTATGCAACATCCCAATAATTTATTAAAATAATTTTAAATTTGACGAGTAGTACTGAGCCTAGTCTTGTATTAATTATACTTATCCAATTTTATATTTATCAGATAAACATTATTTTTTAATGATTAAATTTTAAATAATTGGAATTTATTTAAAATTTAATTTTGATTATTTTATTAATAAAATATTAATAATATAGTAAGATGTCAGAGAGTATTTGTGATATTATACATAGTTATAATAGTAAAAGTGATTTGAATATAATTGATTTTAGTAAAAAAATTAGTTGTTATGTATGTATATTTTGTAAAAAAAATGAATACGTATATTTATCGTATGATAATTATACTTATTATTATAAATTTGATATTATATTGGATGTAAAATATAAAAAAGATAATTATAATAATAAATTATTAATACTAACTAATTTATTAATACTAGAAATTAAGAGATTGTTACAACTTAATTCTAATAATATATCTAATATATCTAATATATCTAATATTTCTATTATTCTTAAATATAGAAAAATAAATAATAATAATATTGTTCAATATTTATTTGAATTAAATTATGATTATTTCATAAAATATTTTTATGATGCAAATAAACTAACAAATATTTCATCTAAAAAACTATATTATTTAAGACTACCAAATAAAGCTCAAATAATAAACAATAAAACATTAAATGGATTAAAAATTAATAATGGATCTTTTGCATAATTCATTTACCAATAAAACACTGATAACTGAATTATTCAACAGCACCATTATTATTTATTTATTGTTTTATTACAATAATTTATTTCTCTTAAATATAAATATATTAATTTTTTATTTAAATCATTAATACCCATTAATTTTTTATTTAAATTATTAATACCCATTAATAATAAAATTATAAAAAAATATGAATTTAAATTAATTCAAAAAAAATAATATTTTTAATTTTTAACATTTTTTTAAAAATATTTTTAAAAAAAATGTTAAAAATGGTAAGAAATATATATTCTACAGCTCCTTTATAAAATTTTTTAATTTATTATTAGTTTGTTCTATATTAATTTCTAAATTATTATATAAATTTATAAATTCATAATTTGGTAATAATTTAAGATAATAAATAAATTTAGTATCTTTAAAAAAATCTTCATGATTTAACATATTATTAATAACAAATGAAATATTATATGAAAACAATCTATTATGTTTATTAGATATTTGTTTAAGAATATTATCACATATAAATGGACATTTTTTATATGATTTATCAAAAATATTATTATGTATTTCACAAAAAATAATAATTTTATTATTATCTTTCAATATAGGATGATAATATATAATTTTTTCTTTAATTATAATATCTTTTTTGTATTGTCCATATCCAGTCATACTAAAGAAACTTGTCATTTCTTTAGCGATTATTGAATTTTTATCTAATTCTATTATTGTATCAATATTAGATTTAGTTATTTTATACCCTATACTATAAGTTATTTTATTAGTGATTGTATATAAATATAATTCTGTAATATCACCATTTTTTATACCATTTTGTATATCTAAATCATTTATATCATAATATATTTTGATATAATTACTCTGATAACCTCTTATTATATCACAAATAGTCTCTGGCATATATTATACTATTAATATTTTTTTTTTAATCAAAAACAATAAAAATTTTATTTCATTTTTTGATAAATTCCAATTATTTAAAATTTCATCATTTGAAAAGTAATGTTTATCTGGTAAATATAACATTATTGCAATTAATATAGCTAAATTAATATTACAATTATTTATTCCAATATTTAATAATACTAGTTTTAATGAATTCAAAAATTTTTTAGTTAAATAAATAGATGCTAAATTATTTTCTGTATAAAAAAAGTTTCCTATAAATTTTTTTCTTTCTAAATTACCATTTAATATATTTAAAATATGTTTCTCATTTGTTAATAATAAACAATATTCATTATTATTATTAACAAAGTTTCTATTATCAGTAAAAATTAAATATGAATTATCTGATTTTTTATTATTATACATTCTTTTTGTAAAAGTGCATTTTGAAATTTTCATTTCAAAATATTTTTTAAAATACTCATCACCAAAATTAAATATATCTTTTATTGAACACAGAGATTTATATGCAGTATAATAATCTTGATATAATAATTTATCTAAATGAGTATCAAGAATTATACGATCATCGTATAGAGAAATATTTTTTAAATAATCTAATTGAGGTTTGTATTGATGTATAATACTATTTTTTGTATTTTTTAATTTAGATTTAGTAATTCTTCTATATTCACTATAATATTTTGTTTGATAGAAATCTAAACCTGTTATATATAAATATTTTATAGGATATGATAATAAATCCATTATTGCACATGTTCCTGTATAAGGTCTAGTTCCTAATGCTCTTTCAAAATTTTTAAATTTTAAATCATTCATTACTTTTAAAGGTAGTTCAAATTTATATTTATAAACATAATTTAAAATATCGTCATGAAAAATATTATGATTAAATGGGTAAGAAGAACAACAAAATTTAACACCATATTTTTTATATAATTTTGGATTTAAATTGTTTTCTCCTGGAAAATCTGTTGTATTTAAAGAATTATACATAATATCTGTTTTAGTTCCAATATCATCTTTTATATTTGATGGTAAAGGAATAGATTTATTTAATCTAACTACTAAATCAAATTGATCAATTAAATGACCTTTACCAGTACCTATAATTGATTGTGCAGGACCTACTAATGCTATACATTTATTTGCAACATAATTATGAAATAATTTATTATATTGTTCAAAAAAATAATTTAACATTTTATCATTATAAGATACTATTTGAGGTGGTATATATCTGTCAATTTCTGTACTTTCATATTTTTTGTATTGTTCTCTTTGTTGAAGATCTCTTTGTTGATCTCTTTGTTGATCTCTTTGTTGATCTCTTTGTTGATCTCTTTGTTGAAGATCTCTCTGTTGATCTCTTTGTTGAAGATCTCTTTGTTGATCTCTTTGTTGATCTCTTTGTTGATCTCTTTGTTGATCTCTTTGTTGATCTCTTTGTTGATCTCTTTGTTGATCTCTTTGTTGAAGATCTCTTTGTTGATCTCTTTGTTGATCTCTTTGTTGATCTCTTTGTTGATCTCTTTGTTGATCTCTTTGTTGATCTCTTTGTTGAAGATCTCTTTTTTGAAGATCTCTTTGTTGAAGATCTCTTTGTTGAAGATCTCTTTGCTGTTCTCTTTCCCGAAGCTCCTTTTCCCGAAGCTCCTTTTCCCTAAGCTCCTTTTCCCGAAGCTCCTTTTCTCTAAGCTCCTTTTCCCTAAGCTCCTTTTCCCTAAGCTCCTTTTCCCTAAGCTCCTTTTCCCTAAGCTCCTTTTCCCTAAGCTCCTTTTCCCTAAACTCCTTTTCCCTAAGCTCTTTTTCCCAAAGTTTCCTTTTCTGAAGCTCTTTTTCTCGAAACTCTTTTTCTCTAAGCTCCTTTTCTCTAAACTCCTTTTCTCTAAGCTCCTTTTCTCTAAGCTCTTTTTCCCAAAGTTTCCTTTTCTGAAGCTCTTTTTCTCGAAACTCTTTTTCTCGAAACTCTCTTTCCCTAAGTTTTTTTTCTAGAAGACTTTTTTCCCAAATCTCTCTTTCCCTAAGTTCTTTTTCCCTAAGTTTTTTTTCTAGAAGACTTTTTTCCCAAATCTCTCTTTCCCTAAGTTTTTTTTCTAGAAGACTTTTTTCCCAAATCTCTCTTTCCCTAAGTTCTTTTTCCCTAAGTTTTTTTTCTAGAAGACTTTTTTCCCAAATCTCTCTTTGTTGAAGTTCTCTTTCCCTAAGTTCTTTTTCCAAAAGTTTTCTTTCCCTAAGATCTCTTTCCCTAAGTTCTTTTTGTTGTTCAATTTTCATTTTAATTTCATGATCTCTTTGTTCAATTTTTAGTTTTATTTCTCTATCTCTATCAACATTTATTTTAGGTTCAATATAAATTCGTGTTTTAACATTTTTGTTAATAATTTTTTTAGTGCAACTAAAAAAATGTGATTTTATATATTTTTTAAGGAATATATTTTTACATAAAGGACAATTAATATAGTTACTTGATATATTCATAAACTATTAAATATCAATATAAAAAAATGTTGATATAAACACATAAATTTATAAGAATTTAATAAATTAATTTCTAATGTTATAATATATGAAAGTAATAAATACAAAAATTAGAATAGATAATGTTAATAATATAACATATGTTTTAAAAAAATTTGATACTGGAACATATAAATTATTTGTTTATCAACAAAATATGAGTACCGGATGTTATTATTTAGTAGGAATAAAGAAAGGAAATTGTTAAATAGTAGTAAATTTTTCAAATAATCCACCTCTTTGAGTACTTTCTATACTAAATTCTTTACATATTAAAATTTTATTATATTTAGATGTTCTATATTTCCAAATATTTTCTATAACACTATCATAAACATTATTTTTATTTAATAAATTAATATTAAAAATATCTTTAAAATTATTAATATGTGAACCTACCATCTCACACCTACTTCTATTATTTTGGATTAAACAATCATATTTATCTAAATTATAGTTAGAAAGGTATTCTTCTAATTCTGGAATAAAATAACGAGCAGTTATTTTAATGATAAATATTGAATCTGTAAATTTCGAATTTTTAAAAGCATAATTTATTGCAAATATTTCACTAGCACCTTTAGAATCATTATTGAAGAGATATTTCGCATCATTTAGTTCATTTTCTTTAAAAGTTATAACTTGAAATCTATTTTTATATTTATTTTTTTCATAATTTAATTCATCAAAATTATAACCAGAATTTTCAACTAAAATTATATTAAAATTTGTTTTAGTTAACCATTGTAATATAGATTTTAAATAAGTTTTAATTCTTTCATTTTTATCAATTTGATATAAAAAAGATTTTTTCTTATTAATATTTACAGTACTTGTTAAAATAATTGTTACATTACTATTTATATTATTATATTTTTCTATATTTTTTAAATAATCATTTAAAATATAAAATGTAATTATAAAAAATAAAGATATTAAAATATTTATCATTTATAATAATAAATATTTTAATTATTTAATAACTGTATAATAAATAACAACTACAAATACAATAATCTCTATCACATTTAATTTTAAAATTAGTAATTGCTTCGGCATTACTTTTTTTAGCAATATTTGATAAGTATATATTACACCTTGTTTCTTTTGTTAAATATAAAATATCTTCAATATAATTTGGTTCAATATTAACTGTTATTGATTGATTAGATTCATAATAATATCTATCATTGTAAGAATCTATATTAAATATTTCTGGATAATATTGTTTTTTTTGTCTTTTCAAAATTTGTCCTTTACATTCACACTTGGTATGATCTAAATATCTTATATCAAAACCAGTAATTGCAATTGTATTTCTAGGAGATTTTTTATTTACCCATGATAAACATGTATCTAAGCAATTATTCATATTTTCTTCAATTGAATAGATATATTTATCTTGAATATAAAATTTTTGATTATATCCATTTTGATTATTTGTTACAAATATTTTATTTTGATTATCATAATCAAAATATAATTGTTTATTGAGATCAATAAAATTGGTTTCTGCATAAGTTTTAATAAAGAGTACAAAAAATAAGAAAAACATTTTGATTAGTATTTTACTTATATTTATGTTTAAAAATTATTTTATTAATATTAAATCAATTTTTTATTACAACTAATTTAATAAGATGGATATTTTTTTATAAATAAGATACACCCAAATCTAGGATTTTTGGACAGTTTATTTTTATAATAATAACAATAAAATAATATATTTATAATTAAATTATTAACATTAAAAAAATTATCATATATTAATGTTTAAAAATAAAAATATAGAGTGTATCAAATTATAAAATATTTAAGAATTTAATTCTTTAATAAAAAGGTTTCCAAAAATCCTAGATTTGGGTGTATAATTTATACATTTTTGAACTTTATATATGGTCGTTGTATATAAATTAAATATTTTTTTAATAATTATATATGAATAATTATTTTTATATAAAGATTTTGATATATAATAATATAAATGGCTAATCAACTTGATGAATATAATATTAAATTAAATAATTATATCAAAAATATATCAACATCTAAATATTTGATTGAATTAACAAAATGTTGTAATTATAGTGAATTTTTGACAGTATATAAAAAAAAATCATTAAAGGATTTATATACAGATGTTAAATATCATTATGATCATTTAAATATTATAAGTCTATATATATTGACAGAAAATAATGAAAAAATAATTATACCAAACAATGAAAATATTATTTTATGTGATTATATAAACAATAATAAAAACTATTTTATACCGGTATATTCAGTTCCATCACAAATTGTTTATAAAATATATTTAGATTATGGAAATAACTGTGTTAACAGTGAACAAAACATGATTCAAGATATGGATATAGATACATAACATGGTTCATAACAAAGTACATAACAAAGTATGGATATTGATACAAATCAAATAAATCAAGGATTTTTAAATGTTGCTTTTAAAGAAGCACTTAAAAGAGCATCTTACAGCATCTTACAGCATCTTACAGCATCTTACAGCATCTTACAGCATCTTACAGCATCTTACAGCATCTTACAGCATCTTACAGCATCTTACAGCATCTTACAGCATCTTACAGCATCTTATAGTTAATAAAACCATTATGTTATAGAAATTTTTGGATATTTTATTAAAGGTGCAATGTGTGATAGGATCTGTCTGCTAGTCAAATTTTAATTTATAATAATAAATTATTATATTTTTATTGTTAAATTATTAATAAAAATATAAATAAAAATAAATAAAATATAAATATAAATAAAATATAATTTTTGACTAGAATCACAGGTAATCTACTAGTAGATTAAACTTTTATAAAAATTTATAAATTTGTTTTTTTATATCTTCTTAATCCATTCATTTTAGTAACATAAACATTCATTATTTGTAATACATCTAATACAAGATCTTCTTCAGGTTTTTTTGTTGTTTTATTTGACAGTCTTTTATTAAATCTTCAATAAGTTCATATGCAAATCTTACAAGTCTATCTTTATGAGAAATTACTAATTTATTTTTCCTTTTATATATTAATTATTAGAGATGTAGAGTCAAATACCAGACACTTAAGGATTTACATATTTAAACGTAATAATATATTATTCAATAATATATTATTATTGAATAATTATATAAAATAACAAAATTAAAATATATTTATTTACAATAATCAAATAACTTTTTTACAAATGTTTTATTTATATTTAAAGACTATTTTATAAAATAATGATTGAATACTCTTTTTAAAAATATTTTATCAGTAATATATAGGGGCTGTTACATAATCCACTATACAATAAATCATTGATTAAATTAAAAAATTATTTTATAAAATTATCAATTAAAATTTAAAATTTGTTTTTTAGTAATTTTATTTATTTTTAAATTTTATTGAATATTTTTTAAATAAAAAAAATAATTAAACAATAAATATTTTTTTAATTTTTTTTAAAAATATTTTTAAAGAATATTAATTATTTGTAGTTAATATTATCTTAACAATAATAATACAATATATTAAAAATATATATAAATTTAATATTAATTTATTAAAAAAATAAAAAACAAATTTTTATTTTTAGTTGGTATTTTAATAAAATAACAAAAATATGTACCAATAAAACATTGATAACTGAATTATGCAACAGCTCCATACTATTTTTAAAAATATTTTATTGATAAAATATTTTTAAAAAGAGTATTCAATAAAATATTTATAATCAATGAAAATAATTTTTTATTTTACATTATTCAAAATTATTGTAAAAAATCCTTAAGTGTCTGGCATTGGATGTAGAGTATAAATTTATATTTAAGAGAAAAAAATTATTGTAATAAATAAAGGACATCCTAATAAAGAAGAATTAAATTCTAAGAATGATATTAATGAAACACTAATAAATAAATTAAGCAACATCTCCAAAAAAATATTAAAATAAGCTTTATAAAAATTTTTTTTTTATCAATTTACTATATATGAATTATAATAGTTATTATACACCATTAAGCAAAGATCCAAAGAATAATTTAAAAAATGTATTATTTCCAATTTATTACTTATTTGATAAAAATATTAATAATAAAAATGGTTCATCTGTAGAGTCTAGAACTATAATTAGAAATAATTATAATTTAGATGATTTATTTTTATTAGATAATAATAATTTGTTTGATATTACTTATGGAAATCATTCTACAATTTTATATAAACTTAAAATAGGTGATGATAATTATGTTTTATATTCAAATTCAGGATTAGGTATTAAAAAAAATAATATTATACATAATAAATTAGTAGTTAATAGATTATTTAAAATAAATAAAGAATATAATGTAGATATATGTGAGTTTATAAAATATTTTATGGATGCTATTTCAAATGTAAAAGGTGATTCAATTTATGAAAAAGAGAATAGAATTAAATTATTAATTAATAATAAATTAAATAGTTTAAAATATTCATATTCACAATATACATATTATTATAGTTTAATAAATGATGATTTTAGTAATTTATATAGAAATATATATAATAAAGATAATAATAAAACTTATTTAATATATGCTTTATTAAATTTATTTTGCCATTATGATAATAATATTATGACAGAACATTTATTAACAAATATTATAGGAAATAGAATTGTTAATATAGAATTTAAGGATAAATCTATAGATAAATCTAAAGATAGTTTATATAAAATATATCTTAACTGTTTAGAAAAAACATATGAAGAAAAATATAAAATTAATGAAGATTCAAATAATAAAAGTTTATATGATAAATTTAATATTTTTGCGAATGATATAAATAATATTTTATCTAATAAATTAAATAAAAATTTATATAATTTTCCAGAAACATTTAATTATTCAAAAAATATGTTTATAATAAACTTTAGTGTAGATGGAATTATGAATAATATACAAGATAGTGGTTCATGTACATTTTATAGTTATTTTAATTTAGGTATAACTAATTTAATATTAAAATTATTTTTAACTAATAATAATAATAATAATAAAAATATATATATTCAAAGATGTATTGATTTTCATAATAAAATGATAAATTTATTATGTGTTACAAATGATAGTTTATATAAAACTAATACTGTAAATAATTTATTTTTTGATAATTATATATATAAATTACTTAGAGATAATAATTTAACAGAAGATATAATAAAAAATTATAATAATAAAAATAATAAACTAATATTTAATTTAGAAAATAATTCTGGAATTGATAATTTATTACCAGATAAAATATCTATATCTATTAATAATAGTGAAGAAAATTATAAAATAATTAATTGTGATTATTATATTCATTTACAAAGATTTTTAAAAAGACAAGTTTATATAATTAGAAATAATAAAGATAAAAAATATAAAATTGATATACTAGAATTTAAAATTTTTAGTAAATTTAATAATTTTAATGAATTTAGTAATCCATTGGAAAATTATTATTATGGGAAAGAATTATTTAATATTTTATTAATTATCTATTATATATATTTATGTACTCTAAATTATATAATATTAAATAGTATAGAGTTAGAAAAAAAATTAGATATTGATAATATCAAATGTTTTTATTTTAATTATTTTCAACGTCCAGATGAATTAAATATTTCAATATACGATCCCTTATTTTTAATATTAGATTATCAAGAAATAATTAATATTTTTAAATTTATATCAAATTATGATGATATAAAATCACTAACTGACGAAATTAATATTAATTTAGAAGATAAAAATGTTTTTGATAAAAAATTTTTTGATAATATTTTTTATTCAAAATATAAAAATATAAATGAAATTATAAAAATAAAAAAAATTGACATAAATGATATATACTATAGTAATATTCTTAAAAATAATAAGTTTCTAGAAGATAATATAAATGAAATTATAAAAATATTAAAATATCAATATATAATATACAATAGTATTATAGATAATAAATTTGATAATGAAGAATGTATTATTAATAATGAATTTTATATTAATAATATTATAAATTTAAAAAAAAAAATTTATATTATTATTAATGAAATTAAAGGATATCATTCAATTAATAATATTAGTAAATGTACATTAATAAATATTTTAACAAATTCTAAATATTTATTTATTTCTATTGATGAGTATTCTTCTAATGATAATTTAAATGGTAATTTAAATGGTAAGTTAATATCAAATTTTTTTATAGATAATTATTCTATGATAAATAGTAATTTAACAAAAGTCATTTATTATGAAAATGGAGATTATATGAATATAATATATAAATATATACAAAAAAAAAATAATATAGATATTAATCTAATAGAAATAAAATTCTTAAATAATTATAAATCCCAATATTTTAATTGGTATGAAGAAGAATATTATAATAAATGTAATGAATATAATATTAAATCACCTGATTATAATAATCATATAAAAAATTATAATTTATTAGATAAAAATTTGAAAAAATTATTATGTAGATTTTCAATTAATTATAATAATTTTAATGAAATTAAATTATTAAACACACAAACAAATACTAATATTTTTTATTTATTTATAATAACTTCGACTTATTTTATATTACCATCTAGAACAATTATTATAAAATATGATGAAAGTAAGATATATTATGATGAAATAATAATGATAAATGATAATAAAGAATATAAATTATTATTTAATTTAAATATTACAGAATATCCTTTTACACAATTTATTCCTTCATATATACCTTATTTATTTTATTGTGATGAAAATTATAAATATACCATTGAATTAATAAGCAGTTCATGTTTTTATAATAATATTGGATTTTTTTATAAAAGTTTAGATAAAAATTATAAAGAAGAAAATTCTTATGAAGATATTTATCTTAAAATAAATATAAGTCCTTCTTATTATTGTCCGGTAAATGATTTTGTTACTACTGAATATGAAAAAATTTGTAATAGACATTATCATACAAATGTTAAATTAAATATGGAAGATACGAATATGATAAATTTTATGACACAAAAATTTATAACAGAAGAAAATAATATAAATAATATAAATAATATAAATAATATAATTACAGAATTATTAAATTATTGTAAAGAAAATATTGATATTATAGATACTAATTTAAGTTTTATTAATAAAATAAATAATATAAATAATCTAGAAAATAAAAATAAATATATCAATAATCATACTCTATGTAACTTAAAGAATAATATAATATTTAATTTTAATAAATATGAAAAAACTATAAATAAAAATAGAATAAAATATATAAAAAGCATCAATAAATTTGAGAATTTTAATCAATATTTAATTTTAAATATAAATTATTTTATAAATATTATGAAATGTAATATTTTACACGAGTTAATAAATAAAATAAATAAAAATAAATCTTGTTGGGAATTAAAAAATCATATAGAAACATTAGATTCTATAAAATGTTTTGATGAAAATATAACAAATCAAAAATTTTATGGTTTTGAAATATTTTATTTAATACAATGTACATTTTTTTATAGAAGATCTCAATTAGATAAATATTTTATAATAAGAGATGAACTAATTGCAAAAAATCCAGAATTAAAATTACATCAATTTATGATGGGTAAAGGTAAAACATCTGTTTTTACACCATTACTATCTTTATGCATAACTTTTTTTGAAAAAAAAGCAACAATTATAACTGCTTCACATTTAGTCCCAGATGTTAAAAAAATATTATCATTATCAATTATGTTAACTGATATAAAAATAAATATTTACTCTGACTTTGATGCTAAAATAAATTGGATTAATAAAATTAAAGATCAACCTTTAAATAATGAATATAATATAATAGATGAATTTGATTCACATTATAATTATTTAAATTCAATATTTAATTTAGTAGAAGAAAAATACCCTGTAATTGATAGAGATATTTTTGATTATATTTTTATTCAAACATACAATATAATAAAAAAAATTAAAAATAATAAAAATTTTTTTAAAGATAAATATCCATATTTATTAGATAATATTAAATATTTTTATCATAATTCTATAAGTAGTGTATATAAAATAGATCATGGATTTTCTTTTTTATATTATAATAAAAAAGAAATTCATAGATTATGTTCTCCTTTTTCTAGAAAAGATACTCCTGTAAAAGATTCAAATTTTTCTTCAATTTTATATACTTTAATACTTACATTTAAAATTTATATTAAAAAATATGATTGTAAATTAACAGATGAACTATATGATTATAAAAATGTAATTAATATTTTATCAGACTTAAGAGGGATAGATACAGAACTAGATAAATATATAGTAAATTATGATGCATTAAATGATATAGAAGATAATATAGATAAACTAAAGAATATATTTGAAAATAATATATATAAATTTAATGATAAAAAAATAAAAATTTTATTAGAATACCTATATAATGTTAATAAAAATAAAATTAATTATGTTAAAAAGCAATTAAATATATCATTTCAAGATTTAATTTATAATAATAATAATCAATGGCAAGTAGGATATACTGGAACAGCTTATTTAAAATTATTTGATTATGGAGATATTAAAAATTATGTTTTTAGTCCAAAAATTATAATAGATCCTGATGAAAAAATTGATATATTATTTGCTATATATGGTTATGGAAAAAAAGAAATAAAAAATAATATATATGTAATAAATATATTAAAAAATAAAAAAATAACGATATGTAATATATTAAAAACATTAAATAAATCAAATAAAAATAAACCTAATAAATCCAATATAATAGATTCTGAAAATATAAATTATATCGAAAATATATTAGAAGTAATAAAAGATAATCCACGAGGTTTTATAGATTTACATGGATTATTTTTAAATTATAGTAATAAAGAAATTGCAAAAAAAATTTCAAAAATATTAAAAGAAAAATATGAAAAAGACTATTATATAATATATTTAGATAAAGAACATCAAGTATATCAATTAAAAAATAATAAAATAGAAAAGTTTAAAGGAGTTAATGAAGAAAATTTTTATTATTATGATCAATGTCATACAGTTGGTACAGATATTAAACAACCACAAGAAGGTCATGTGGCAATAATAATAAATAAAACTACAAAAATAAGTGATTTTGCACAGGCTATATTTAGATTCAGACAATTAAATAAAGGTACATATTTATCAATAATTTTAATAGATTATGAAGATAATAAAAAATATACATTAGATGAAATATATAAATTATTGAATAAAAATCAAGATATATTTATTAAGGAACAAGAAGATGGAATTAAATTACAAATATTAAAAACAATAATTAGAAAAAATACTAAAAATTATTTTGAAACTAACTTAAAGCCAGAATTTATAAGAGAAATAGCAGAAAAAATAAATGTAAATGATATACTAAAAGATAATATATTTAATAAAATCTCATATACAAAATTAATAAAAAATATGAGTGAAATACCTGAAACAAAACTTATTAAAATTATATATGATGATTTATCTAAAAATAATAATAAAAAAATGAAAAAATTAATATTAGGTAAAGGAAATGAAAAAATAATAACAATTGAACAAAATAAAGAACAAGAACAAGAACAAGAAAAAAATATAAGAATTAATAATTATATAGAAAATATAAAAAATTTTGAATATTCCGGAAATAATAATATTTATATAATAAATTATATAAATAAAAATAATAATAACATAAGTAATTGTTGCATTAAATTATTTAATACAAAAATAAAAATAAATATAAAAATTAATGATAAAGAAATATATATAAGTTATAATTTTATTTCTAATAAAATATCTGAATTTATATTTGATAATGAATTATCAAACATTGTATTTATAGAATTTGAAAATATGATTTTAATTGAAAAAAAACTTATTGGAATGTTATATTATCTAAATAAATTACCGGTATATTCATTTGAGAATGGTAAAATTATAAATCCAATATTAGCATTTAATAATAAATTTACTTTAAATATTAATGAATATTTTAAAAAATTGTTTGGCTTAGATATTCCAATAATTAAAAATATAAAAGATGAAGAAATAAATAATATACTAAAATATATAGATAATACACAATTATATATTATAAAAATTATGTTAAAATTATATATTGAAAAAGTTTATCCATTATTACCAAAAATAATTGAAAAAATATCATATAATTTATTAGAAAAACTAAATAATTTTACCAATGAATTTAATAATGAATTTAATAATAAGTTTAATCAAAATGAAATATTAAAACAAAAAAAAAATTATTTTTATAATTTAAATTATGTTGTACATTTACCTTTAATAAATTATAACTTTAATTTTAATAAATCTATTGATAAACCATTAATAAATCAATTAATAGAAGATTCTGTAAAAGACTCTGTAAAATCTCATAGAATTCCAATTAAATCAAAAAAAGTTAGTACAACGCATTACAAATTAATAGAAGATTCTGTAAAATCTAATAGAATTTCAATTAACTCAAAAAAAGTTAGTACAACACATTACAAATTAATAGAAGATTCTGTAAAATCTAATAGAATTCCAATTAACTCAAAAAAAGTTAGTACAAAGAGTAACAAATTAAACGAAACAACCATAATAGCCAATAAAAGTAATGTAAGTAAAAAAACAAAACAAAAATGTCATTCTTCGATGAGTTGTATTATAGCAGGAGGTTTATAATTTAGAGAAGTGAGTATTTTATAGAAGTTCAGATTTAAAATTTTGTTTTTTATACCTTTTTATACAACGCCAGTAAATTAATGATTAAGTATTTTTATATAATTAATTATTGAAGGATCTGTAGAATATATGTTCTTATCATTTTTAACATTTTTTTAAAATATTTTAAAAAAATGTTAAAAATTAAAAATATTATTTTTTGAATTAATTTAAATTTATATTTTTTTATAATTTTATTAATGGGTATTAATGATTTAAATAAAAAATTAATAAATTTAATCTATTATTTTATTTTTATTAAAATATAAAGAAAATATTTATTAGTTAATTATTCAGAGATGTTATATAATATAGATTAAATTATTGATTAAATTGAAATATTTTTATTAATTTTTAAATTTTATTTAATATTTTCTTTATATTATCAATACAACAATAGATTAAATTTATTATAAAAATAAAAAAAAATTTTATTTTTTTTACATGGTCCTTTAATAAAATAATAAATATTTATTTATCAATAAACATTTATAAATTATTCAAAAATCCTGATTATAAAAATATTTGTATAAAGAATTATATTAATAACTTTGTTAATAACTTTGTTAATAACTATATTAATTGAGAATAAAACATGATTTAATATAATAGATATTTATATAAAATAAAGGATTTTTAAATCTTGCTTTTAGAGAAGCACTTGAAAGAGCTACTTATAGCTAATCAAACCATCCTGTTATAGAAATTCTTGGATATTTTACTAAAGGTGCAATATGTGATACATAATGTGGAATACCTTTTTCAGGTACTTCAAATATTATAAAATTATTAAAAGATGGTGTAAATGTATGTTTTATCACTGTTCTTTCTTCATTTAAAAAATGAAGATTACCACCATATTGTGGTTTCCAATATTTTGTTAAATTTATCACAAAGGCAAGTCTACCATTTCCTCTATCAGAATGGGGTGATAAAAAATTACCAGAAATATATTTTGACATAAATAAGGTAGTTAATTTAGTTAAATTTAATCCAGTTATTTTATTTAATGATTCTATGAATTCTTCTGAATTTAAAGCCTTTCTAATAGTAAATTCTAAATATGACATTTTAACATTATTCATAGAACGATAAAATGAATAAGAAAAATTATTATTACTAAAAGCATTATTTATATTTTTTAGCTGTAATGAATTTATTTTTTCATATTGTATTGTATTTGGTTTTTCAAATTTATTATTATTAATACCTGTAGATAATATCCAATTTTTTTCTAATATAGCATTTTTATATAACTGTTGAGCAAAAGTTTCTTCTAAAAAATTAGGTATATTGAGTATTTTATTATTTATGAATTCAGTATTTAGATTATCTATATTTAAATTATTTATAATTTCCATATAAAATTATAAATAATATTATATTTATTTTTAAACTAAAAGTTATAAACATTAAAATATTTATTATATATAAATATGATAAAAATATTAGTTTTAGGTGATAGTCATTGTGATGTTTTTAATTATTGTAATACAAAACAACAAAAAATAAATTTTGAGGTTACTATAGTTGGAGGTGCTACAGCACAAGGTTCAGTTAATCCAAATAGTAATACAAATGCATTAAATTTATTCAAAGAAAAATTAAATAATATAAATTATAAAGATTATAGATATATTATTATTAATTTAGGTGAGGTAGATTGCGGTTATCTTATATGGTATCGAAAAAATAAATATGATATTTCAATTGAAGAACAAATAAAAATAACAACTGATAATTTATTTAATTTTATTTATTCAGAAATATTACCTTATTTTGAATCTTCTAAAATTATAATAAATGGAAGTATTTTACCAACAATTAAAGATAATACAGATAAAAAATATATGTCAGGAGCAAGGAGTGAAGTTAATGAATCACAAATAAATAGGACATTATTAACATTACAATATAATGATATATTAAAAAAAAGATCTTCTGAAAATGGATATAACTATATTGATATAACTCAATATATTTTAGATAGTGAAACTAAAATAGTCGATACAAAATTTTTAAATAAAGATATATATGATCATCATCTTGATAATGAAACTACTTATAATTTATGGATGGATGAATTATCTAAAATAATTAAAATATAAAATTAAGCTGTTTATAATTTTATATATGTATAAATTATATGAAAGAAAAAAAAAGATTTAAAAAAGAAGAATTAGTTAATTTATTATTAAAATTATTAATAATAGTAAAAATATATCATTGGAAAACAAAATCATATGCAGAACATAAAGCAACAGATGAATTATATTCTTCATTAAATGAACATATTGATAAATTTGTAGAAGTTTTATTAGGTAAAAATGGTATTCGGTTAGATATGAAAGGTAAAAATATAGATATAGAAGATCCTTCTACTAAAAAAGAAATTAAGAAAATTATATATGAATATAGAATTTTATTAGAAAATAAATTAGAAAAATATATTCCATTAGAAGGAAATACAGATTTGTATAATATTAGAGATGAAATATTAGGAGATTTGAATCAATTTTTATATTTGTTAACATTTTATTAAATTATGTTTTATCTTCATTATTTTTCTTTAATATTTTTGAAACAATTGAATTTTTACTAATTTCGTTCAATTCATTTGTTCTACTATTTATAATTTTACTAGTAAATTCATCAATGTCATAACTACCATTTGGTCCAATATTATTTTCAATATCATCAATATTTAAATTTTTAATTGCTTCTTTTATTTCATTTGGAATAACATCATTTTTAAGATTTACTCTTTTGTTAATTTGATCTTGAATTTTTTGTATATTTGTTTTTTCATTTTTATGAAGTGTTTGTATTTTATCTGCAACATTAGCCATTAATTCAACAACTTTTTCTTCTTTAGATAGTTTATATTCATTTATTTGATTTACTGTTAAAACATCCGGTTTTGTAATATCTGTAAATTTATTATTATTATCAAAATTATATAATAAATTTATTGGTATATTTGGACTTTGTTCTATTAATCTATCCATTTCAGATCTACACATTTGAACATAATCTATCCCATTATATGTTCTCTCTTTAGGTGGAAGAGATAATTCGGTTGTAATATTTCTAGAAAATTTACCATAAGCAATAGAAGCAACTCTATTAGATTCTGTTAATTCATTTACTCTTAAAAATTGTGTTACTGTTTGAATTATACCAACTAATATATTTATTCCGCCAATAACCATTGGTACATAAACTTGTAATGATACTGGAAATGAACTTATAGAGAAACTTGCAGTTCCACTAAGTGTAGATAAAATAATTACAGGAATTGTTAATCCATAACTTTTTATTTGATAGTCTCTAAAAGCTTCATCATGTAATAGTCTATAAGACGCAGCAATTTCACCCCATTTTTTCAGAAGTTGAACTTCTGAATCATTCCAAATTTTTTCTACATCTTTTTCTTTATCCATAGGTTGTTTATCTTTTTTATCATGTATTGACATTATTAATATACTATTATGAAATAAATAAAAATGGAAAAAATTTATATAAAATTTTTTTTATATAATTAATAATATCTATTTTTAATTTATTTGGTAAACAAATGATTAAAATTATTATTAAAAAATATATAGATATTAAATAATTTAGATATACATTTATTTTTTCAGATACAATATTTTCATTTTCATCTATATATATTTGAGAAACTATATAAATTATATACGGAATAATTAATATATATGGAACTCCATAAAAAATATTATTATCATTATAATTATTAAAAAAAATATTTAAAATCCATATTAAATGAATTAATCCAATTGTAATTATTGAATATAATTTAAACCAAATAATAGGTGTTAATTTATCATATATTTTTATATTAAAAATTTTTAAATCAATATTTATTAAATATATAATAATTGCTGATATTAATAGACTTAATAAATATATGTACATATCTCTTATAATTAATAATGATTTTTATTTATAATTTTATTTTTATAAATCATATAAAAACTATTATTTTCATTATTTTTTAATATACCAACTGTTTTAAACATATCATTTTGAACATTATTTTTCATTAATTTATCTAAATCATCTCTTGGTGTCATATCTGGTCCTTTATTCATTTCTAATAGATATGGATGTAATTCTTTATTAAATATAACATCAGCACCAAATAATTGAAACGTAATACTTCCATTTATATTTTTACTTTGATATAGGTTTTTTGATAAACATATAGATATTTCTTTCATTAATAAATCAATATTATTAAACAATAATGTTCCATTATTGTTTTTATCTTTATCTAAATATTTTTTTAATTGTTGAAAATCTCTTGGATTTTCTTTATATACATTCATATCTAAATTATAACTTGTAATATTTGATTCAAAATCTAGATCATTATCATTATATTTCTTATTAGTATAAATACATTTACCATTTTTAGATAAATAAAAATATATATTATTATCTTTTAAAATTATTAATAAATAAATTCTTAAATTTATTTTTCTTTCATTTATTAAATACAAATCTTTTATATATTTCTGAACAATCCTATAATTCTCTCTAGACGCATTTATAATTTCAAAATAATCTCTTGTTAATTTTAAACCTTCTTTTCTTTGAACATTTTTTTTCAATATATATATATTATTATTAGACTTATTATATTCTTTTAAAAAGAATTGCATTTCATCTAGATTATCTAAAATATATGATTCTGGCATTATTCTTTTTGCATAATCTCTCCCATAACATTTAACTAAAGATTCCCATATTTTATTTTTACTTACTATAGAATCACAACCATTTATACCAAAAATATATTTATTTGATATATCTTCATTTTCGTTAACCTTTATTTTTTTTAATTCTTCTTCTACATCATTATATCCACAAGGTATGTATATATTCCAATCTTCATTTGATCTGATTATATTATTTTTTTCAAATATACTTTGTGTAATATGTCCTAAAATTTTATTATCACATCTATAATATCTATTATTAACTATAGAATTATTTTGTATATTAAAATTTTCATTATAATTTTTAAAATATATAATCAAAAAAAATATAAAAATGAAAATTAATATTATTAATAAAAATAATAACGATAAATAATTTTTATTATTATTCTTATTCTTATTCATATATATAATTTATATATTTTTAAATTATAATAAAATAATATTAATTATTAATTTCTTTCATAAATTAATCAATTCTTTCATAAATTAATATGTAACTATCTCTAAATAAACTTTTTTTATTTAAATTTAAATTAAATTCAGTAACAGTTTCATCATTATATTTATACCATTTATTATCTATAAATCTACATATTGAAAAATAATGACCATTATTTAAAGATCCTGTATGACAACCAATTGTCATTAATCTTAATAAACAAGATAATTTATCATATCCTTCTGAATAAGAAGTTAAATCTAAATCATCAATTGGAAATGAAATATAATTATCTGATTTTCTTAGATTATTTTTATATCTTTTTAATGTAATAATTAAATATTTAGGTACTTTCATTATTTTAAGCTGTCTATAAGAATCAATGTATTGATTTGTTTTTTCATTTAAATATTTTGAATCTAATATTTCTTTTTTAAAATAATTTGAAAGAGAATCATATAATGTATTACCATGAATTGAAATATTTAACATATTAAACATTTCAAATTTTTTAGAAATAATTGTTCCTTTATCTGATTTATCTAATGATATAATACTATTAATAAATTGGCCAAAAAATAATTCTCCAATTATTGAAAATGTACTATTATGTTCAATTTGCCAACTTTTTGCTGATTCTACCATTAGTTCATCTAGTTCATTTTCAATTATACCACTATAATCTATATCACAATCATATTTTAAACTTTCATGTAAATTGTCTAATATAAATGCTAATGATTCTTGAGAATCTTGTTCATTAAAGCCTCTAAATCTCTCATCTATCTTTTGTAGTAGTTGATGAACATTTTTTGGATCAATTACAGATAAATTACCAGTTGACATTTTTATTATTAATATAGCAAATTCTTTAGTAAATAATATATCATTACTCTTTAATTTTTTTTTTTTAATATTGATATTTATATCATTTATATAATTATTTGTAATAAAATATTCAGTTAAGATTGGAAGGTTGTATAAACATTGAATTGACGTATTTAAATAACATGTATTCCCTCTATTTTGTAAACCAGATTTATTCATGTCTGTTTTTGCTAACTTAAATATATATATATAGTTTAATTTTAAATCAATTTTTTACATATTTATATATTTTAAGTAGTATAGGTTATGTACTACTAGTAAAAATAAAAATGATGGTTAAATTATTCTATATTATTTAACATTTATTATAATTATATAATATTTAATTTAGTAAGAATGTCAACTAAAGGAAATAAAAGCAATCCATTTGTTAATGAAAGTGGTTTTTTTTATACACCTGCTTTTGGAAACAGTCCCTTGACTAAAAATACAAAAAAATAATAAATAAAATTATAATACGAAGTTAAACAAAGTTTAACAAAAATATAAGATTTTTAATATATATTTTATTAAAAATTATATCATTAAAATATCAACATTTTTTTATTATTAGAATAAATCAGATAAATCAGACAAATTTAGGAAAAAAAAAACTAATTAAAATTATAATAATTTTATAAAATAATAAATTTATTCTATAATATAAATATAGTAATGGACAAAAATTATACAAATATAATACCAAATAAAAATATAATACCAAATAAAAATATAATACCAAATAAAAATAAAAATATAAATATAAATACTATATTTATTTATATATTAATTGTAATAATAATATGTATAATTATTTATTTAATTATATGTTTTGTACATTATTATAATATAACATGTTTTGAAAAAAAAAATTTTTTTAAATATTTATTTGATTTTTCAGAAAATAATGTTTGTATAAAAAATGAATCTTTAGAACAAAAAATAGAACAACCTGTAGATCCACCTATAGAATTTCCAAAAATAGATATACCATTTATTGAAAATAAGGAAGTTTTTCATATTGCAAATCAAGATTATACATATGAACAAAGTAAATGTAAATGTGAATCATATGGATCTAGATTAGCAACTAAATCAGAAGTAATAGATGCATATAATAATGGTGCAAATTGGTGTACTTATGGATGGACTGAAAATCAATCAGCATATTATCCAGTACAACAATGTGAATGGGATAAAATAAATACCGAAAATGAAAGACTACCAAAAAATGCTAAAAAATATTGTGGAATACCTGGTATTAATGGTGGATATTTTTCAAATCCATTGTTAAAATTTGGTATAAATTGTTTTGGTGTAAAACCTAAAGGACATATAAGTAAACAGAAGAAACCTTATTGCCCACCAATGAATTTTTGTAAGTTACCAAATAATTTTAATGCATCTCATAAATTACCAGATGATGAAATTGTTGGATTTAATAATGATAAATGGAATGAATAAATTATCTAATATATATATATGACATTAGTATTAAGACGTCAAAATGAAATATTTGAAAAATATTGTAATAACATATCTATAGAAAAAAATAATATGATATTAAAAATTTTAAAGTATTTTAGTAATAATAATTTATATGAAAAAAATGAAGAAGTTGGTTGGTTAGAAAATCAAATTTCGTTATATTTAGATAAATATGGTTTTAATGAAAATTTTAAAGAAAAGCGAAAAGAATATATGAAAGAATTAGATAATAAGTTTTATATATCTGAATATAAATTCTTATCTTTAGATAATATTGTATTAGAACTTTTTACATGGACTGTTGAAGAATTAAATGGATTTTATGATGTTCAAAAAAAATGTCATAAAAATAAAATAGATTGTAACCAATCTGTTTATGATTTAGGAATTAGAAAAAATATTCAAAAAGGAGGAGGATATAATAGAAAATATTTATTATATTATATTGATTCTTTATCAAATAAAAAAAATTTTAAATTATTAATTCATATATTTAACAGAATTTATGAAATTAAAGAATTAGAAATAGAAAAAATAATAAATTTTTTATTAGATATAGATATATCAAAATTGTATCATTCAAAATATGCTGAATTTATTGTTATTGAAAAATTTTTTTTATATTTATTAAATATAGATATTGAACCTATAATAAATAGATTAAGTTATTATGATTTAAAAATAAATAAAAAGAATATATTTAATGCAAAAAAATTTCCAAAAACTTATTATAAATTAGATGAATTAGATAATATTTATAAATTTAATAATAAATGGACAATATTATATTTAGACAATTCTAAATATAATTTATCTACTTATTATATTTATTACATTTATAGGAAGTATAATAATAATATATATAAAAATATATTAGAGTATAAAATTATAAATAATAAAAATATAATAATAAATTTAACTACTATGATAGAAAAATTAGGAATAGTATATAAAATATATAAAGTTAATGATACACAGATTAATAAAATAAATTTTTATAGTAAAAAAAAAATAAATGGAAAGAGAGATATTATAAAAGATTTGTTCTATATTAAAAATGAATTTTTAAATGATTTTATAAAAAATAAATTAAAAATAATGTTATAGATTTGTTTATAATATATAATGGAACTTATAATAGACTGTAAATTAGGCCTGGCACTGGATGGCAAATTTTATATTTTTTCTTATTTAACTTATATTTTTATTGTTTAGAATATCAATAAATATATAATATTTTATATTCATATCTAAAAATTTGCAATCCAGGACCAGGGCCAGGGCCAGGGCTAGGCCTACTGTAAATTAATAAATATTTACATTAGATTTTTAAGAAATTATGGGGCTGTTGCATAATTCACTATACAATAAATCATTGATTAAGTTAAAAAATTATTTTATAAAATTATCAATTAAAATTTAAAATTTGTTTTTTATTTTTAAATTTTATTGAATATTTTTTAAATAAATAAAATAATTAAACAATAAATTTGTTTTTTATTTTTAATATATTGTATTATTATTGTTAAGATAATATTAACTACTAATAATACAATATATTAAAAATAAAAAACAAATTTTTATTTTTAGTTGGTATTTTAATAAAATAACAAAAAATATGTACCAATAAAACATTGATAACTGAATTATGCAACAGCTCCAATATATTAACTAATTATCATTTAATATTAAAAAAAATATTTTCAAAGAACTTAGTAATTTAACTAATATAACTCAATTCTATAAATATTTAATAAAATAAAAATATTAAAAGATAATACTTTTAGTCAAATTTTTTTATTCGGTTAATATATATGAACAGAAGTAGGAATAATATAAATTATTATATGATTAATAATAATAATAATAATAAAAACAATAACAACAATAACAACAATAACAACAATAACAACAATAAGAACAATAGTAGTCTAGTAAATATAATATTTAAACAAATTATGCTATCTATATCAGATATGGATGATTTTATTAAATTAATATATTTAATAGATAATAGTAGTAATAGTAGTAGCAGCAGTAGTAGTAGCAGCAGCAGTAGTAGCAACAGTAGTAGTAGCAGCAGTAGTAGTAGCAACAGTAGTAGTAGCAGCAGTAGTAGTAGCAGCAGCAGTAGTAGCAACAGTAGTAGTAGCAACAGTAGTAGTAGTAGCAGCAGTAGTAGCAACAGTAGTAGTAGCAACAGTAGTAGTAGTAGCAGCAGTAGTAGTAGAAATAAAAGAAATTTAAATATATATATTAAAAAAATTAGATCTTTATTTTATACTGGAAATAAGCCTGAAATATTACTTTTTAATTTTTATAGACAAATTTTAAAAAAAATAGATTATAAATATGATAATATAGATCAATTATTACATTTAATTTTATATGATATAAGTAAACCTTCTTCAAAATTAATTAAAAGGGTAAAATTAGATTTTATAGGACATGATTCTTTTAATTTATATAAAAATAATAAAAATATTTTAGAAAAAATAAAAGAAATTAATATAAAATATTTAACTTTTGGAGATAATTTTAACGGAGATATTGGTTTATTATCTAGATTAACTAGATTAAAAAGTTTAACTTTTGGAGATCGTTTTAATCAAGATATTCCCCCATTATCTGGATTAAATAGATTACAAAATTTAACTTTTGGACATGATTTTAATGGAAATATTGGTCAATTAAATGGATTAAATGGATTACAAAGTTTAACTTTTGGACATAATTTTAATGGAAATATTAGTGAATTAAATGGATTAAATAGATTACAAAGTTTAACTTTTGGACATAATTTTAATCAAGATATTCCTTCATTACATGGATTAAATAGATTACAAAGTTTAACTTTTGGACATGATTTTAATGGAAATATTGGTGAATTAAATGGATTAAATAGATTACAAAGTTTAACTTTTGGATATAATTTTAATCAAGATATTCCTCCATTACCTAGATTAAATAGATTACAACATTTAACTTTTGGAAATGATTTTAATAGAAATATTGGTGAATTAAATAGATTAATTGGATTACAAAGTTTAACTTTTGGATATAATTTTAATCAAGATATTCCTCCATTACCTGGATTAAATAGATTACAAAGTTTAACTTTTGGACATGATTTTAATGGAAATATTGATAAATTAAATAGATTAACTGGGTTACAAAGTTTAACTTTTGGACATGATTTTAATAGAAATATTGATGAATTAAATGAATTAATTGGATTAAAAAATTTAACTTTTGGACATGATTTTAATAGAAATATCGGTGAATTAAATAGATTAACTGAATTACAAAGTTTAACTTTTGGACATGATTTTAATGGAAATATTGGTGAATTAAATGGATTAACTAGATTACAAATTTTAACTTTTGGAGATAATTTTAATCAAGATATTCCTCCATTACATGGATTAAATAGATTACAAAGTTTAACTTTTGGACATGATTTTAATGGAAATATTGGTGAATTAAATGGATTAACTAGATTACAAATTTTAACTTTTGGAGATAATTTTAATCAAGATATTCCTCCATTACATGGATTAAATAGATTACAAAGTTTAACTTTTGGACATGATTTTAATGGAAATATTGGTGAATTAAAT
>Ga0247831_1002786_pt1 | contig 27236 bp, 15 predicted proteins | sample LaCruzMarch2015__9_FD_192406 | JGI IMG/M metagenome (GOLD analysis project Ga0247831, IMG submission 192406) | Freshwater microbial communities from meromictic Lake La Cruz, Castile-La Mancha, Spain - LaCruzMarch2015_1m | ecosystem: Environmental > Aquatic > Freshwater > Lake | place: Spain...
CTGCCGCCCAAGGTGGAGAGCGACCTGCACCTGGACTTGAGCGAGGAGCAGAAGCGCTTCTACACCCGCGCCGTCGCCGACGTGCGGCAGGAGGTGTTCGAGGCCTTCGAGGGGAAGAGCGCCCAGCAGGCCGGCATCGTCGCCCTCGCCGCACTCACCCGCCTGCGGCAAATCTGCATCTCCCCCGCGCTCATCGACCCCACTCACACGGAGATGTCGCCCAAGATGCAGCACTTGGTCGAGAAGCTAGAGGAACTGGCGGCGGAGGGCCACAGCGCCCTGGTCTTCAGCCAGTTCACCAAGTCGCTCGACCTGCTGGAGAAGCACCTGACCGAGGCCAAGATCCAGCGCCTGCGTCTGGACGGCAGCACCCCGCAGGAGAAGCGCAAGCTGCTGGTGGAGGCTTTCCAGAACGGCAAAGGCCCCGGCATCTTCCTCATCAGCCTGAAGGCCGGTGGTGCCGGGCTCAACCTCACCCGCGCCAGCTACGTCTTCCACATCGACCCCTGGTGGAACCCCGCCGTGGAAAGCCAGGCCAGCGACCGCGCGCACCGCATGGGGCAGAAGCAGACCGTCTTCATCCAGCGCCTGCTCATGCGCCACACCGTGGAGGAAAAGATCATGCTGCTGAAGGCGCAGAAGAAGGAACTCTTCGATCGCGTGCTCAGTGGCAACGAGGGCGACCGGGGCACCAGCGGTGCCATCATCACGCGGAATGACTTCAAGTTCCTGCTGGAGTAGCCAGGGGCAGGCCGCTGCGCCAGCTACACGCGGGTGGCTTCCAGCACCAGCACGCCCACCAGCACCCCGCGCGCTGACCACGCCAGGGTGCGGATCCAGTTGGTCGTGATCAGCCGCCGGATGGCCGTGGGCGAGTGCACCCCCTCGCAGATGCCATGCAGAGGGATCTGGATGACGAGGGTGGACAGCCAGTTCACCGCCAGCAGTGCCAGGCTGGTGTAGAACACCGCCCCCGAAAGCCCCTGCAACCACAGCCCCAGCGCAGTGAAGACCTCCCCCAGCATCAGCGGTCCCACCACGTAGCTAATGCGTTGGCAGTGCTGCAGGTGCCAGGGGATCCAGCGCTCAGCAGGCACCTCTCGCATGGCGGGGTAGACCAGCAGCTGCACCAGCCAAATCACACCGACCATGCCCCAGGTGGCAGCGGCATGGAGCGTCAGGAGGAGGGAAAGAGACATGACAAAGCCAACGAGTGGCCACGGCGCAGGGATTCCTGCCGCCCTTCCAGTTTGACACCCTGCCCCGCGTCGCCAGCATGGCCCGCACATGAGCAAGGCATTCAAAGTCGGTGTGGCGGGCGTGGGCGCGATCGGGCGCAATCATGCGCGGGTGATGGCAGAGATCGCGAAGGCGAGCGAGGGCCGCATCGAGTTCAGCGCCATCTATGACGTGGACCAGGCGCGGGCCGAAGAACTGGCGGCGCAGTTCGGTACAGTGGCGGTCAGTGATTTGGCCAGCTTCAACGCGCAGGTGGACGCGGCGACGGTGGCGGTGCCGACGACTTTCCACAAGGCGGTCGGTGGTTTCCTGCTGGAGCACGGCAAGCATGTGCTGGTGGAGAAGCCGATCTCCGACTCGCTCGACGAGGCGCAGTGGCTGGTGAACAAGGCGCAGGAGAAGGGGCTCATCCTTCAGGTGGGCCACATCGAGCGCTTCAATCCGGTGATGAAGCAGCTGGAGGACCGCATGAACAACCCGCGCTTCATTGAAGCGCACCGCCTGTCGCCTTTCCCGAACCGCAGCATGGACATCGGCGTCGTCTTGGACGTGATGATTCACGACATCGAGATCGTGCTGCACCTGGTGAAGTCGCAGCTGATCGACGTGGACTCCGTGGGTATCCCGGTGCTGACCAAACGCGAGGACATCGCCAATGCGCGGCTGAAGTTCGAGAACGGCTGCATCGCCAACATCACCGCCAGCCGTGTGAGCCCCGAGAAGCTGCGGAAGATCCGCGTCTTCCAAAGTGAGAGCTACCTGTCCCTGGACTACCAGGAGCAGAGCGGCTGGATCTACCGCAAGGACGGCATGGCCATCGTGCGTGAGGAGGTGCAGGTGGAGAAGGACGAGCCGCTGAAATGCGAGCTAGCCGCCTTCGTCGAATGCGCCCGGCAGGGCAAACGACCGGTCGTGACCGGTCAAGAAGGCACCGAGGCGCTTCGGATTGCTTTGCAGATCACGGAGCAGATTGAGCGGGGGAACAGCAAGCCATGAGTGTTTAGAGACCAATCACTCATTAACAAATACTTCCTTCCCCTCATGAAACGCATCGTCATCATCTCCGGCGAAATTAGCGGCGACACGCACGCGGCGGAGTTGATGCGTGAAGTCATCGCACAGGCTCCAGGCACGAAGTTCCTCGGCCTCGGCGGCCCGGCGATGAAGGCCGTGGCGGACGGTATCGAGGACTGGGTGGCTGATGCGGCGGTGGTCGGCATTAGCGAGGTGATCCAGCGCTACGGCTACTTCAAACAACGCTTCGATGCGTGCCTGGAGGTCATCGCCGCCGAGAAGCCGGATGCGGTGATCCTGGTCGATTACCCTGGCTTCAACCTGCGGCTGGCGAAGGCGATCCGGCAGCAAAAGATCGAGACGAAGATCCTCTATTACATCAGCCCGCAGGTCTGGGCGTGGAAGAAGGGCCGCATCAAGGAGATGGCGCGCACGCTGGATCTCATGATCTGCATCTTCCCCTTCGAGAAGCCGCTGTATGAGAAGAGCGGCCTGCGCACGGAGTTCAGCGGGCACCCCATGGTGGACCGCATGAAGACGCTGCGCCGTCCCTGGCCGCGCGAGGCGGGCTTGGTCGGCTGGTTCCCTGGAAGCCGGAGGCATGAGGTGCGTCGCCTTTTCCCCGTGATGATGGCCGCGTCGAAGGTGATCAAAGCGCGGGTGCCGGAGGTGCGCTTCGCCGTGAGCGCGGCCACTGAGACGCTGGCCGCTGAGATGCGCGCGATGGCGAACGCCGCTGGGATGCCTGAAGCGAAAGCCTGGATCGAAACCGGCACCGTCTATGACCTGATGCAGCGCGCGGAGGTTGGGGCCGTGGCCTCGGGCACCGCCACGCTGGAGGCGGCGTGCTTCGGCCTGCCGTATGCGCTCATCTACAGGGTGGCGTGGCCCACTTGGATCGCGGCGAAGGTGCTGGTGCGCATCCAGTTCATCGGTATCATCAACGTGCTCGCGCAGCGGTTGGTGGTGCAGGAGCTGATCCAGCATCGCTGCAATCCCCAACGCATAGGTGACACGCTGGCCGACTTGCTAAAGTCGAAGGACAAGCGCGAGGCTTTGCAGCAGGACCTAGCCAGTGTCGTCGCAACATTAGGTGAAGGCGGAGCCTATGAACGTGCGGCGAAGATCGTGCTGGGAGCGTTGAGTTAAGACATGAGTGAGAAGCCTGCCAACTATCGCCGCGTCATCTTCTGGGCACTCTTCGTGCTGCCCTTCGGCACCATCGCGCTGGGCGCACTGTCGTTTGTCTTCTACTTCAACAAGCAGGAGCAGGCCCTGCAACGCAGCATCCGCTATGCGGCTGGACTGCGTCGTGATTTGAATGAGGCCGACCTGAAGCACCAGGAGCAAGTCATGCTAGAGGCCCTTGCCAAGGCGGAACCAGATCGTAGCAAGGCGCTGGCCGCTTTCCTGGAAAGCACGCTCGGGCCGGAGAACATGGGCTACACGGTGCGCGAGGTGACGGATCGCTCGGGGCTGGACAAGCCTGCGCTGGCGCTGGAAGTGGAAGCCACCGGTGGCAAGAAAGCGCAGGACGTGGTGCTTGTGCTCGGCGGTTGGCTGCCCGGTCTGGCCACGCTTGATAACAGCACGATTGCGAAACCCATGGCCGCCTTCCTCGGTCTAGCGCATTCCTTTGCCGGGGAGTCCAAGGTGCGCAGCCTCCGCTTTGTAGCGGTGCAGGACTTGAAGGCCTTGAAGGCTTACTACCTGGAAGGCGTCGGCTTTCGGGATCGCATTCAGCAGTTGGTGTTGCTAGGCGGCGCAGAAGCGATGTCTGATGCGGACGTGCTGGCCGCGTTGCACCTGGAGAATCGCGGCACCGTGCTGCTGCGTCCGAAGGCCGGGTCGCTCGCCGAAGCGGAGGCGCTTCGGAAGCAGGTCAGTGATCTGGCGGAGCGGCTTTAGGTGGCTCTGTAGTAGCTTCGAGTTTCACTCGAAGCTACGGCTTATCCCAGCCCCGCACCTTCACATGCACGCGGGCGGTTTCGCCCATGTAGTGGTCCATGGCGTAGTCGTGGGCGGCCTTGAACATGTGTTCCTTGGCCTTGGTGGTATCGTTCGTGGCTTCGTAGTAGAGGCCGAGATACAGGTGCGCGTAGCAGAGCTGGTTGCGCCGGTCGGCTTCATCGCCTGACTCGGCGGCTTTGAGCACGGCCTCGACAGTGCCTTTGCCAGCGAAGAGTTGATGCACTTCCTTCATGGGCACACGGCTGTCGCCGGTGATGGGGATGAAGTGCTGGCGGGCGTTCTCGATGTTCGACTGACGCGCGACGCAAAGGAAGTGCCAGGCGGCGTTCTCCACGTCGCTGGTGTTGTAGTTCTGATGCGTCTCGAACTGCTCGCGGCCTTCCTTGAACTTATCGGCGTAATAGAGCGACAGGCCGCGCTGCCAGAGCTGCGGTTTGAGATCGGGCTGAAGCTCCAGCAGCTTGTCGAAGGCGGCGACCGACTCGGTGATCTTGGCCTCGAAGAAGAACTGTTGGCCCTGCTGCATCAGTTCGCGCGGGGTTTGCGCGAAGGCACCGAAGGACAGCAGGCAGAACAAAAGGCTACTTCTCAGGCACATAAGCGTCTCCCATATAGTCGAGGATGATCTGGCGAAGTTTCTCTCCGTCGGCAGCGCTTTCGATGCCGCCTTCGAGACGATGCACGACGGTGCCATCGGGTGCGACGATTAGGGTGAAAGGGATGGGGCCTTTCCACTGCGGGTCGAGCGCCTGGATCAACTCATCGCTGTTAGCGCTCTTGAAGACATAGTTGTTGGTCTTGCGGCCTTCGGCTTGCAGTGTGGGCTTTAGCTTGCCGGGCAGGATGTTGTTCTGTTGCTCCAGGAACTTCTTCACGTCTTTGATCTGCGTGGGATCATCCATGCTGATGGTGATGAACTCAAAGTCGCGCAGGCCGAACTTGCGTGAGGTCTTCACCAGTTCGGGGAACTCTTCCACGCACGGGCCACACCATGTGGCCCAGACATTGAACATGCGGACCTTCTTGGTGCCGTTCTTGCGCAGGGCGGCGACTCCGGCGGCGTCGATGATCTCCACGTCCACTTCGCCCTTCTCCCATTTCTCGTCATCGGCCTTCACGAGGTCGGCCTTGCCCATCCATTTTGTCGAGCAGCCGTGCGGCTTAGTCTCAGCGACGGGCACTTCTTTGCCAGCGAGCAGGGCTTCGACGGCGTTGCGCGCATCGGGGGCGGTGACGGTCGCTTCGTCCTTGAATCGCGAGTCATCGAAGCGGCCCTGGTAGCGGAGTTTTCTTTCTTTGTCGAAGATGAAGACATGCGGCGTGGCCAGCGCGCCGTAGGCCTTGGCCACGGCCTGGGTCTCGCCGTCGTAGAGGTAGTCGAAGGTGAAGCCCGCTGCCTTCGCATAGAGCTTCATCTCGGGGAAGCTGTCGTTGTATTTCGAGTAGCCGAGTTCGTCGGGCCTCAAGCCATCGGGATGATTGGGGTTGATCGAGACGACGTGGAAGCCTCTGCCTTTGTAGTCCGCGAGCAGCTTCTTCAGCCGTGCCTCGATCGCGTGCGAGGTCGGGCAGTGATTGCTGAGGAAGGCGACCATGAGCACGTCGGCCTTCGCATAATCGGCGATTGTATGTTGCTTGTCGTCAGTGCCGAGGAGCTTGAAGTCCGGGGCCGGAGTGCCGACCTTGATCGGGGTGACGTCTTCGGCTGCGTGCGCGGAAAACGCGAGCACCGCAAGCAGGCTGGAAAGCAAGTGTTTCATGGTGAGTCGCTCGATTGAACGTTGTTAGACATGCGGATTTACACCTCAAACTCATCCGCCGGATTGAAGGGTGGCATCGGGACATTGATGATCTTGAGATTGCCCACGGCGCGGTGAACGCAACCTGGACGAATCATTACGCTTGTCATCGGCATGAGTGGAATAATCTCGCCATCGGCCTCCAGGTGGCCCTCGCCCTCCAGCACGATGTAGATCTCAGTCATCACCTGGTGATAGTGAGCCCGGCTGTCAGCGTGAATATCCGTTAGATGGACGGTGGCCAGCGTGTTGCCGGGGACATCGTGAAAGGCGCGGCGGGCCTGACCGCAAGGGCAGGGGACCGGAGGGATGGCATCCAATTGGGCCACGGCGAAGCGTTTGGTGGACATGAACTGACCGTGGCGGCGACCTGAAGTCTTGTCTAGTAAGGACCGGGCTAGCGTTGACACCTGATGCTTGGGGTTGCTAGGTTACATTTCATTTTTTTCTATTTCACAGTTTATGCTAAACGAATTGAAGCAGCGCGAAAGCGAGGGGCGTCCGATCCAAGTCGGCCTGATCGGCCTTGGAGCCATGGGCTTGGGCATCGCCCATCAAATTGGCAAGACGCCGGGCATGAGGCTTTCCTTTGTGGCCGACCAAAATGGGGCGGCTGCCAAGCGTGGGGCCGAGGTCTACGGCAAGCCAACGCAAGTTTTTACGGACGGTCTCGCTGCTCTGCGCGATGAAAAAGTGCCTTGCGACGTCTTCGTCGAAGCGACGAATTCCATCATTGCCGCCTATGATTACTGCATCGCCGCGATCGAGCGGAAGGCTCACTGTGTGCTGATGAATGCGGAAGTGGACGCCATCCTGGGCTATTTGCTGCGCGATGCCGCAGCGAAGCAGGGCGTGGTGGTCACCAGCGATGGCGGTGACCAGCACGGCGTGTTGGCTCGCATGATGGAAGAGATTGAGATGTGGGGCTTCGAGATCGTGCAGGCGGGAAATATGAAAGGATTCCTGGATCGCCACCAAACCCTGGAAGGCATCGCCCCCATCGCGGACCAACTCAAGCTCTCCCATGTCCAGTGTCTCGCTTACACGGACGGGTCAAAGTTGAATATCGAGATGTCTGTCATCGCGAACGAGTATGGCCTGACACCATTCGTTCCCGGCATGGAAGGCCCACGGGCCAACAAGGTTCAAGACGTGATCAGCCTATTCGATTTTGACAAGTATGAAGGCAAAGGTCGCGTGGACTACGTGCTCGGTGCGAAAGAGCACGGCGGTGGCGTGTATGTCGTGGGCAAGTGCGAGAGCGCCTTTCAGCAGGATTACCTGAACTACTACAAGGTCACCAACAAGCACCCCTACTACGTCTTCCTCCGCCCATATCATCTCTGCCATCTGGAGACGCCGCGTGCGGTCGCTTTGGCTGCGCTGTATGGTAAGCCGGTGCTGACCATGAAGGCTGGCCGCGTAACCGACTGCTTCGCCTACGCGAAAAAGGACCTTGTTCCAGGTGACAAGGTTCAGCACGCCATTGGTGGTAATGAAGTCTACGGATTGATCGACGACGCCAAGAAGGCTGATGCTGCCAACCACGTGCCGCAAGGAGTGCTGGATGTCGAAGGCCAACCAGAGCGCCCGATCATCAAGCGTGCGATCAAGAAGGATGAACCACTGACGTGGGACGACATTGAGATCCCCGCGAACCGCATGACTGAGCTGTGGGAGAGGCAAAAGGCGGTGCTGGGCCTGTAGTCACCCAGCGAAGCATCTTTGAAATGAAAAAGGCACCAGGTTTTCCCGGTGCCTTTTTTGTGCTCGTTAGCGAGGTCGATTACTCGTCGCCGCCATCTTCGTCATCATCAATGCCATCGTCGTCCTCGTCCTCGTCTTCCTCTCCTTCGTCGGTGTCCTCTTCTTCATCCTCGTCCTCACTGTCTTCCAGTCCATCGCCATCGTCATCACTGTCCTGGTCGTCTTCCACGCCATCGTTGTCATCATCGGTATCCTCTTCGTCGGACTCTCCATCGCCGTCTTCATCATCAGCGCTGTCTTCGACTTCTTCAAAGGCAGTGCTGTCATCGTCCTCGTCGATTTCGATGTCTTCGTTAATCTCCGCGAGCTCTTCTTCGGATTCCTCAATGGCGGACTCTTCAGAGTATTCTTCGGTATAGGACTCGAACTCGGCTTCTTGCTCTTCGGTCACGGACACTAGCATGGAGGTGCGCTCGTAATAGTCGTCATACTTGGCCACGCTCAGCTCGGTGTATTCCCAGGCCTCATAGTAGCTAACACTGACTTCGGTAAACTCGTCGACCAACGAGGTGTAATCCGCAGTCACGGTCTCCCACTCGGTATAGTAGGCGGGATACCAGACCTCAATGATCTCGCTGTAACCACCCACGGCGTGGGAGAGGCGGTCCCACTGATACATGAACTTGCAGTAGCTTTTCAGGTTCGTCACCTTCACTTCTAGTAGCTCATCGATGAGTGAGAGCAGGTCATTGACGAGACGTGCCTGATACGAATTCGCCTTCGCTTTTTTTGAGAGAGCTTCCACGTCGTCGCCGAGCTTGGCGAGTTCATCCAGGCAGATTTCAACGGCTTCCAACTCCTCTTTCGCGGGCTTGCCGCCCAGCTTGTAGCGGGCGACGGTGGGACCGAAATGGTAGGTATACATGTCGTGGGCTTCGGATAGGGCGATCACGCCACGACCAACTTGCAGCTTCGGATGGCTACCGCGTAAGACGCCCCAACTCGCGCAGAGCTGGATCATGCTACGGCCCAGGTCGTCCTGTGCCTTCACCGTGGCGGTTTTGTCGCTCTTGAGCGAGGCTTCCATAATGTCGAGTGACTGGCTCGCAGTCTTCAGCGCGGCCCAGAACGGGCGGGCTTCCTTGGATTTGGTGCTGAGCCTGTCCTTCGCGCTCATGGCGGTGAAAGCCACGGCTTTCTGCATGTCACTGATCAACGAGGCAGCAGTCGGGGCTGCCCCTTGCTTGCGCTGGTGCTTGGCCTCCATGGCGGCGACATAATGTAAGTGGGAGCCTGCATAACTGGCGAGCAGGATGCACAGGAAGATGGGCTTTAATTTTTTGGTCATGGGAGCGGTAGGCTTCCCTGAGCTAGTGAAAACTCAAGACACAAGCCTGACATAAGGGGAAACCCTCTCTTCCTAGCACTTATGCAGATGCCGGAGGAGCCTTCGACGCCGCCTTCTTGCAGGTAGTTTTTCATGTTCGCGTCGAACTGGCATACAAAGACTTCACGCAGTGGCTCTGGCTTAAGCGGAAACTTGCAGTTCAGAACCCAGGGTGACTCGGAAATGCGGCCGCAATCGCTCACCATATTGACTCCCAGCTTGGAGTTGTTGGGGCACTCCTAGTGCTGCGAGCAAAAGTCGAATTCCTTCTTGTAGGCCTCTTGGGTGATGTTTTTTGAGTAGGCTTATCGGCTAGGTAGAGTACACGTGGCTAAGTTTTTTCTGCGGTGGGCGGGCTTCCTGCGCAGAGGTTGGAGGGCCGACCTTGAGCCGCAGCGAAGGCTTGATCTTCGGCGGTAAAGCGGTCCAGCGGCAGGGTTAATGTTGGTCCATCTCGCATCTTGATCTGCACGTTAGGTCCGGCGTTGGCAACCCAGCCGACCTCGATTTTCCTGCCTCCGGTGCTGGTCCAGGTGCGGAAGGTGGACCAGGACTGTTGCGAGTTAAGCACAGTGACTTGCCAGAGTGAGGGCAATACGTGGTGCATGATTTCTGGGAATTCGTAGCGATGTGGCACCGCAATGTCGAACTTTGGCCTGAGATTGAACTTCAGTGTCGGAAAAGCTGTCGATAGTCCGCAACCACAATGTCATGATGACATTTGACAATGTAACCACATTTTGGTTACGCTGAAGGCCTGAGTTCTCGCTACCTCCGTTGTTTTTCTTATGTCCACTCCTGCTGCCATCTCTAGGGTCGCTCTTGCGCTTCTGATCGTGGGTCTATACGCCAGTCGAGCGATCGCCGCGCCACCTGCGGCACCGAGCAATGTGAAGGCAACGATGAGCAACCTGAGCCCGTCGTTTCTAGCTGTGTACGGTTTCTCGTCGAATATCAAGGGCTACTCGCTTCACTGGACCGATAATTCATCCGACGAAAACTTTTTTGAAATCCAGGTCAGCTTCGGGAGCTTCGGCTGGACGCAAAACTTTGCCTTTGCTAGTGCGAATGCCACGAGTCGTGAGATTTACTTCGACTTTGCCGAGTATGGGGTGGTGGATGGCAATTCAATTCAATGGCGGGTTCACGCTGTCAAGGGGACGTCCAGCGGCAATGCGATCACGGTGACTGAGCGTTCCGCGGGTAGCGCGGCATCGCCGGTCCTGATCTACAACTCGGTGCAGGAGTCGGGCTTCACCGCGCCTACAGGTCTAACGGCAACCTCTGTGGCAGGTGACGACGCTCGCTTCCTTTTCAACTGGTCCGACAACACGAATAAAGAGGACTTCTATGACATCGAGTTCAAGAAGAACACAGATGCTGATTACAGCGGTGGAATCGGCGGCTCCTTGCCCTTCAATTTTCCTCCTGGAGAGCTCAGTTTGGCCGGTTTTCAGCCTGGGCAGCAATATAAGGTTCGAGTGCGCGGCAAGCGAGCAGTGGCACACTCTGGGACTTCAATCACTGGATACGCCTACACGCTTGGGGACCAGGACCTAAAAGGGTACTCGAACGAGGCCTCGTTTACAATGCCAGCTTTGAAAGCTCCCACGGGCATGACCGTGGTGCAGAAGAACGAGCGCACGGTCACGGTCTCTTGGACAGATAACTCCAACAACGAAAACGGCTACCAAATTCAGTACCGCACCACACCGGGCACGGGTGATTTCATCACCGCAGATGTAACAGCAGCCAGCGCGGTGACAAAGGATGTCCCTTGGGTTCCAAATGTGAACACGGAGTGGCGGGTGGTAGCAGCCTTCAATCCAGGCAATAACGCGGCCTACATTCTCTCTCCGCCGACCACGCCCATCACTTTCAAATTGGATTTCAAGAAGCCAACCGACGTGCAGGTGAACATGACGGGTAACATGGCCACGGGGGACTCGATTGCGAATGTCAGTTGGGTGGACAATTCCGCGATTGAGACCGGCTACTACGTGTTGGCGAAACTGCACACCCAGAGTTCTTACACGGCGGTGGCTCAGGTGGGACCGAATGTGACAACCGCAACAGTGACAGGTGGGTTCGCTCCGGGGACGGTTTATGACTTTGTGGTGCTTGCCTACTACACGGAAGGCGATAACACCTTCGAATCGGACTTGTCGACCTTGGTGTCTGCGACATCAAAAGATGGGTTCACCAGCGCGCCATATGCCCCCATCACAGCGGGCGTGCCCTTCAGCTACACCTTGACAACGACCACGGTTCAAGCGCGGGTGGCGGTTCAGATTTCTGGATTGCCCGATGGCCTGAGCTTCAACAGCACCTCGCTGACTATCTCTGGCACACCTGCCGTGGGTGGGCTCTTCAATGCCTCTGCTCTGGCGGTTTTCGCGGATGGTTGGGTCGCGCGGCAAACGCTGGCACTGCGCATCGTGCAACCGCCCGCCGCACCCCAGAAGCCTTTCACTCTGACCTCTCTGACCGTGCCGTTGAGTTCAGTCAATGTCCCGCTCTCAGCGCTGTTCAGTGAGCGCGACACTGAAGCTGCGGTGCGCATGAGCACATCGGTAGGGAATGTGGACATCGTCCTGCAACCTACGCTAACGCCTCAGACCTATGCCAATTTCATGGCCTATGCGAACGACCCCGACGCCACGGACAATTTCAACAACGCCGTATTCCACCGCGTCTCTCCGGGGTTCGTGGTCCAAGGCGGGGGCTACAAGCCTCTGACGGCTGAAGGGACGGACAAGTTTGCCGAGGTCATTCGCAAAGCTTCGCCCACCAACGAACCTGGGATATCAAACCTTCAGGGGATGATTTCCATGGCAAAGAGCAGCGCGGTTAACAGCGCAACGCATGACTTCTTTTTCAACTTGGGCGACAACTCGTCCTTGGACACGGTTGCCAACAATAGTTTCACCGCCTTTGGTCGTGTTGCCGGCAATGGCATGAGCACAACGGTGCAAACGATGGTGAACCTGCCAGGTCAGCAATATACGGTGCAGATCAAGGCGTCAGGAACCACGGCCTTTGCTCCTTCCAATCCTTTGTCCGGGCTTGGCTCCGCTGAGCGGTGGCCGATCAATGACACCACCGCTCCGTCGACAATGGACAACACGAAGGTCGTGAAGATCAACTCCATCACGTCGCTGCCCGTGTTGACCTACGAGATCACCGTCAACACGGACCCAGGCAATGTGGCGGCGAGTATCAGTGGCTCAAATCTGGTCTTGCAGGGGGTCCAGGATGGCACGTCCAGCACGATCACGGTCACTGCGACGGACGTCGACAATAACGTGACAACCCAAAGCTTCGCCGTCACAGCCCAGTCTGGATTTGAGTTGCCCGTGATCACCACGGATCCACAAGCGCAGACAGTGGCCGAGGGAGCCGACGTGACCTTCTCGGTGGCCGCGACGGGTGGTAGCCTGAACTATCAATGGCGCAAGAATGGCTTCGACATCGCGGGACAGACGAGCCCTTCGCTGGTGTTGGAGGATGTCACAGCGGAGGACATCGCTGATTACTCAGTGGTGGTCAGCAATGGAGCGACCTTTGTCTTCAGCAGCGCTGCTCGCTTGACGGTGAACATTCGCGCCCGGATCCTGCTGGAGCCCATTTCCTTGACTCGGAACTACGGCACCACTGCCAGCTTCACCGTGGCTGCTACAGGAGATGCCACGCTCACCTATCAGTGGTTCAAAGGCGATGATGCAATATCCGCAGCGACTGCACCAAGCTACACGATCAACAGCCTGCTCATGACCGATGCGGGAAGCTACAAGGTCAGGGTCAGCAATAGCGTGAATACCGTGTTCAGTTCGGTGGCGACGCTGACGGTTAATCCGGTCGATAGGGACAATGACGGCCTCTATGACCACATCGAGCTGGCGAGAAGCCCAGCGACCAATCCGACGGTCGCTGACACGGATGGCGATGGCTTTGTGGATGGCTTGGAAGTGGGTGCAGGGACCGACCCAACCTTGGCTACGCAGAAGCCTGGCACGACAGTTTTTTATGCTCAGAAGGATTTGGCAAGCGTGCTGGGAACCATCCTCATGAAGCGAATCCCCGGGGCTAGCATTCAGAACCGATTGAACAGCAACGCCACGACACTCGTGCCAGATCTGTGGTTAGGAGCTTATGAACTGACCAACCAGCAGTTTGCGAGCATCCTGCAAAAGGCGAAAGAATTGGATCTGATTTCCATCGCTGAAGAGAGTGGCCGCAAGGTCGTCCGCTATCCGAAGGTGGCGGGAGAGGTTGTCTGCTATTTGGCTAATCCGGCGGGCACATCACCGCCGTCCACGGATGTCGATTTGGACAACGCGGGTTCCAGCTTCATCCTGCCGACGGCGAAGATTCAAGAGCCCGCCAGCGCTATCTCTTGGCACGGGGCTTACCTATGCACAGTGGTGCTGAATCAGGTGCATGGTTACCTCAACAAGAACGTCCCTGCTTCATGGAGCTACAGCTCCGTGGACGGATATCAGATCCCAGATTACACCGCTTGGGAGTTGGCTGGTTTGGGGGGCGTGGCGCTGGGGCAAAAATACCCCACTGGCAGCACGATCAGCACCGCCAAGGCGAACTACAATAACGCGGTCACCGGAGTGGCGAAGAAAGTCGGAAGCTACCCTGCTGGTAAGCTAGGGCTCTTTGACATGGGTGGCAATCTTGCCGAATGGATCTTCCAGAGCGACACAAACACGCCGACCAACGCCTACACGCGTGGCGGCAGTTTTGCCGATCCAGCGATCAAGTTGGAAAACTCAGCCCACGAATCCCTGGCCAAAAACACCATCAGTCGCCGTGTAGGAGTGCGTCTCGGCCTCCGGGCGAACGCCGCCGCCAGCTTCTCGACGCAGCCCGAGGCAAAATTCCAGCGCACGGATTCACCTTTGACCCTGACGGCTGTGGCTACAGGAGCCCCGCCGTTGGCCTACCAATGGTATAAAAATAACGTGCTGATCAAGGGCAAGACCAGCGACACGCTGACCATCAGTTCGCCAGTGCTGGCGGACGCGGGTGAGTATCATGTGACGGTCACGACTAACGGTGTGAATCCTGTGCCGAGCACCAAGGTAAAGGTCGCTCTGCTTCAAGCTTTCGCGACGCCACCGAAGACGATCATCGCCAAAACGAAGGGAACGTCGTTTGAAGCCAAGGCGCAGGGCGCTGCAGGCCAGGTCTTCACTTATCAGTGGAAGATCGGGTCCTCGAATGTCTCGGCCAATCAATTCTTCCTCAATCCGATCGACAAGAAGCTGGTGATGAGTGCCATGCAGCCCAACGACTCGAAGGTCTACACCTGCCAAGTGTCGCTGGCGGGTCAGCCATCGCTCACCACGGCCTTTGAGCTTCTGGTGATGGACACGCCGCTCATCCCAGACTTTGACTTCCCTGGTGGCACTGTGAGTGGCAGCTACAACTTCACGCTGCCGGTGGATTCCGATCCCACACGGGGCGTCACCACGTGGTCTGTGACAGGACTGCCTCCTGGTATGACATACAACGCAGCGACGGGCGTGATCTCGGGCAAGCCGACCGCAAGCGGGCAGAACTGGCAGGTCAAGATTACCGGCCGGAACATTTACGGCTCGTCGGTTTTGGTGACCGAGGAACTGGATGTCGAACCCCTCGATGGCAACGCATACGGCACCTACTTCGGCACCGTGGATCGTCATGTGGCCACGGGTATCAATGACAACTTGGGTGGTCGCTTGGACGTCACCATTGCCAACACGGGCACGTTCACCGGCAAGGTTTTCCTGGGCACCAAGTCTCACTCTTTCACCGGCGCTTTGGACAACATTTTGTCTACGGTGACGGATCACGATCCTTCGGCGACAGTGCTGATCACGCGCACGGGGCAGCCTACTCTTAAGCTGTTCTTCAAGATCAAGCTAAGCGATCAAACGCTGCGCGATTCCACGATTGGCGAGCTAGGGGCGGGAGGCGCGGCTCCGGTGACGACAGCTGCCATCAGTGGCTGGAGAAACAATTGGAACAAGGTATTCAATCCGCCCAACAACTATCGCAATCTGTCGGGATCAGCCTACGTCGATGTAAAGCGCAACGTTGCATTCACCATCCCCGTGGCATCCGTCGGTTCAGTCGGCGTGCCACAAGGTGCGAGCTATGCCACCGCGCTGGTGGATGCTGGTGGTGTGACCACCGTCTCCGGCAGACTGGCTGACAATACCGCAATCACAGGCACGGGCTATCTCAGTCCCACCGGGCAGATCGCTTTCTTCCAGGCCCTGTATCTGGGCAAAGGTTCGCTGCTGGGCAAGATGACAACCGCGACTACAACGCACATCGTTAGCGGCACCGACACCCTGAGCTGGCTGCGCAAGGACTACGGTGCGACCTCCAGGGAGCGCAGCTACAAGCGCGGTTTCTCGACCACTCTGACGGCCGCTGGCGGCGTGTATGTTGCACCCACCACAGGCACCATCATGGCCGGCCTTGATCCAGTTGTGCCCGCGACCTACCCACAAAATGCTAGGCTGACCTTTAGCCAGGGCGGTTTGTCGGTGGCCTCGGTGAATAACTTCGCGCAGAACTTTGTCATCACGACGGCTAATGTGGTGCAGATGCCGTCCGGCCTAGCACTCAATCCGCAGACTGTGGTCTTCACGCCGAATGTGAACCGGGCGACCGGGCTGTTCTCTGGTAGCTTCACCGTGGTGAACGACGATCCGACCTCGACCACCAATCCGGTGAAGAAAATCAGTCGTGTGGTTAGCTACTACGGCCAGATCGTTCCCAACCCCGCAGCGCCAACCAAGGGCATCGGTTACGGTTACTTCAACATGTATGGCTTGCCTGCTTCGGGTGGCGTGACCACCAGCAACTCGGACATTCTGTCCGGCAAGGTGGTGTTCGACGCCGCACCTGTTCCACCTCCGGTGCCTTGATTTTTTTGGTTTGAGTTTGCGACCTTGAAGCCCATGTCTTGTTTACCCAAAGCCGATGACTCCAAGGTTGCTGCTCCTCGCTTTGCTGACTACCGCCCAGGCGGTGGCGGTCGGGGATGACTGGCCCTTCAGCCAGCCACTGCCCACGAGTGTGAACTTGCAGGCGGTCGCGCATGATGGGGCGCAGTTCATCGCCGCGGGCCAGCAGGGGGCGATCCTCGCATCGCCCGATGGCACTGCATGGGAGCGAAAAACATCAGCGTTGGAAGGTGAGGTGTCAGGTGTTGCATGGACGGGGACCCAGTTTGTCGCGGTCGGGGCGGTTGGCAGCATTGCTACCTCGCTCGATGGCGATGCCTGGACCCTGCGAACGAGCCCGGTGAGATTGGCTTGGCGTGCGGTCACTTGGGATGGGACTCGATTGATCGCGGTGGGAGATGCCGGTGCGATTGCGACCTCGCTCAACGGTTCCACTTGGAGCCTAACGCGCCCCGGTGTGGTCCGTGATTTGCATGGCGTGGCGGCGGGCGGTGGCTTGATCGTCGCGGTGGGGGAGCAGGGGGCGCTACTCACTTCAGCCAATGCGAGCACGTGGACCTCCATCACGCCGGTGACGCCTCAAAAGCTGCGCGCGGTGGCCAGGAGCGGCTCGCGCTGGGTCGCCGTCGGTGACGGTGGCGTGCTGATCACTTCGATTAATGGTAGCGCTTGGTCGGTGGGCAGCAGTGGCGTCACCAAGGGACTGCGCGGGGTGCATTGGTCTGGGGCGCAGTTCGTCGCCGTTGGAGATGATGGAGTGGCAATCACGTCGGCTGATGGACTGACGTGGACGGCGCAATCGACGGGGCTGACTGCCGCCATCCAAGCCGTGTGCGCTGGCGTGGGAACGATTGTCATTGCGGGTGAAACCGGGAGCGTGGCGACATCGACAAACGCGGTGGCGTGGACCTCCCGCTCGTCGGGCTCAATCGCCGCACTGAAGGATGTCACGCATGATGGCGGTCAGTTCATTGCGGTGGGAGCCCTGGGAGTCATTAGCACGTCGGTGGATGCGGTGAGCTGGACTCCACGCACGTCGGGCACGACGGAGACTTTGCACGGTCTGAGCTCCTCGGCGACCCGGCGGGTGGCAGTGGGAAATGCGGGCACCATCTTGAGTTCGGCGGATGGCATCACCTGGGGGGCGCATAGCACGGCGGTGACCACCGCGCTTCGCGGGGTGGTGAGAACGCCCACCGCCTTCGTGGCTGTGGGGCGCTCTGGGAGGGTGGTGACCTCGGCCAACGGCACGGCGTGGGCAGCGCAGAATCTCGGCGCGAATGTGCACCTGCTCGCGGTGGCTTGGTCGGGCTCTCTGTTGGTGGCTGTGGGTGAGGGCGGCATCATTCGCACGTCCAGCAACGGCACTGCATGGACGGCGCAGACGAGCGGGGTCAGCACGGCGTTGGAGAGTGTGGCTTGGAATGGCTCGCGCTTCATGGCTGTCGGGGCCGATGGTGTGGTACTGACGTCGGCGGATGGGGTTGCTTGGACGCAGCGTTCCTCGCCGACGGCTGAGTTGCCAGACTTTGCTTGCTTGCGTGTCGTGCGGGCCATCGGGTCATCCTTCGTGGTAGCGGGGTCATGGGGGCTGAGTGCGCAGCCTCGGGCTTTCATGGCAGAGACTTTAGACGGCACCGTATGGGTGCCGCGCACCGTCGGCGCGGCTCCTGGATTAGAGGCGCTTGCGAGTGCTTCGGGCACCACCGTCGCCGTTGGTGAGTCTGGCACGATCTTGCGGAATACCGCTGGCGTGGTGCCCAGTGTGCAGGTGCAACAACTCTCCTCGAGCGTGAGCGAAAGCGTGGGAAGCACTCAGGTCTCGGTAGTGCTGTCGGCCGTATCGGCCAGCACCGTGCTAGTCCCGCTCAGTCTGTCAGGAACGGCGACGGTGGGTGCTGCGGAGGACGTGACGCTTTCAGCCTATGACATCGCAGTTCCTGCTGGCGATTTGTCAGCCAGTGTGTTGATCACGGTGCGGGATGACATTGTCGATGAGTCCGATGAGATTTTACAAATCACGCTTGGGTCGCCTTTGGGAGCGACATTGGGCCTCAATGTGACGCACGATTTGACCATTTTGGACAATGATGCCCCACCCATGGTCACGTCAGACCCGGTGGGGCAAATCGTAACGGTGGGCACAGCCGTCACTTTGACTGCGGCCGTGGCAGGCGATGCCCCTTTGTCGTATCAGTGGAAAAAGGGCACGACATTGATCTATGGGGCGACCACTTTCAGCTACAGCATAGCCGCTGCCGCGTTGACCCATGCGGGGGACTACCAACTGACGGCGACAAACGCGGTGGGAAGCGTGAACACAGCCGTGGCCGCCTTGGCGGTCGTGGACGCTACCCCCAAGACCGTTAGCTTGCTAGAAGGCCAGACGACGAGCTTCACCGTTAGCGCAGCTGGCACAGGCTTGAGCTTTCAGTGGTATCGAGAGGACGTGCCAGTTGTGAACGACGCGCACCACTCAGATGCGACGACTTCAAAGCTTGTCCTTGCTAACGTGACAGGTGCCCACGCGGGGCAGTATCGCTGTCAGGTGACCAGTGGTTTGAATCAGGTGTTCGCTGGGGTTATCACAGTCGCAGTATCGGTGAAGCCGTTCGTGATCACGCCCGTGCTGGGCACTGTGCGTGTCAGTGAGTTCATGGAGATCGCCGTGTTTGCGGGCAACACACCAACGAGTTACACGATCACAGGTCTGCCCAGCGGCCTGACTTATAATAAGACGACGGGCGTCATCAGTGGGCGTCCGCTGGTCGCCAGTGGGGCGCTGCCGTTCACGATACGTATCAAGGCTACCAATTCCGCAGGCTCTAGCTCTGAGGTGACCGCTTCATTAACGGTCCTGCCGTTGGTCACAGGGACCACTGGTAACTATCTGGGGACTGTTGACCGGGAAAATTTGATAAACTCGAACTCCTTTATGGGGGGCACCATAAGCCTTGCCATTGCGGCTACGGGCAAGATCACGGGCAGTCTGAAGCTGGGCTCTGCCACCCATGCATTCCTGCCGGTGCTAGACACGTCCACCGTCAGTGACCCATCGTGCAATGCCGCGATTGCCCGCAAGGGACTGCCTTCGTTGACCGTGGCTTTTCAACTGAATCCGGCATCGGGCCTGATCACGGGAACGCTGACTGATGGCGCGCGCACGACGGTGTTCCGTGCGTGGCGGGCGATGGCGGCACCCTTCACGGGCTACACTGGCTACCACACCTGCGCTCTGAAATTGGTGACACCGGGTGACATTGGCGACACTAGCGTGCCGCAGGGCTACGGCTATGCCACCTTCACTGTGGGGGCCACGGGCACGGCTTCTGGCACGATCCGTCTGGCGGACGGGGTGAATGTCACCCTGTCCACACCGCTGCGCTATGATGGCGGGCTGGTGGTCTTTGCGCCGTTGTATGGCAACACGGGGTCACTGCTTGGCACGCTGAACTTGGTGGGTAGCTTGGTCAGCACGGCAGGCCTCGATTGGTCAAAGGCTCAGCAGCCCTTGAGTTCCACGACACGCAGCTACAAAGATGGCTTTGGGCCAGTGTCCTTGCTGGTCACCGGAGCGCTCTACACGACGCCACCCGCCATCCTCATGGGGCTGAGCGCCACGGCTGATGACGTGCCCAATGCTGCGCTAACTTTTACGGAAGGTGGTGCCCCTGATCCGGCGAATCGCTTGAATGTCGAACTGCGCTACAGCGCGCCGAATGTGCGTGACCCGCAAACACCCACGCCCAATCCCGGACTGGTCTCCATCACGACCGCGACGGGTACCGGCCTTTTCAGTGGCAGTTTCACACTCGGTGATATGGACACGTCAGTTCTGCCCAATGTGCAGCGCACGCGCGTGACCGCGTATGATGGAGTCATCGCGCGGGATGTCGATAGTGTGCTGCGTGGCTTTGGGCAGTTTCAGCTCGCGAAAATGCCGGACAATCTGCTCTTTCCAGTCACGACTCTGAAGACGTCTCCGATGCTTTCAGGGCGAGTGCTGCTGGCTCCTCTGCCTTGACTTCGATCTGCTCATGAACACGCCAAGTCACATGCTCTATCTGCGTTGCGTCAGACATCTGGTTGGGCTTGGGCTGCTGAGCTTGCAGGCGGCCGCTCTTGCTCAGACGTTCAACTTTACCACGGTGGCTGGCAAGCTGGGCCATGGCACGGCTGACGGCACGGGTGCCACTGCGGAGTTCTTCTTTCCAGGTGCGGCAGTGATGGATGACTCAGGTCATCTTTACGTCGCTGATACCTACAACCATTGCATTCGCCAGATCGTCATCAGCACCGGGGTGGTGACTGTCTTCGCAGGAAACACGGGCACTCCCGGCGCGGTCGATGACACGGGCACTCTCGCGCGATTCAAGTATCCAGTCGGCATCACGCGTGACGCCACGGGCAATCTGTTGGTCGCGGACTCTGGGAATCATACGATTCGGATGATTACATCCGCCGGTGTCGTCACTACGTTGGCGGGCTTGGCAGGGACAGTGGGGGATACCAATGGTGCAGGTGCCAGTGCGCGTTTTGATAATCCGCAGGGCATTGCTTATCATGCTGGCTCAGGTCAGCTTTATGTCGCGGATACGGGCAACCACACAGTCCGGCTGGTTGATACAGTGACCGGGGCTGTATCCACTGCTGCGGGCTTGTCCGACCTGCCGGGCAGTGCCGACGGTGTCCTGGGACAGTTTCGCTCGCCAGCCGGTGTCGCGCTGTTCGGTAGCTATGTTTACGTCGCTGACGCCGGGAACCATATGATCCGTCGCTTCGATTCAATGACGGGTGTGGTCACCGGCGTGGCAGGCGCAGCCGGGCTGGCGGGATTGGTCGATGCTTCAGGTAGCAGTGCTCGTTTTCATCAGCCGAGGGGGCTGAGTGTTGATGCTGGCGGCAATCTGTTTGTGGCTGACCTGATGAACCACTGCGTGCGGCGCATCACTCCGACACGTTCGGTGAGCATCTTCGGAACAGGGACGCTCAGCTTTCCACGCGGTGTGTGTGTCGATGGCAGTGGCGGGGTGTTCGTGATGGATACGGGCCTTCATGCAGTTCGCCACATCACCTCTGCAGGAGTTGTTAGCCTGCTCGCAGGTCGCGTCTCCGCTGGTAATGAGGATGCGGTGGGTCGGCTAGCGGGCTTCCAGGCACCGCAGGGCATGACGGTGACTCCCGATGGAGTGGCTTACATCGCCGACACCAAGAACCACACCATTCGCAAAGTGGCACTCGACGGCACGGTCACGGTCTTCGCTGGGGCCGCAGGCGTCCCTGGTAGCGCCACCGGGTCGGCTGCGAATGCGCGGTTCAATAGCCCGACAGGCATAGCCAATGACTCACAGGGGAATCTGTATGTGTCCGACACGGGCAACAGTGTGATCCGCATCATCACGCCCGACGGTGTCGTCAGTCCGCTGGCTGGCAGTGTGGGGCTGAAGGGCACCACCAATGGCACGGGCACGGCGGCACGCTTCAATGAGCCGCTGGGCTTAACGGTGGATCGTTCCGGCAACGTCTTTGTGGCTGATGGCAAGAATCACAACATTCGGAAGGTCACGCTTGCTGGTGTGGTGACGACTTTTGCGGGTGGCGCAGCGGTGTCGGGTGCGCTGGATGGCACAGGCACGGCGGCGCGCTTCAACACGCCGACTGGGATCGACATTGATAGCCTCGGTAATCTTTTCGTCACAGACCGTCTGAATGCAACGATCCGAAAGATCTCGGTGGCGGGTGTGGTCACGACCTTCGCGGGTTCCGCAGGCAACAAAGGTGTCGCAGGTGGCACCGGCAGCGCCGCGCGTTTCGGCGAGCCTGCGGGGGTGGCCGTTGATGCAGCGAACCAGGTCATCGTGACAGATCTCTACGATCAGAGCCTGCGGTTGATCAGCCCAGCTGCGGTGACGACTACCTTGGCTGGGCAGGATTGGATGATGGACCAGGCCACGATCCTCAATTTCCTTCCGCTGGGCGGTGACACGGATGGCACTGGCGCGGTCGCGACTTTCTACCTGCCCTCTTCTGTGGCGGTGGATGAGACGGGCCAGCTTTTTGTATTGGATCGTGGAAACAACACGCTCCGCAAAGGCACGCCGCCAGCGCTGGGACCCACGATTGTCACTCATCCTGTCAGCGCCGTGGTGGCGGTGACTGCGCCTGTCTCATTCAGCGTGCTGGCAGCGGGTGCCACAGGCTATCAATGGAAGAAAAACGGGTCTGACATTGCCGGACAAACCACGGGAACCTTGAGCTTCGCTTCAGCGCTGACGGTGAATGAAGGGGCGTATTCCGTGGTGGTGAGCGATGTGAACGGGGCCACCACCAGTCATGCTGCCATCTTGCGCGTGTTGCAGGCTCCCACGATCACTCAGGAGCCCGTCAGTGCCTCGGTGAACCCTGGTAGCAATGTGACTTTTTCCGTGAAGGCCACCGGCCTCTATCATGCCTACCAGTGGAAGAAGAACGGCATTAACCTGGGAACTCCGAGCGCCACGACTTCCACGCTGAGTCTGAACAATGTGGGGGCTGCGGACAATGACACGTATTCCGTTGTGGTGTCGAACCTCGCGGGCAGTGATACGAGCGCGACGGTGTCGCTGTTTGTGAAGATTCCGCCGCTCATCAGGGATCAGCCTGACTCGCTGATCGTGGCCAAGGATGCTCTGAGCGCGAGCTTCACCGTTGCGTCCGATGGCACCAATCTGACCTATCGCTGGTATCAAGGCACCGCAGCGATCAACACCACGACCTATCCTTCGGCAGCGACCCCGACGCTCACGCTCACGAACATTAAGACTGCCGATGCCGCGAGCTACAAGGTCGTGATCAAGAATGCCGTTGGCACGCAGACCAGTGCGGCAGTCACGCTGGTCGTGGTGGACCAAACGAGCGTCACCACGCTGAACGTTGTCGAGGGCAAGGATGCCATCATGAACCCTCTCGCCTATGGCACGATCACGGGCTACCAGTGGCGCTACAAAGGCAGCGACATCCTGGCCGCAGGATTGCCGGTGAAGTATGTGAATTTTAACAAGAAGACGCTGACCGTGAAGAGCGTCGACGATCCGCTCAACTTCACGCCCCATGACGAAGGGGCCTACACTTGCACCATTACCAGTGCGGCTGGCAGCTTGGAAACCGGGCCCATCAATCTGGGCGTGACGATCAATCCGGTGGTCGATCCCTTCAGCTTTGCCTCGCCGATCATGATCAGTGAGTTCTTCACTCAAACCATGACGGCCCAGAATGCCCCGACAAGCTTCAGCATCACCGGCTTGCCCACTGGTCTGACCTACAATGCGGCAACGGGCGTGATCAGTGGTCGCACCTTGCTTGCAGGCCCGCGCACCATCGTGGTGAAGGCCTCGAATGCGGCTGGCACTAGCGTTCTAAGCGAGTCCGCAGTGCTCACGGTGCAAGCGCTGACGACCGGCGTCGCTGGCACTTACACGGGCAGCGCGGATCGTGATGCTGCTGTGGTGATGGGTGATAACTTGGGTGGCAAGGTCGTTGTAACTGTGTCAAGCGTGGGGCAGATCACGGGTTCACTCACCTTGGGCTCCAAGGTTTACACGCTGAAAGGCGCACTCGACTCTGGACCGCTGATCGCGAACCCCACCGCTACCTTGTTGGTGGATCAGAAAGCACCGCTGGCGGACTTCCGTGTGCAGTGCAGCATCACTACCGTTTCGCGCTTGATGACGGGCACGATTGAAGATGGCACCATCACCGCTGGCGTGTTCACTCCGGCACTGGAGAGCACGACTTTCACGGCCTGGTTGCCAACCGATGCACCTGCTAGCTACACGGGAAACTATACCTTCGCCGCTAGTCATGCGGTGGTCGGTGATGACAAGCCGCAGGGCTACAGTCACGGGGCCTTCAAGCTGGGCACCACGAATGCACTCACTGGCACGCTACGGCTTGCCGACAATACCATCGCTACCTTGTCAGGGCCGCTCGGTCAGGGGGGCAACTTTGTGCCCTTCACACTGCTCTACACCAATACAGGATCGCTGCACGGTGTGCTGACCATTGACACCACCAATAGCAATCGCTTGAATGCCTCCACACTCGGCTGGCGCAAGAAACCACAGACCGCAGGTCGCACCTTCAAAGACGGTTTTGGCCCGCTTGAACTTGCCACGTTTGGTCGCCGCTACACCATTCCCGGCACGGGTGGTATCGCCCTCGGCCTCACTGCTGGCGCAGGCAATGGCAAGCTGATCTTCACGGAGGGGCTCGCGCCTTCACCAACCACTCGTTTGGATGTCGCAGCGCTGGAGATTCAAGCGGCCAATCCCGCCAAAGTGCTGCTGCCTGCGCTCGTCGTTGCACCAGCGGTGAGCGGTGGTCGTGGCAAGGTTTCGCTGATTGTCACACCGGGTAGCGGCAGCAGCTTCACCGCTGGCACGACTGGCACCGCTAGCGGCGCTTTCACCCTGCTGGACCCGAACCCACTGCTGCTCACTCAGCTTGTCACCCGCACCGTGAACTACTACAGCACCATCGTCGATGACGGCACCGACCAGCGCGCCTACGGCTTCTTCCTCCTGCAAGAGTTGCCCAGTATTGGCTTCACCACTGCCACCACGCCTTATCGATCAGGCAAGGTGGTGTTGAGCGCGTTGCCTTAATCGCTGCTTTACGAATCTCAGCGACCTGTGGATAAGGTGACCTCACCTTGACATGCGGGCCTCTGGGAGCCAATGGCACGCCTCCCGACTCATGTCTTCCTCCTCCCCTCATATCGCGATCCTCGGTGGTGGTCCTTGCGGCCTTTATGCGGCCCGTGTTCTCAGCCGTGCGGGTCATGCCGTGACCCTGCTCGACAAGGGCGACCGGCCTGGTGGTCTGGCCACTAGCCATGAGCGCGGTGGCAACTGGTATGACCTGGGCTGCCACATGCTGCACGAGTTCGACAAGGAGATCTATGAAGACATCATGGGCATCATGGGCGATGACAGCATCCCTGTTCAGCTGGATGCGAAGATCCGCTGGGCGGGTAGCTTCTACCGCTACCCCTTGCAGCCGAAGGACATGCTCAAGGGCATTCCCTTCTTCACCCTCTGCTACTACGTGCTCGGCCTGTTCGCCGCGCAGTTCCGCAACAAGCTAGTGCCCTGGGTGCCGAAGAACGCCGAGGAAGCCCTCATCATGCTCTATGGCAACCCGTTGTATGAGTTCTTCTTCAAGGACTTCACGCACCGCTACTGGGGCATCCATCCGCGCGAGCTGAGCGCCACCTTCATCACCACCAAGATGCCGCGCCTCAGCGCCGTGGACATGTTCAAGAAGTGGCTCGCCAAGGTCGGCATCAAGGACAAGACCATCCGCGCCGTGGACAGCGCCCTGCACGACGAGACGCTGCACTACAGCCGCACGGGCGCCGAGGCCATGCCTCGCGGTCTTGTGAAGGCGATCAAGGCCGCCGGTGGCACCGTCATTCAAGGTGCGGAGGTCACCCGCGTGGTCATGGATGAAACCACGAAGCGCGTCAAAGCTGTGCAGTATCGCAAGGATGGCGAGGACCATGAACTCGTGTGCGACGAGTGCATCTCCACTATCCCAATTCCGCATCTCGTCCAGCGTGCCGACCCTGCGCCCGAAGCCGCCGTCTTGGAAGCCGCGCGTGAGATTCGCTACAAGCCCATCGCCATCTACGGCCTGCTGGTCAACAAGCCGAAGTGCATCGACGCCCTCTACATCTATTACCGCGATCGCGCCTTCCATCGCGTGGGCGAGCCGAAGAACGCTGGCCTCGTGGTCAACCCGCCCGACCACACTGTGCTCATTGTCGAAACGACCTGTGAGATTGGCGACGAAAAATGGCAGGGCACTGATGACGTCAAGGACCGCATCTTCACTGACCTGCAACTCGAAGGCATCTGCACCCGCGACGACGTGGTGGAGGTCAATCTGCTGCACGGCGAAACTGGCTACCCCATCTTCGCCCTCGGTTTCGAGCCCCACCTCGACAAGCTTAAAGCCTGGGTCAACTCCGTGCCCAACCTGCAAACCGCCGGTCGCCAAGGAGCCTTCACCTATCCGAACATGCACAGCGCCATGCGCATGGGTGCGAGAGCGGCAGAGACGGCGATGAGACGGTTGTAGGGCTACGCCGCGATGCCTTTGATGAAGGTCGCCACATAGTCCACCACACGTTCAAAGACGCGCTTCTTGGAAGGGCCGCGTTCCATGATCTTCATCGGCTTGAGGATGATCTCGGCGATATCGGGATCAGGCAGCGGCGCTTGACCCGTATAGACATAACGGTCGATCACCTTTTTGAGCTTGTCGGCATCAAGGTCTTCCTCGGCCACCAGTTGATCGAAGGCTGCTATGCGTTCCTTTTCCCAGAACGCTTCAAAGCAGTCGGGAATCTCAGCTGCGCTTTCCACCTTGGGCAGATTGTCCTCAATGAACTTCTCGATAAGGTCCCTCTTGCTGCGCAGCTCGATGTCTCCGGCTACATTGTCTAGTATAAGCTTCCTGATCGCAGGCGCTTCGGCAGCATCAGCGCTGTAAAGCTTTGCCAGCAGTTGCAGGATATACTGCACGTTGATGATGTCCTTGTGGATCAGCTCCAGCTCGAAATCCACGTCATTGAGGATGCTGGCTTTCTCCACCTGGTTGTCGGATTTCACCTTGTCGTAGAGGTCCAGGTAGGCGCTGCGGTAGTCGGCGAAGCGTTGGACGGGTAGTGCTAGATCATCATCCTCGAACTCGGAGAAGCTCCCCAGGATGTTCCGCAGACGCATCAGCTCGCGGAAGATCTTCACGAACTGCATCTCCGCTTCTTCGTCCTTCAAATCCTTCACGCTTTTGACCGTTGGCGTCAGCTTGAGCAGCTCCATCACCACCTCGTTGAACTTGGAAACGTAGTCCTCGTAGGGCGGCACAAAGACCGTCTCCTTCGCATCCACATCGGCAAAGAGTGCCAGTGCTTCATCGGTGCGCTTCTTCAGGTTGCGGAAGACCACGATGTTCCCCTGACTCTTCACCTCGTTGAGGATGCGATTGGTGCGGGAGTAGGCCTGGGGAAGTGTCCGTGTGATCGTTAAAACATAAGTGCGGATGGTTGGCGCTCCAACGACAGGTTGGAGCGGTCTTGAAAGAGAACACAACCAACCATCCGACATG
>Ga0247831_1002787_pt1 | contig 27234 bp, 20 predicted proteins | sample LaCruzMarch2015__9_FD_192406 | JGI IMG/M metagenome (GOLD analysis project Ga0247831, IMG submission 192406) | Freshwater microbial communities from meromictic Lake La Cruz, Castile-La Mancha, Spain - LaCruzMarch2015_1m | ecosystem: Environmental > Aquatic > Freshwater > Lake | place: Spain...
AGAAAGTCGGCATGGATCAGCTGATCTTCGTTCAACAGGTCGGCAACAATAAACACGCGCACATCTGCGAATCGCTAGAAACCTTCGCCCGAGAGTTGCTGCCGGACTTCAAAGCGCGCGACGCAATCCGGCAAAAAATGAAGGCCGAAGAACTCGCGCCTTACATCGAAGCCGCGCTAGCGCGCAAAGAGCGCATGGAACCTCTCGCCACGAATGAAATCCCGCTTGTGGAATCCTGGGCAAAACGCGCCGCAGCAGCCAATGTCGATGTCAGCGTTTCCAAAGCCGAGGTGCTATCTGAACGCGGCGGCGGTTTTTCAATCCCAAGCGCCGACCCACACGCGAAGAAGGCTGCGCTCGATATCGGCGGGAAAGCCGTCGATGATCCGCATGCAAAAAAGGCCTCCTGATGCAGAACACCGGCGCACCTAAATGCTCGAGCCGGCATCTGGTCGATCTGGGATTGCTGCCGGTTCTAGAAGCGCTGCCGCTGTTCGACCTGAGCATGGAGAGCTTGCCCGCTATGCGGTCGGCGCGCGCAGCCATCGGCGCTGGAGATCAAGCGTTTCCTGCACTTCAGTTCGAGCGCCGCAAGGTGCAAGGGCCGGACGGACACACTGTCAGCATCAATCTATTCCGGCCGGAAGGCGCAGACGGCCTGCACCCAGCCATCCTGCACATCCATGGCGGCGGCTATGTGCTCGGTACGGCGGACATGACAAACGCCGCCAATGCGGCCACGGCGCTCAAACTGGATTGCGTAATCGTCTCGGTGGATTACAGACTTGCGCCGGAGACGCCGTTTCCAGGACCATTGGACGATTGCTATGCGGCGCTTCGCTGGCTCCATGGCGCCGCCGGTGAACTGGGCGTCGATGCAAAGCGCATCGCCGTCGCTGGCGAAAGCGCCGGAGCAGGAATCGCGGCGGGCCTGGCCTTGCTGGCGCGCGATCGCGGCGACGCACCGATTTGCTTTCAATGCCTCGTCTATCCAATGCTCGACGACCGCACGAACGCAGACAACACGTCTGCTTACGCGGGCGAGTTTGTCTGGAACGCGGCCTCCAATCGCTTTGGCTGGCGCGCTTACCTTGGTCAGGAGCCTAGCGCCGCCGATATTCCGCATTACGCAGCGCCCGCGCGCGCACCCGATCTCTCGGGCCTGCCGCCGGCCTTCATCAATTGCGGCGCACTGGACCTTTTCGCCGACGAAGACATCGCGTACGCCCAGCGCCTCGCTCACGCGGGCGTCGCGGCGGAGCTGCACATCTATCCGGGCGGCTTTCATGGCTTCCCGCTGGCGCCTGGCGCCCATCTGGCGACAATCGCCGAACGCGACCGGATCGATGCGCTCAGGCGCGCATTTAAGGAGAAGTGAGCACGAGCGAGAAAACGCTAACCGGACAAGTCGCCATCGTCACCGGCGCGGGACGCGGCATCGGCGCCATCGTCGCGCGTACACTGGCTGAGCATGGCGCTAAAATTGTCGTTGCCGACATCGATGCAGAACGCGCGCAGAAAACCACCGATGCGATAAAGGCAAGCAGCGGCGACGCATTGTCTGTGCGCGTCGACACGCGCGACCGGACAAGCGTCGAGGCGATGACCGAACAAACCGTCGCGAAGTTTGGCCGCATCGATATCCTCGTGAACAATGCAGGTATCGCGCGCACGGCGACCTTTCTCGACACCAGCCTTGTGGATTGGAACGATCATATCGGAATCAATCTCTCGGGCTGCTTTCATTGCGCCCAATCTGCCGCGCGCGTGATGGCTAAAGCCGGCTATGGCCGCATCGTCTCCATCGCCTCGATCGCAGGCATGGTGGGACCACTGGATTTTCCCGCGTACGGCGCGGCGAAAGCGGGCGTGATCGGCCTCACCCGCACCATGGCGCTGGAACTCGCCGATTACGGCATCACGGCCAATGCAATCGCACCCGGTCCCATCGACACCGAATTGCTGCGCGAAGCCTGGACGCCCGAGTCTTATATCGCGCGCGCCGCACACATTCCCGTGCGGCGCCTCGGCAAAGCCGAAAAAATCGCCTACGCCGTCCTAATGCTGGTCTCGCCGCAAGCCAGCTATATCAATGGCGCGTTACCGCCAGTGGACGGCGACGCTTCGGCGGCGGGCTCCTATATGTCCGAAAAATTCCGGCGGCGGAGCATTACGCCACCGCAGAATAGCTAAGCCGCATTGCCTGCGACCAACGATTGACTCCCCCCGCCGGCAGATTTACAGAATAAGCGTTCTGCAATCAACGGGAGCCGCAATGGCGCGTATCGCCGCCTATGATCACGACGCCGTCGTCGAACAAGCCGTCTTGCAATTCTGGGCGGACGGGTTCGCGCCTTGCGATGTTGAATCTCTCACGCGCGCGTCCGGCCTCAATCGCCACAGCCTCTACAAGGCCTTTGGCGGCAAATCCGGCCTCTTTATCGAAGCGCTGAACCGTTACATCGCAAGTGAAGCTGCCGAATATCTCGCATTGCTGGAAAAGGGCTGCGATCTGTCCGCACTGGTCGAGTATTTCGAGCGCGCCACCAAAAGCATCCAGGCCCCACGCAGCGAAGATGCAGAAGAGCGCCGCGGCTGCTTGATCACCAATACTGTCATTGAAATGGGCCGGTCGGATAAGGACGTGGCGGAAATCATCGATCGCTATTTCGCGCGCGTCGAGCGCGCTTTCTGCGACCTGATCAAACGCAGCCAGAAGAACGGCGCCATCCGCGCCGATCTCGATCCCAAGGCCACGGCGCGCTGGCTGTTCATCACCGCGCAAGGCATGAGCGTTTCCGCACGCTTTGGGCGCAGCTTTTCAGGCTTGCCGCAGATCGTGCGCGCTGCGCTCGCTCCAGCGTGTTCGTAACCGACGGCATAACAAGACGTAAAGGAGGAAACATGATCGCCATCAACAGCATCAATCTGGATTCAGCGCTCACGCGCGCAGGTCCGGCTGCCGAAAGCTTTGCGCGGATTTGGAAGACGATTTGGTCTCAACGCTACATCAAGCCGGAGGAACTTGAGCTTTGCCGCCTCACCTTCGCGCGACTGCATGCCGACGAAGATGAAATCGCGGCGCCGAACGCCAATGTGCCGGTCTTAAGCGCCACGCGCCGCCAAGCCGTACTGGCCGGCAAAGCACTGGAAAGCGCCGAATTCACCGCCGGTGAAAAGGCGATCCTCCTCTTAGCTGAATATTACTGGCTCGACCCGCAATCGATCACCGATGAAGCCGCCGACGATGTGAAGAAACATTACGGTGAACCCGGCCTCGTTCTTCTGATCGAGTCGCTGGGAATCATTGATGGCCGCATCAGAACGGCCCGCGTCTTACGCGACCTTAAAACCGCCAAATCATAAGGGAGATAGACCAATGTCCGCACCCCGCGCCTCCGGCCCCGCAGAGAAAACCGGCAACGTCGTTCGCGATAGCGCCATGGGACTCATCCCCGAAACCGTTTCAGAAATCCTGAAGCTGAACGGCCATGTCTGGCGGGACAGCCTCGTACCGCCATCCATTCTCGAAACCATCCGCCTGCGGAACGCCCGCACAGTGAATTGCGTCTTTTGCAAATCCGTGCGCTATGACGTCGCCATTGAAGACGGCCTTACCGAAGAGCGTGTGTCGCTGATCAACGATTCCTATCGCGAGAGCGCTCTGCCGCCCCGCGAAAAGGCCGCGATCACCCTCGCCGATTGCTATCTGGGCTTCCCCGCCGGCGCCGATCAAAAAGCAGCCGCAGACATCGCCAGCCAGTATTCGGAGGACGAGATCGCCTCGATGCTGGTGGCCGTGATGACCTACAATTTTACATCCCGCATGGCGGTGAGCCTTGGCGGCATGCCCGAAGACGGCACGCTGCCGATCATGCAGATGAGCGTCTCGGCGTCTTCCACTTAAGCCGTAGCGAGCCGCGCCGCCGCCTTGCCCAACGCGAGGCGGCGTGCGAAGTTTCGGCGTCGAGTTAAAAGCGCGGCAAGCGCTATGCATAAGGCGCGCATCACGCCCGGGGGGAAACTTAGATGAGCAACCTCACGCCTCCGCCTGAGGCCAACAGCGGCGCACATGCGCCCCGCAAGCCGAATCTGGGCGTGGCGGTTGTTTGCTGTGGCGTGACCGGCCTCATCGCGCTCCTTTTCACGGCGCTTTCGCCTGCTCTGCCGCCGATGGCGGCGGAATTCGCCAGCCAAGGCGACGGCGCGCTGATCGCGCAACTTGTCTTCTCCCTGGCGGCCGTCACCCTGATCTTCGGCGCCACCGCCGCAGGGATCCTGAACGAGATCATCGGCCGCCGCCGCGTCATCATCTATGGCCTGATCATCTACGCCGCCGCGGGGATTGCGGGTATGCTGGCGATGGATCTGATGACGCTGGCGCTGACCCGCGCGGTAGCGGGCTTTGTATCGGGCGTCATGTTGACGGCCAGTTACGCCACGATCGGCGAGTATTATGAAGGTCCCGCCCGTGAACACATGCTGGGGCGCGTCTCCATGTTCTCCGGCGCCTGCGCGGTCGTACTAACCATTCTGGGCGGCGTGATCGTGGATCATATCGGCTGGCGCGCGATCTTCGGTATGTTTGTGCTGTCTCTCATCCTCGTACCGATCGCGCAGAAATCACTGCAGCCAAGCCTGACGAAGCCCCAGGCCATTGTCGGCGGCTGGTCTCCGATCATCGTGCTCTGGCCGCTTTACGTCCTGCTGACGATCTACACGATCCTCATTTATATGACGGCGCTGCAATCACCCTTCCTACTGGATTCACGCGGCATCACTTCCGGCACTCAGATCGGCTTCCTGCTGGCGCTCACATCCGTATTCGGCGCAACCGGCAGTTTCGCCTATGGCTATATGCGGCGCTATATGGGCTTCTCCGCCATGCTGGCTTTCGCCTCGCTCACAGGCGGTCTTGGCATGGTGCTGGCCGGTTTCGTCCCGGGCGTTTCCGCCTATATCATCGCCGCGATCCTGATCGGCTGCGGCATCGGCATCATTGAGCCCACCATCGCCTCCGAGACGCTGACGCGCACGCCGGAGCGGCTGCACGATCGCGCCATGGGCGTGAACATCTCCGCCATGTTCTTCGGCCAATTCCTGAACCCTATCGTTATGGGCCCGCTGCGCACCAATTGGGGCATCGGAGATGCATTCATCTATGTCGGCCTGGCGTTCGCCGCTGCGGGCGTGCTGTTCGTCGCTGCGACGATTCGCAGACCCGCTCAGGCGCCTGCGGCGCCGGGCGAGTGAGGAGCCGCTAAACCCGCGGCGCCACTTTTTCGACGAACAACTTGAGCGACTGCCAGCCGATCTCGGGATTGAGGCCCGACAGCAGCGGATGAAACATGGCGGACATGCCGTTGTTCATCATCTCCACGCATTCATCCGGCGTCACCACCGCATAAGTGCCCGTCGCCTTCACCTGCTCCAGCGTCGTCGCGTGCTTGTAGGCGCCTTCAACCCCACCCGCATTCTGCCATTTGCCGTAGCTTTCTGATTCGTGGATTGCATGGCGCGCAATGTCCGCCCAGGTCTGATCCGGATTTTCTGAGATGAACAAAGCCGCGGGCCCACCCCCGCCAGCGGGCGTCCATTTACGACCAAGCTTTTGGGCTTCTTCGACATAGATCTGATGCAACGCCGGGTCATGCGTGATGTAGCCGTCCGCAATGCGGCCCGCTCGCCGCGCCGACACGGGCATCGCGCCGCCCATATAGATCGCCAGGTCAGGGTTCACCGGCTTGGGCGTGACGCGCACGGTGCGGCCGCGAAACTCGAACGGCTCCCCCGTCCACGCCGCGCGCAAAGTGTTGATGCATTCCTCAACCGCACGGCCGCGCGTCGGGAAATCCTTGTCGAACATCTCAAACTCGGAGGCCACATAGCCGCCAACCGCGACAAGGCTGACTCGCCCGCGCGAGATGATGTCGAGCACGACCAATTCTTCGGCCAGACGAAGCGGGTCGTGCAATGGCGCCACAATCGCCGACAGGCGCGTTTCGATTGTCTTCGTGCGCGCCGCCACCGCCGCCGCCAGAGTGATGGACGATGGGCAATAGCCATCCTCCACACCATGATGCTCCGCCAGATAAACCATGTCGAAGCCGTGCTCGTCGGCAAAAGCGCACATATCGAGGGCAGCTTGATAAAGATCCGCGCGCGGCGTTGCCCAGTCCGGCGCCCGCATATCGAAGCGTAGAATTTTCTGGCCGAGCATTCTCTCTCCTTAAGATCTTGAATGTGGCGACCAAATACGCCACCCACCACAATATATGCGACTGCACGACGCGTCAGGTTCAAGATACAGGCCGGAGTTCAGGTCTGAACTAAGATTTCCAGATCGCCAGAGCATCCATGGCCTCGGCGCCGTCCGGAAACACCGCCAGGGGATTGACCTCCAGCACCACGAGATCCGACCCCAGATCCTGCGCCGCATCGGCGAAAGCGGCGATCGCCTCCGAGACCTTCGCGACATTGACCGGCGGCTTTCCACGCGCGCCGTCGAACAATGGCGCCGCCTTCAAGCTGCGCAGCGCCTGTTCAATCTGCACGGCAGTCGCGGGCAACGGGATCAAGACGCTGTCGCGCAACACCTCCACCCAGACGCCGCCCAACCCTAACGCCAGCATCGGGCCCCAAACCGGATCGACGCTGACCGACATGATGAGTTCGAGCGCCTGGGAGCGCATCGGCGAGACGGCGACGCCGTCGATGCGCGCATCGCCCAAATCGCGATCCATCACCGCGACGAACGCCGCACGCACCGCGGCGGCGTCGGCGAGATTGAGCTTCACGCCGCCAACTTCCGTCTTGTGCGCAATGTCGGGCGACGACAATTTCAGCACGACGGGATAGCCGACGCGATCAGCAGCCGCGACTGCCCCATTCGCATCTTTGGCCAGAACGCGCGGCGTCACCGGTACCCCGCGCGCGCCGAGCCAGTCGAGCAATACGCTCTCGCCGTCGATCTTCACAGCGCCTTTGGCCACGCTCTGCTTGCCAAAAAGGCTGACAGGGCGCGGATCGAGCGACCGCTTGCTCCAGCGCGCATGCTGCGCAAGAGCGGCGATGGCAGGCTTTAACCCGCAGATGACCCCGGGAATGCCCGCATCGCGCAAAGTCTGGCGACCATAAGAATTCACCGGCTCCGCGACAGTAGTGATGAGCGGCGGCACAGATGGATAACCGGCATAGCCGCGCGCAATAGATTCCAGCGTCAGCTTCATCCATTCCGCCTCGCCGCCAACCGGCGCATCCCAGATACACATGGGCAGACCGATAGAGTCGTCTTTTGAAATGGTCTTGAGAAGACGCTCCCAAAGGGAGAAATCGCGCATCGCCGCGCCAGTGACATCGAGGGGATTGTGGGTCTGACCGAACGCCGAGACGATGGCGTCCATCTCTGGACGGATCGATTCCGAAAACTCCGGAAAGTTCACGCCCGCCGCGCCGGCGAGGTCCGACAATATCTCACCGGACCCGCCCGAAATCGTCAGCGCCGCAACGCCTGACTTCGCGCGCGGCCCGGTGTGCGAGAGCAAGGTCGCCGCCGCCAGCATGTCTTCATAGGAATCGACGCGGCAAACGCCCATCTCCCGCGCGGCGGCGTCGAAGGCTTTGTCGTCGCCAACGAGAGCGCCCGTATGCGCCGCAGCCAAGCGCGCCGTGTTTTCCGATGCGCCCGCTTTCAGCATGATGATAGGCTTCTTCATGCGCAATGCGCGTTCAGCAGCCTGCGCGAAGCGCTCGGGATCATGCACCGCTTCGAGAAACACGCCGATCGCATGCGTTTCAGAATCGTCCACCAAAAAGTCGACGACATCCGCGATGGTCACGCCCGCTTCATTGCCGGCCAGCACCATATGCGAGAGCCCCACGCCCTGCAGCTGCGCCGCTTTGGCGAGATAGCCGCCGACAGAACCGGACACGGACGCGATGCCGAAATGGCCGCGGAAGTTTTCACGCTCCAGCACGCACAGGGGCACGCCATCGACATAGTTCAGATAGCCAAGCGCATTCGGCCCCATGAGGGCCGCATTATATTTCCGCGCCATCGCAGCCAGTTCTTCCTGCTGGCGTTTGCCTTCAGCACCCGTCTCAGCGAAACCCGACGATACGATCACGAAGCCGGTGACCCCCGCCTCCGCCGCTTCCTGCACCACCTCGAGCACATTGGAGGATGGTACACAGACGAACGCCGCATCGATTGGCCCGTCGAGTTCGCGCGGGCTTTTCAGCGTCGGACGGCCATTCACCGGCTCCCCCTTCGGGTTCACCAGCAGCACATCGCCCTTAAAGCCGAAATGATCCAGATTGCGGATCACGGGCGCGGAGAAATGATTGCGTTCCGATGCGCCGATGACGGCGACGCGCTTGGCGCGCAGCATGCGCGCGAGGTCGGGACGTGGATTAGCGGCCGCGCTCGTCACGCTTGGCTCCTGCAGATTTTGGATGTGCGTAAGGGTGTTTGTTGTCGAGCGGCTTGATCTGGACCTCTTGCGCTTTCGCGCAGAAGTCGCGCGCCAAGGCGATCAATTTGTCTTCAGCGTCGTAGTCGAACACATCCAACATGCGGCGTTCAATCTCACCACCGCGTTCCAACGGATTATCGTTGTAATAGCGCACCGTACGCTGCACGGCTTCGATCGTAGGCACGACGTCGCGATAGCCGAGATCGGCCTTGATGCGTGTGGTGTCCATCAGCTTGTGATCGGTTAACGGCGCCAGAGCCGCGACGCGCGTCACTGGCGTATCGGGCACGGACGCGATCTCCAGCTTTACGTTCAGCGCATCGCCCGCCAGTTCGACGAATTGGCGCAGATCGAGCTGCACTTCGTCGCCGAGATTGTAGACCTTCCCCGCGGCTTTCACCGGCTGATCCACCGCCAGCATCAAAGCATGCGCGATGTTCATGGCATAGCAATGGCTGATCAGACCCATACCACCATTGATCAGCACAATGGCGCGGCGGCCATCCTGCACCCTTCGCACCACCGACCATTCGCGCGGCACCAACTGACGTGGTCCGTACACATAGGGATAGCGAAACAGCGTAAAGCTCGGGTGATGCTTCTGTACCGCCGCCTCCGCCGCCGCGACCAGCGACGCGAAACGATGTTCCGCCGGATCGGTGACCAGTGGCCAATCTTCCGGCGTCGGGATCGGCAGACCGGACGGCCGCATGGTTTCCGGCACATAGAAACCGCGATATCCGACGAAACCGCCAACGCCGAAAAAGCGCTCCGCCCGGCCGGCGAACGCCTCAGCGATCACGGCCAGACGGCCATAGCTGGCGACCACCAGATCAAAACTGCGCGTTCCGATCGCCTCCTTCAGCGGATCGATGAAATGCGGATCGCCAATAATGCGCTCGACATCCTCGGGAAGCTCCACCGGATGGACACCGCGATTCAGCACCGCGACCTTGAAGCCGCGCGCCCGCAGACCGTCGACCACATGTGGTCCAGTTGGGCCGCCGCCGCCAATAACCAATGCCGTTTTCATAACGATGCCGCCCAACGCGCCACACGCTCAAAGAGATATGTGCGGCTTGGATAGACAAAATGATTGTGCCGCGTTTCGGACAAGACGATCAGCGTCACATCCGAGCTGCCAGAATACGCGGCGGGCGTCGCGTGCGTATCCGGATGCAAATCGCCATCGCCCAGAACCAGCATCACCGGCGTCTTGATCGCAGCGGCGTCCGGCGTCGCCAATTCCGGCAACATCATCATGTAGGATGAGGTGAGATAGATCACATCCGTCGCGCTCACCGCAGACACCGGGCGTTTGCTCGGCGATGGCGTCATGGTGATGGTGCTCATCGTGAAGCGTTTGCGCGACAGGTCTATGAGGTGTTCGCGCGCATATAAAGGGTCGAGCGCCCGGTCCTCCTCATTGATCTGCACCGGAAGACCGCAAGTGTGAAAGCCCATCAAACAGACGCCGTCATAGATTGGCGTCTTTGCCTCATGCAGGACCATGAGCAGCGCGCCATAGGAATGCGCGGCGCCGACAATTCTCATATCCGGCGCAGGCGGAAAATTTTCCATCATGGTTCCAGCGCGCAGGCCTTCAACAATCTGGCTTATAGCTTCGGCGTTTGCCGCTGCGGCGCGCTCCGGATGCAACTCATAGGGATCCGAAGGCTTGCTGCTGTCGCCAACGCCAATCGGATCGATCAACAAAACCGCATGCCCCTTTTCGAGCATCGTCCGCGCGAAGCTCACCTCCGCCTCGCCTTCCGGGGTAGGCAAATCAAAATAGCGTCGGTTCATGCCGCCGCCGGGAATACAGACGAACAGCAGCGCAGGCGCCTTGCCCAGCGGCAGAAGTAACTCGACAGCCAACTGCATCGGCTCGCCAAAGCCCGCAGCCGCCGTTACGTCGAATTGCAACGCTAGGCGTTTGGTTTGGAGGGAGCTGTTCACGCAGCGCCTTTCAACTCAGCGGCAGGCAGCGGCGCCTTCCCCAAAATCATGTCCGAAGCTTTCTCCGCGATCATCATGGTCGGCGCGTTGGTGTTTCCCGACACCACCTTCGGCATGATGGAGCAATCCACCACCCTGAGGCCTTCGAGTCCATGCACGCGCAGCTGCGCATCCACCACAGCCTGCGGGCCCTTGCCCATAGCGCAAGTACCCGCAGCGTGGTGATCATTCGTCAATGTCGCGCGGATATGTTGGTCAAGCGCGACATCGTCATCCAGATCTACGGGCGCAACGGGCGTCACGCCGAATTCCTTGAACGCCGGCTGTAGGAAGATCTCCATCGCTGCGCGCATCGCGTTGCGCAAGCGCACGCGATCGCTTTCTTCAGCGAGATAGTTCACGTCGATGATGGGCGCCGCCAGAGGATCAGCTGAGGCCAAACGTAATTCGCCCCGACTGTCGGGCACGGTCAATTCCATCCTATTGATCATGCCGTGTTGCGGCAACGGTAGCCCCGTTTTGAGATCGAGCCGGATCGGCACGAACTGGCATTTGATGTCCGGAATCGCAGAATCCACTGCCGCCTTGAACATGCCAACCGCTTCAATCGTGCATTCCGCCATGAGGCCTTCACGCTTGAACGCGTACCGCATCAATTCCTTGCCCAGAAAGAACGGATCGTTCAGCCGCGCATACGTGATCGGCGCGGTGCAATCGGCCTGCGCTGTGATGCTGCCGTGATCGTGCAGGTTCTTGCCGACGCCCGGCAAATCCACGCGCGGGGCTGCGCCAATCTTCCTCAAGGGATCGCCAGCGCCTATACCCGACAGCATCAACAAATGCGGCGATTGGAACGCGCCGGCGGATAAAATGACTTCGCCAGCCGATACGTTCTGTTTGTGGTTGCCCTGAACGAATTCGATTCCGGTCGCGCGCCCCTTCTCCAGCAGGATGCGCGTCGCCAGCGCGCCCGTGGCGACGGTCAGGTTCGGACGATCCATCGCAGGCCGCAAATAGCCCACCGCCGCGCTCCAGCGTCTGCCTTTCTTGATCGTGAAATGCGAAGGGCCAAAGCCTTCGCGTTGTGCACCGTTGATGTCTTCGCTGTAGGGATGCCCTGCCTCCTGCGCCGCATCGACGAAGGCGCGGGCAAGCGGATGCGAGAGTTTCGATCGTCCGACATAAAGCGGTCCGCCCGCCCCGTGATAGTCGCTCTCACCGTCTTCGTAATCCTCCAGACGTTTGAAGTACGGCAGGATCTCGCGATAGTTCCAACCGTCATTCCCCGCCGCGGCCCAGCCGTCATAGTCACTCGAGGCGCCGCGGCAATAGAGCATGCCATTGAGCGAACTGGAGCCGCCCAGAGTCTTGCCCCGGATGTCGCGCATCACGCGCTTGTCGACGTGACGCTGCGGCGCCGTGGAATACACCCAGCCATATTGGCCCGGCGTGCGATACGCAGTCGTGAAAAAGCCCGGCACTCGGATCATCGGAGAATTGTCGGCTGGGCCAGCTTCCAGCAGCAAAACCTGGCTTTCCCCGCCCTCCGACAGACGATTGGCGAGCACGCACCCCGCTGACCCCGCGCCGACAATGACGAAGTCGTAAGTAGCCTTAATCTGTGGCGCCAAAATATAAGCCTCTAAAGTTTCGCAACGATTTCGTCGCGATAGCGCTTAACGAAACGCTCGACGTCACGGGTTTCGATGCTGCCGCATTCTTGGGACGAAATCAGGAATTGCGTGGCGCCGGCGTCGCGATACGCCTTCGCTAGCTCAAGATCGAGTGCCCCGCCTTGCTTGTAGCTGCTTGGCCAGATGGTGAGTTCGATTGCAGCCGGATCGCGCCCCGCCTCTTTCGCCGACGCTTTGATGGTTTCCACTCGCGCCGCGAAGTCTTCGGGCGAGATCACATAAGGATAGAACCCATCGCCGTATTTCCCAGCGCGCTTGGCCGCCGCTTCGGTCGAGCCGCCGATCAGGATCGGCACGCTCTTCTGCTTCGGCAAAGTGTCGAGGATAAGCTTCGAGAATTGGAAGTGCTTGCCCTCAAAGCTCACCGACTTACCGGTCCAGAGTTTGCGCATGGCGACTATAGTCTCATCGGTGCGCGCCGCACGTTCATTGTACGGTACATTGACGGCAGCGAATTCTTCCTTCTGCCAACCGAGGCCAACCCCCAGCTCCAGCCGCCCGCCGGACAGAGCGTCCAATGTCGCGACGCGCTTGGCGATAATAATCGGACTATGGAGGGGGAGGATAAGAATCCCAGTGGCGAGCGTGATCTTGTCTGTACACGCGGCAACGAAGGACAACCACTCCAGCGGGTCCGGCATCATCACTTCCGGAAAGAATGGCGCTTTGCCATCCGCCGAATAAGAATAAAGCGGTTCATAATTTTCAGCGATGACCGGATGCTCCACAGCCCAGATGGAAGCCGCCCCTGTGTCCTCGATCATCTTCACGAAGGGCTTGACCCACGCGGGATTGGTGGTGAGATCGCGGTGAAAGATCGGTTGCACGCCAAATTTGATCATCGTTCCCTCCCTTTAATTCAGCACGCGCGCGGAGCGGCGCTCGAGAAGCGAGGTGCGCGGCCCTACGGGCCAAAGCCCAAGATCCGCATAGACCGCCGCCGCAGGACTTTCACGCAATGAAAGATTGATCTCCGCCGGCCAATATTGCGTCATCAACACGATATGCAACTTGTGCGTGGGATCAACCCACATGCCGGTGCCCGCCGCGCCGCCCCACCCGAACACGCCGGCGGGCATCGTCGTCGCGTAATGCGGAACCTGCATCGCAGCGCCGTGGCCCATGCCCGCCAGCACATTGCCGAAAAACTGCATCGACAATCCCGGTGGCATCAGGTTCGTGCGCGCAAGCCGCACAGTGTCAGGCCGGAGCAAGCGCACGCCGCGCGTTTCGCCCTCGCCCGCCAGCATTGCGGTGAAACGCATATAGTCGCGCGCCGTGGAAACCAAAGCGCCGCCGCCGGATTCCATCGCTGGTTTGGTGTAGACGCTATCAGCAGGATCATCCGCGACGATCCAATCGCCATCGACGTTGCGCTCAGGCAGCGCCACGAGACGTCTGGCTTTATCCGCCGGCACGATGAAGCCGGTATCGACCATGCCCAGCGGTCCAAAGATCCGCTCGGCGAAAAAAGCACCCAAAGTTTGTTTGGCCACACGTTCGACAATGGCGCCGAGAACGTCGATGGCGACGCTGTAATGCCAGATCTCCCCAGGATCGCAGGACAACGGCAATTGCGACAGGCGCTCAATGAAGTCTTGCGTATCACGCAGCACCGGCGCGCCTTCAGTCCGGTGAGCCTGCACGCGATAGCCTGGCTCGATGCCTTGGGCCCGATAGCGGGCGCCGATCGGGTCCGTCTGTAGCGCATAACTGAAGCCTGCCGTATGCGTCAGAAGATGGCGCACGGTAGGCAGCACCTTCACTTCACGCACGATGCCAGCGTTCGGATCCGCCAACACATGCAGATTGGCCAGTTCCGGAATAATCTCTCCCAGCGGCTGGTCGAGCCCAATCCGCCCCTCCTCGATCAGCATCATGATCGAGATTCCGGTCACCGGTTTGGTCTGCGAGAAAATGCGATGGATGCTGTCCGCGCCGACCGGCTTCCCGGTGTTAAAGCCTGTCTCACCGGCACTGATAAAGGCCGGTTCATCGTCCCCGATGGCGGTCGCCACCACGATGCCCGCGACGTCCCGGGCGCTGACATGCCGCTCGATCAGAGCTTTCAGCCCTGGAAAATCACTCGCGGTCAGCGCCTTTGGCGCCGGGCTGTCGCTGCTCATCTTCGCTCCCTATTGCTGGCATCTCACAGGACCAACGCTTTGATCCTGCTTAGAATGCCTTAGAGGGGGAGCACAAGCCGCGCGCTTAGGTTTTGATCGGCGTTCCTTTAGGGCGCAGCGCCAAAAGTAATACTGGCGAGGCGGCGGAAATCACCAAGGAGACCAATGTAAGCTCGACGAGCCCCGTCGCTACAAACGGCGCGGCGAGAGCCGTCCCCGCCCCGACCACGAAAAAGGTCGTCACCAGGACGATGGCCGCGCCGCGCGATTCATTGCCGCCAGCCGCAGCCAGCGCCGCGAAGAATCCCGTGGGGCCGCGCAGTCCCAAACCGACATTCACGAAGATGAACAAGAACGTGATCGTCGCCGTGTTGCGTCCACCCGTCAGCGCATAGAGCAGCACCGCCAGCGTGCCCAAGGCCGCCATCGCGGCGCCGATCATGATGAGCCGCTCCGTCCCGATGCGGCGCGCGATGCGGCTCGACAAATTCGCCGCGACGATGAAAAGCCCAATACCAATTACCTGCAGGGCGACGAAATCCGTCAAAGGCCGGCCGAACGCCTTGGTGAAGACGGCGGGTAAGCCGAACACAAACACCAAAAGCCCGGCCAGCGTCATCGCCTGCGACAACCCGTGTCGAAGAAAGGGGATGTTCGCGAACAGGCTCAGATAGCCATGAGCCCGGCTCGCCGGAGCCGGCGACGGCGTTCGCTGCGCATAAACGCCAATCGCGAGCGCCACTATCAGCGCCAGCACCCCAACGATCGAAAACGGCGCCTGCCAGCCGCCCCAGGAAATGATCCATATCCCAATCAAGGGTGCGATTGCGGGCGTGAGCGATTCAATACTCCCCAAAACGCCCATGGCGCGCATCGCGCCCGGCGCATCGAACAAAGCGCGGATCCATACCGGCGCGAACACCGCCGACGCCGATCCAAACAACCCTTGAAAAAAGCGCAACACGATCAGCGGTTCAAGCGCCTGCACATAGGCGCCCGCCAGCGAAGTCAAACCAAAGAGCGCTAAAGAGACTGTTAGAATCCAGCCTTGTCGAAAGCGCGCCCCCAATTCCCCGAACAATACAAGACCGACAGCAACGCCCGCCACATATGCCGCCAATACATATTGCGCCATGGCCTGCGTCCCGCCGAGCGTATCGGGCAAAGTCGGAATCGCCGGCAGAACGAGATCGGTGCCGGCTAGGCCCAAGGTTGTACCCGCCGAAATCAGAACAAGCAGAAACAAACGCGGCGGGGCATTCATACGCTGAGATCTTTCAGGAGCATGGGCGACGGGATCAAATGAGCCCTGCTGGTAGAGGCGACCGCCGTCTGGATCAACCGCACTGTGATAAACATGAGGGCGGATCGACGCCGCGCCTCAATTTCGATCAATCCTCACCTGGACCGCGGTGAGCTTAGATAACCGCGCAGACCTGGCAAAGCGCGGAATCCGCGTTTGGCAAGTGCGTGCGGCCTCCCTCGCGCAGCCAGACAGGCGCGATATCCAGCAAAGGCATCAGCGCAGCCCTAAAGCGGCGCGAAACCGGCAGCGGCCGCGTATGACGGCTCACTCGGCGCGATAGCCCGTTACGCATTCGGCGCACAAAGCGTGCGACCAGACGATCAATTTTCTCTAGAGCGTGCAATAGGGATGCCGCACGGGCTTTCAGGTTCTGCACGCCTGCCTGTATCGTCTTCAATTTTCGACTCAATTGAGCGCCGATCTTGGCGCGCATGCTGTTTTAGATGCGAGCGCGCACATCATGCCGCGCAGCGCCCCGGCAGACGCAGGACGTCCGGCATGTAACGGATCAGTTTCGCTTGCCATAGCGAAGCCCAAAGCGCTCTGCGCGTGTAGCGATGCGCCTAAGATGGCTGCGATTGATCCAGGAACGCAGAATACGCGCAAACGCTAGGGTGGAGATCAGTTCACGCCTCAGCGCGCGATTAAATTCAGTTTACAGGAAAAAAATCGGTTCGATGTGGCGCGCAGACTGAAGGTCGATAGGCCTCGCCGTGAAAACGAGCAGCCCGCCGCCTGGGTCCCACAACAGCCAATCGGCGCCCGTCCGATGACGCACAAACCCATGCTTAATTATGCAGACAAGTGATAGATAACCGAATCGCAGCGCCAAAAGAGGAAAACACTCGATGCAAGGGACGCGAGCTTATTTGCCGCGCTTCTTGCGGCCGAGCGACACTCTACGCCTGCGAAGTATTATGTTTGTGCTTGCCATCCTTCTTCCAGCGTTTGCATTGGCGGCTGGGCTTCTCTGGAGCATGGAGCTACAGGCGCGCCGCGTGCTCAACGATCAGGTTTTGGAAACAGCCCGCGCGCTGTCGCTCGTCGTGGATCGCGAAATTGGCGAGCGAAGCGCCACGCTCGACGCACTGGCGGTCTCGCCTTATTTGAAGAATCAAGACTATCGCAATTTCGATCGCCAAGCGCGCGAGGCCTTGGGCAATGCCAACGCTTGGATCACGGTACACGATCAGACGAAACAAGTCGTCAATACACTTATTCCGTACGGGGCGGCGCTGCCGGCGTCCACGGCGACCACCCGCATATTCGCCGGCCAACGCCGCCCCGGTCAGAATGTAACAAATCTCTTCATCGGCAGCCTGACTCAAAAGCCGGTTATCGCCGTGATGCGCAGGGTCAAACTCAATAGCGGAAAAGAGATTGGACTCACGATCAACACGTTCGCCGATCAATTCGATACGATTTTCCGTGATCAGAATTTACCGCCCCGCTGGACCGGAACTATCCTTGACGCATCCAACAATGTAATCGCCCGCAACCGCGACAGCGACGCGTTTCGGGGCAAAGCGGCCCCATCGGAATGGCCATTACTGCTAAGCAAAAACTCAAGCGGCGTCACACAAACGCACACCTTTGAAGGCGTCAAAGTCAACGCCGCCTACAACCGTTTGCCGGGATATGGCTGGACGGTGCTTGTCGGCGTCCCAAGCGCTGAAATGAGTTTGGTGGGCGGCGGCGCAATTCTCTGGAGCGCGCTTATCGCCATCGCCCTGCTCGGCTTAAGCGTTTTTCTTGCGGTTCGCGCCGCCAGCAACATTGAACAGCCGGTGCGGCGGCTCGCCGACGCAGCATCGAATTGGCGCGACAATAAATCCTTTAGCCCGAACTTCGAACACGGCCCCACCGAAATTCGCGCACTGGCGGCGGCGTTCAGCGAAGCCATTGACGCACTTGAAAATGCAAACACGAAACTCGCAACGCAGGTATCTGCGCGGACGGAAGATTTTGAACGTATTTGGCGCCTGTCCCGTGACGGATTCATAATTGCCGACTCTAACCGCGTGTGCTTACGCGCAAATGCCGCATGGCTCGATCTGCTCGGCTGGCGAGAGAGCGACTTAGTGGGCAAAAAGTCTGAATGGCTGGAACATCCGGAAGATCGCAATCATTTCAGGGCCGCAGATTCCTTGAGCTCTGGCGGGGCCCGCACACGCTTTACAAATCGACTGCGCGCACGCAATGGGCGCTATCGATGGTTCTCATGGACGATCGTGATAGATGGCGAACTCCGCTATTGCACGGCCCGGGACATTACCGCCGAAAAAGCCGCCGCCGTCGAATTGGAGCGCACGCAAGAAGCGCTCCGCCAATCTCAAAAAATGGACGCGATCGGCCAGTTGACCGGCGGCGTTGCACACGACTTCAACAATCTGTTGACGCCGATCTTGGGCGCCTTGGACATTGTGCAAAGACGGGCGCAATTGAGCGAGCGCGATGGCGCCTTGCTTGGCGCCGCCGCCGAAGCCGCTGAGCGCGCTCGGACGCTTGTACAGCGTTTGCTGGCCTTTGCGCGCCGTCAGCCGCTGGAGCCGCGCAGCGTCGATATTAGCGCCCTGATCAACGGCGCGGCCACATTGATTGGCTCTATCGGCGGCAGTCGCGTCCGTCTCCAGATCGATCTGCCGGAAAACCTGCCGGCGGCCCGCGTCGATCCGAACGAATTGGAGATGGCGCTCTTCAATCTCGCCGCCAATGCCCGAGACGCCATGCCGGAAGGCGGCACATTGCGCATCAGCGCCAATGTCCGAAGCCCCGCCGATGATGAACTCGAAGGCTGCGCTCGAATACCCTATGTCGTAATCACAATAGCCGACACCGGCTGCGGCATGGATAAAGACACACTGACGCGCGCCATTGAGCCCTTCTTCTCAACGAAAGGAATTGGCAAAGGCACAGGGCTTGGCCTTTCCATGGTGCACGGTCTCGTCGCGCAATTGGGGGGCGCACTCACGCTGAATAGCGAGACCGGCGCAGGAACATCCGTCGATCTGTGGCTGCCCACGACCGAAATACAAATCATTGAAAATCCACACCCCGAAAACCCTGTACCATTCAACGCCTCCGGCGTGGTTTTACTCGTCGATGATGAGCCCCTGGTTCGCATCACCACCGGCGATATGCTTGCGGGGCTAGGCTATTCGGTCATAGATGCAGGAAACGCACAGGATGCTTTGAACCTGATTGAGGCCGGACTGCGCCCGCGCTTTTTGATCACCGACCATCTAATGCCCGATATGACGGGCGCCGAACTGGCGATGAAGGTCAGAGCCTCTCATCCAGAAATTCGGATATTGATGATCACTGGTTACGCGGAACAAAAAGCCATGCCGGCTGGCGTGCCCAGCCTGCGCAAACCATTCCTCCAAGCAGAATTGGTGACGCGCCTGCAGGCCCTGAGCCAAGAGTCCGCGTCGGGCGACGATAAAACGTAAATGGCCGCCCTACACCTCCTCGCAAGGAGCGCCCCTTCTTTATTCCGCCGATTTCACGATCGCCTGCGCTTCCAGCATGTCGCCGTCGCCGTTTTCATCGACGATCCATTTCACCATGCGGCGTAAGGGTTCGATGCCGTCCTGCGGACCCGGCGCCTGCATCAGCGTCGCGGCGCCGCCCAGCGAGACCAGACGCTGCGCCCCCTGATAGGCCAAGCGGTCACGCAATTTGGCCTTTAAGCTGTCCGGAAAGATGCCGATCGTCTGGGTGTAGGAATTCACCGAGCGTATCGCCGTTTCGAGATCGTCCACGGGCACGATATTCGCGACGCGGCAGGCCAGCATCCGAGCGAAATCCACCGGCTGTTCCGAACGCGAGACGATGATCGCGCCCTCGTTCCCTTTTCCGCCAAACACCGTGTATTCGTCGTCCACGAAGGACAGCGCATCCAGTTCAGCTTTCAATTCACCGTCAAACGCCTTGTGTGGCGTCGAAAGGTGATCGGGTAACGCTTTCAAGGCTTCGAACGTGAGCTGGCCCAACCTTTCGGCGCGCTTGATTCCTTCAGCGTCTGAGCCGGATTCCACATGTACGACGCGGGCATTCACGCAGCCTTCCTGGTTCATGGCGCCGATATCGACAGCGAGGCGCCGCGCCACGGCCTGCAGCGTGCGCTCGTCGGCGAAGGCCTCCCGGCCGATCAGAGAGCCGGAATGTTTCGGATCCAGCGTGATCAGATCCAGGCCCGGTTGCAAATATTGCGTGAGGTGCTTAATCCCCGCAAAGCCGCCCCAGGCGATGATTTTCTCGATGCGGCGCGGATCGTACAGATGCTGTTCGATGGCTTGATCGCCGCCCTTCCAATAGGCCACAGACACATGCTTCGTGATCGGGTGATCCTGGGCCATGTCGATCATCGTGCGCACGACGGCGGCGGTGGTGAGCGGATCGTTGGACGGCGTTTTGATGATGGCGTCAGAGCGGGTGATGGCGTTGCGGATGACGGTCGTCACCCCAACCACCGGCACATTGCCAGCGATAATGTGCACCGCGCGCGCGCCGATGGCCCTGATGCGCACACTGCCCGCACCCATCGGCGGCTGCTCGACCCAGCCTTCCAGATAATCCAGCCCGATCGTACGCTCGGCGATGGCGCGCACTGCTTCGGGCAAAAAGTAAGACGGAATCATATTGTAATGATAGCGGAGGATGGAATCCGACAGACCGGACGTCGCACGTGACAGTTCGAACGCTTCTTGTAGCGCCGTGTTCTTCGCAGGGTCGAGCCGCTGGCCCAGTTGATGCAGGAAATCGACGATCTCGCCAAAGGGCATGTCGTAGAGCTCCGCCAAAGCGGATGGCCTCTGCAGCACCAGACGATCCAGATGCTTGGACAGATCCGGTGCAGTGAAGCGCGCGCCGCCGCGGCGCCCGCCATACTCAATCGCATCGCTTTCGATGATTGCGCCACGAAACAGGAGTGGAACGGAGAAGCTCATCTTAGGATGTCCTGTCCAGAAGAAATTCCACGGCGCGGTCATGCGCTTCCGGCGCGCCCGCGCAATTAATTTTGTCGTCGCCGTTTTTCAAATCGCTGAAACGCTGAATGTCAGCCTCCAGATAAGGTCCAGTGCGGCCGCACTCGCAGGGCGCATCGAACCCGCCCATCGTCACGCGGTCCCCCGTGACGAATCCGCCCCAATAGGAATCCGGCAACAAATCCATCAAAGCTAGGCGGCCGGTCTGCTTGCCTTCGCGCGGCAACGACTGCCCCGTCTCAGGATCGAGTACGAACGGAATGACGACAGGCGGGAAGTGGAAGCAGTTGTGCTCGCAGCGCGGTGCGTTCGCCATGAGTTCGCTCATGCCGAAAAACTCCATGTGGCGCTCAAAGCCAAGAAATTCAAAAATCTGGTGTTTGTAATCGGCGGGCAGAACTCGGCCCTTCGAGCCGCCGCCCGTCGTCAGCACCGAGTTCGGCCCGAAAACATTCTTGATGCCGCGCTTCAACCCCTCTTCCGCCCATTCGAACAGGATCGGCCAGACGGCGAACAGGAAAACGTCACGCCCGGCATAACGCTGCGTCGCCTCGTCGAAGAAACGGTCCATGTCCTGGCCGCGTTGCGCTTCACGCGCGGCGAATTCCGCACGCCGGGCGATGAGGCTCGCCGGAAGCTCCAACTGCCCGGCTTCGCCCCGCGCTTCGGCGGCGCGCAACCGGCCCGCGAGCGAGGCGACGTCCGCGCTGAAATAGGCGTCCGGATAGAGGAACAACGCTTCTCCTTTGCCGTAGAGGTCGGCCATCAAATTCATGCCGCGCGCAATAGAGCTGGCCCCATAGCGATAAGACGGCGCGATCAGCGGCATCGGCTGGGTCAAAAGATCTGGACCAGACCCGACGCCGTGAAAGTCGCGGATGCAGCGGGCGTTGATCTGGACCGTCACACGCAGCTGTACTTTGGTGCGTGGAATAATGGACAGCTTGCCCGACGTGCCGAACGTGTGGATGGGCGCAAGCCCCGTCTTTTCGAGCGCGCCGATCCAGCCGTCGATCGTATCGATTGCAGAAAGATCGACCTTGGACACATCAACCGTCGTGAGGGAGCCGAGCCACTTCGTGAGACGGTCGAATCGACCCTGCTCCAGGAATGACAGCGGGTACGATTTATACACAGTATGCGGAAACAAAAGCGGTACGGCGTCGTCCAAAGAATCGATACTGGAGACGCCTTGCTCCGAGGCCACTTTCGCCAGCGCCGGCAGGCGCTCCTTCAAGTTATTGAAACGCATTTGCAGCGCCGCTAATTGCGCATCCTGACGTACGGCGCGGCTCAATTCAAAGCCCTCATTGTACCGGGCATTCTCAAACGATTGCGGGTTCGCCGCGATAGCCGCGCCTAAATCCATGGTCTGGGTTCCTTCCCTTCCCGCGCCCGAATCACGGACGAATGGGTCTTTCGCGCTACAGCGTCTTCATATTCGAACGCATTTCGGCATTAGGCGCGTATTAGACTTGTCCCAACCGAACAAGCAGCGCATCATTCAAATGCACTAGAACTTTACACGGGTTTTTCGCCACGCGGCGCCCGCCCAGATGAAGGTTCTGTCGTCGGTCAACGGGAAGCGGGAACATATCCGCCCTCACATCGTCGACAAGCGCAAGGCCTCATTAGAAGGCCGCGAGGGAGGAAAATGATGCGGTCTCTGCTCTATGCAGAATCTATAAGCGCGTTTACGCCCAATCTGGCGTACGCGCTCCAGCGATCACAATCACGAGGCCCTCGGGCCTCTCACTCCACACTTATTCTACGCTTCGGCTGAAACGAGCCAAGCGCCGGCGCTCCGCCAGCGCAAACTCGGCATAGCCCTTTTGAATAACCGGCGTTCAGGCCGTCAGGGGTAGCAATGGATTTAAAGCCCGCGGACTTCAACGAATTCTCTGATATCATTCAGAGCCTTTACGGGGCTCTGATCGCGGATGAACCTTGGAAAGAGTTTTTGTTGCGCTTGCGAGAGCATCTTCGCGCAAAGCACGCCGTCTTGATCCTGACGCCTTCGAATTCGCCCGCTTTGGGCACGATGATCAATCCCACAACGTCGACCGAAGACGTCCAGATGTATCTGGATCGTTATCTCAGCATCGATCCGTTCACAAACTTACCCGAAGGCAAGGTCGTCGAGCTCCTGGAATATGTGCCGGAAGACGCTCTAAAGCAGACCGCCTATTATCGTGAATGGCTGAAACATGCGGACGGCTCCCACTTCCTTGGCGTCGATATTCGCTCCAGCGTAGGGTTTGTCGCGCGGCTGCGCATCGTGCGCGCTCCGGGTGGCGTTCCCTTCTCCGCCGAAGAGCGCGCGCAGCTTGAGCGGATCGTCCCGCACTTCCGTCAGGTCATCGAAATCTTCCAGCGCGACGAAATCCAGCGCTGCGAAAAGGCCTTAATGACCGGGGCCGTCGAACAACTTAGAGTCGGCGCCATCATTCTCGACCACAATAATCAAGTTGTGAAACATAACGATCTGGCGACCCAGATCCTCGAGGAAAATGACGGCATCGGCCTAACCGGAAAACGACTGAACTTCTCCAACCCTATTTATGAAACGCGGCTGCGCGACCTCATGCGCGAGGTCGAAAGCCCTGCGAAGTGCACGGTGGCCTTCTGCGTCAAGCGGACCTCAGGGCGGCGCGATCTGCACATCACCGTGACCCGCATCAAAACGCCAACCTTTATGCAGACGGGGGCAACCCCAGCCGTCGCTTTGTTCATCAGCGATCCAGAACGCCAATGCATGGTGACGGGCACCGCCGTGCGGGAGATGCTGCCGCTGACCCCGACAGAAGCGGAAATCTCCGCCTCACTCGCAAACGGTTTTTCAGTCTGCCAAACGGCGACGCGCTTAGGGGTGGCGGAAACGACGGTGCGCACGCATCTACGGTCGATCTTCGCAAAGACCGGCGTCACCCGACAGCCGCAATTGGTGCATTTGATCCACACCAGTTTGCCGGAAATGTCCGCCGCGCGGGTGTGAACCTCTAGGCTGCGCTCGCTTGCGCAGGTCCATCAAGTTTTTCGCCACGCACAAGGCGATAAGCCAACAAAGCCGCGCACAAAACAACGAAGCCTGCGCCAATCACCCAAAAGGCGGTCGATAGGCCGAGAGCCGCGCGCACCGGCGCAAACACCCATGGGTTGAGCCACTGACCGAGAAACAACGCGCTGACCAAAAGGCCCAGCGCGCGGCCATGCACACGATCCGGCGACTTCAACAAGATCGCCGAAGCGATCGTGGCCTCTGCGCAACCCGCGCCAATACCAATAATGCCAGATCCGACAATCTTATCGCCGCCCGGCAACGCCGCCATCAGCACGATCCCGATACCAAATGACCCCATAATCAGGGCCAGAATCGAGGTCAGGCCCATGATGCGCCGGATATAGCCATAGAGCGCGGCGGCAAAGATGGCGATAATGGACGATGCGGCGATGATGCTACCCTGTTCCATCGCGCTCATATTGTTGGATTCGACCAACAAAAACGGGCCCTGAATCGCAGGCGTGTACATGCCGATCGTGCAGGCGACGAGCAACGCATAAAGCGGCCAGAGCCGGATGATCGGCGCCCAATCCTCCGGCGCAAACGCTGCAGGTTTCGCAGCGGCCACGGCGACCTGCGGCTGGTGCAACGGCTTGATCACAAACCAAGCAGCGATCAGCGCCGGTAAGCCCAGCAGGTAAAGTGCAAACGGCGCGCGCCAGCCAAAACCATCCACCAAAGCGCCGCCCGCCGTCAGGGCGCCCGCCGCAAGCAATGACGCAAACGCAACCCCAAACCCCAACACACGCTCGCGCACATGGCCGCTGAAATAATCGCCGATGAGCGCGAGCGACGTCGTGAGCAAGGCGCCGCCGGCAGCCCCCAACACCAATCGCGTCGCCACAAGGCTCAGCGCATCGGTCGCAATCAAACCGGCCGCGCCAAACACGACATACATCGCCCAGGAGACAAGCAGCACATTCCGCCGGCCAAAGCGCTCGCCCAAAAATCCAGAAATCGGCGAGGCGATGATCAATGCAATGGACGGCAGCGTGAGGATGTTCTGCGCGATCAAAGCCCCGTCGGAGGTCTGCTCGAAATGCTGGGCCATCGCCGGCAGCGCCGCCGCCGGCGCCATTCCGATCAACGACACCAAAGCGGGACCGCAAATGCAAACGGCGCCGATCAGCGCGCCGGCATTACGTTCGGGCGGCGCATAACCGCCGCCCACCATTTTCTTCTCCGCATCAATCGCCATGGGTCTGGCCTGCATTTAGCGTTGCGCCCACGCCCTGCGGCGCGACGGAAGCGGCGCCGGACTGGCGCCCCTCACGAAAATGAAGCCCCCAAAAGCACCCGCCCGCCATTATCAAAAGCATGGTCATCGCCGCAATTGGCGCAACGTAATCGCCCGAGACATCGAAGAGCGCACTTGCAAGCGGCGTCATGCCAAAAACGAACGGCAGGGTTGCGAAACTCATGAGGCCCAGCGCCCGTCCATAATTTTCCGGCCCGAAGAGTCTTGCATAAATGACGCCCAACGCAGGCGTGACCCCGGCGCCGCAAACGCCAATCACGATAGCGTCGAGGAACAACGCCGTTGGTCCAATCGGCGCCAAAAGAATGCTAAAAGACGCCGCCTGAATCAAAACGTTCAACACCATGGCGCGCAATCCGCCAATCCGGTCGGCGAGCCAACCGAAAAGCGGCGAGCCAAGTAAGCCGGCCGCACCCGAAATCGCCAGCAATTGCACGGCGAGCGTCACGCTGTAACCCTGCTCGATCACGATCGCTGCAAGATGACTCATTTTCATAACGCCGGCGCCCGAAGCGATTCCGCAAGCAACCGCCAGCAGCCAGAACTCAGGCCGCACGAACAAGCGATCTTGGCCGGCAGGCGCAACCGAAGCGCCCCTCAGCGCGAAAGGGCCGTCTTTCACCAGCAGCACACAAGGTAGAATGCACAGATGCGCTATGGCGATTGCGACGAACACGGCGCCGAGCCCAAAAGAATTGAGGATCGCCGCAGCAGCCAAAGGGGTCAGCATCACAAGGATCGGCATGTTCACCAACCCCATGGCCTTGCCAGGTCGCGCGCCGAACCAAGTCGCAACCAAGGTGTTTGAGGGCAAATTGCCGAACAGAACGAGGCTGGGCCCAATGATGAAGAGATAAATCGCAAGCAGCGTATGAATGTTCGGCGCAAGCGCCAATAGACTATAGCCCAAAGCGCCAAGACAAATTCCCGCCGCCATGGACGTCCGGATTGAAATACGCTTCGTCAGCGCCGTTCCCAGTATCGGCGCGAGCAAAGACAGACTGACAATCGCCAATGACAGGCCAAGAGACGAAAGCGTGCGTGTCGTTTGATGCCGCGCCTCGATCGCCAAAAGAATAGCGCCGAACGATCCAAACGTGAGGCCTGTCGCGAAATTCTGCGTTAGAAACGCCAAGCCGGCCATCCGCCAGCGCTGATCGATGACTGGCGTCATCAAAGCGCGCAACGAATAGCAGTCGAAAAGCGTCCATGCGCCGACTTACCCATTATTGTTCCCCTCCAATGACGGTACGCACAAACTGGCGGCGTTAGCCCTAGCGGGCCCTGACCCCATCCGCCTACCCAGTTTGTAGGAATCCTTTTAAACGCCGGCCCTCAAAGCAGCGCCGCACTGCAGCAATCCTCAAAGAGAAGCGGCCACCTTCAGTCAGCGGATGCTCAAGATGACGCGCAAATCAATGAACGCGGCGCTTTGGCGAGCCTCGTGAATGAACCAACCCCTTGATAACCTCAATTCAATTTGAAACCCAAGCCGCGCTCCCTTAGGAAATCTACAACACGCCGAAAACAACTAGGGAAAACGCCGCATGGCCGCCGCCTATTCACCCTCTCGTCCATTACGTCTCAGCAAAGTCGCCCACTGGGACGGTGAGACCGACATCATCGTCGTCGGTTTCGGCATCGCCGGCGCGAGCGCCGCCATTGAAGCGCGGCAAGCCGGCGCCGCCGTGACAATCTTCGAAGTGGCGGCGGGCTCAGGCGGCTCCTCTGCATTGTCCGGCGGAGAATTCTATCTTGGCGGCGGAACATGGGTGCAAACGGAAAACGGCTTCGAAGACGACGCCGAACAGGTGCGCGAATATCTCACCATGTCAGGCGGCCCCGGCGTCGACATAGAACGCGTAAATCTCTACGCCGCCAATACGCTGAAACATTTTCAGTGGCTGCAGGACCAAGGCATTCCATTCAAAGGTTCGTATCTTGGCGGCAAGCAGATCGAGCCGATGACCGACGACACCTTGATATGGTCTGGTTCAGAAGCAGCATGGCCGTTCACAACTGTCGCCAAGCCCGCGCCGCGCGGTCACGCCGCGCAGATGGTCGGCATGGGCGCAGGTAAATTGGTGATGGAAAAACTCACCGAAAAAACACTGTCTCTGGGCGTTGAGGCGCATTTCTCAACGCGCGTTCTGGCGCTGATTGCGGATGAGGACAACGCCGTGCATGGCGTCGTGGTGCGCATCGACGGTGAGCCGAAAATGTATCGCGCGCGCAAGGCCGTCGTGCTCTGCGCCGGCGGCTTTATCTGCAACGAAGACATGCTGAAACGTTTTGCGCCGGAAGCCATGGACGTATTCGCCAACCCAACGACCGGCGGCAATGACGACGGCTCCGGCATTCGCAT
>Ga0247831_1002792_pt1 | contig 27179 bp, 15 predicted proteins | sample LaCruzMarch2015__9_FD_192406 | JGI IMG/M metagenome (GOLD analysis project Ga0247831, IMG submission 192406) | Freshwater microbial communities from meromictic Lake La Cruz, Castile-La Mancha, Spain - LaCruzMarch2015_1m | ecosystem: Environmental > Aquatic > Freshwater > Lake | place: Spain...
GCTACTAACTTACTTATGGGCGCCATATCCTCACCCCCTCTACGCACATGCTGTTGTATTGGGGTGATACAGTTGCGCCTTTGTGTCGCTAAAGAAAATGCAAAAATATCAAAGATCATCAAACGGACTCCGAATTTGTTCCAAGGCCCGCGTACTGACATGTGTGTAGATTTCCGTTGTCCGTGAGCTTTTGTGCCCAAGCAACTCCTGAATGTATCGCAAGTCCGTGCCTGCCTCAAGCAAGTGGGTTGCGTAGCTATGACGAAGCCAATGTAAACTGGCTTTGGGGTTCACCCCAGCCCTAGCGCAGGCCTGCTTCATGACGTTCTGTAGACTGCGCTCACTGTACTGCACTCCAATCCTCTCCCCCTCAAACAACCACACCTCTGGCCGGTGCCCTTTGTAATACTCACGCAGCATCGTCAACACCTTAACACTCAATGGAATCATGCGGTCTTTGGCGCCCTTGCCACCCCGTACCCACAGCACCTTGCGCTCGCCGTCTATATCGCCTAATCTCAAGGCCAACAGCTCGCCTCGCCGCAATCCGCACGCATAGATCAAACTCAACATCGAGCGGTGTTTTGCATTTACTGTCTGTTCCAACAGACGCTTCACCTCCTCCTTGCTCAACACATTCGGAAGGCGGTGTTCAGCCCGAGGTCGAGGAAGTTGATCCGGCAAGATGCTCTGGATCCCATTCACCTTCAAAAACAGCTTCAGCGCATTCACCACCTGGTTCTGAAAGGAAGCCGACAAACCCCGACGTAAAATACACTCCGTGTTGTACCGGATTACATCCTCCTGAACCCAGTCCACAATGGGCCTTCCCTCCTGGAACAACAGAAATTGATGCAGCGTCTCCCCATACACCCGAACCGTATTGTCGCTGTAGCGCTTGCTGCGCATCCAATCAACCCATCGCTTTCGTTCGCGTTCGTAGGCCTCTTCTACCAAAGATGTTCTCGCGATATGACCCAAAAAAACCTCCGCTTTTTGCACATTAACCTCTGCCTCCCCCTTAAAAACAGCGCAAACCCGGTGCAGCGAATCCGCCGTAGCAGCCAACAGCCACGCCCGAATCCTTCGATCCCACCGCGCCCCGGGAATCGTCCGAACCAAGGCAATAAAACCGACATGATACGGGAAGCGAACACACAAATAAGCATCGCCCCTGACCCAAATCCCATCGACCCACAGCTTTTCCATATCCCCACAAAAGGACCTTCAATTTGATTCAAAACTGCCAGAGCAAACGCGACCCCAACCCTTGATCTTTTAGAAATTATCAACGAGAAGCGACGGAATCCGCACCCCCCAACAAAAAAGCCCCCCATTCGGGAGGCTTTGGATGGTCGAGAAAAGAACACCGTTTACTCGCGGATCAGGCGAAGGGTGTGTTGTTCGCCGTTGACCTGGGCTTGGATCATATAGATGCCGCGGGCGTAGGCGGAAAGGTCGAAGGAGATCGAACCCTCGGTTGCGGTGCGGCGGTCGAGGATGCGGCCGCTGAGGTCGAGGAGGAGGGCTTGGCTACCCTCGGGGAGCTCGACGTAGACCAGACCTGAGGTCGGGTTGGGATAGACCGAAACGGCAGCGATGGACTCGGCATCGAGGACGGCTTCAGAAGGCATATCCTTGCAGACAGCGCCCGCATTGTAGCCACGGGCAATCGGACAAGCCGGAGCCGAAGTAACGAGAGAACCCATTTCGTCGACTTCCACAATCACCGAGAACTCGTAGTTCGCATTGCACAGTCCGAGCCCCGTAAAGTCGATCGAAGACGTCAAATTGGTCGTAGCCGTACCCACCAGCGTAGACCAAGAAGTCGAACCCCGCGAACGGAAGGCCGGGAGATACCCAATCACCGTGGACCCCATCGGAAGTGTGGGCGCAGTCCAGTTCAGGACAAACACCTGAGGACCGTTCTTTTGGACACTCGTCAAGGTCACCGCATAAGCCGCAGCCGGATTGGCCATCACATCAATCGTATCGCTCACCATACAGCCCTGGGCATCCGTAACGGTCACCCAATAGGTACCCGGCATCATCGCAACGCGCTTGGTCGAAGCCCCCGTGCTCCACAGAATCGTCTGGGCACCCGAACCCCCTGTGTAGTCGGCCGTAAGCTCGAACAAATCCGAAGGGCATTCTGCGGGCATCGAAATGACCGCATTGAGCACCATCGGCTTGCTGCACAGCGTCGTGAAGCTCTTCACATCACCATAGGCCGTGCCATTGGCCGTTACCGCATAAGCGCGGAAATAGTAGGTCGTATTCGGATCCAAACCGCCCATATTGCGGTCAAACGCCCCATACGAAGCACCCGCCACCAACACAGAGTCGTCCATGGTCGGCATCGGGTTCGCGCCGAACACAAAACCCCGCTCGATCAAACCGCCCCCGCAACCCGGAGCCACATACCCATTCAAACGCGCGCTCTTGGCACCCACCAAGGTCGCGTCGAGCGTAGCAGCCACCGAATCCAAGCACGTACGAACGCGGAAAATGCTCAGCGTACCGCTCAACTCGTTCGCCACCACGATATAGGTCAACCCATCGGGGCTCTGCGAAGCCGGAATCACATTCACGCTTTCGGCCCCATTGTCGCCCGCATAGGCATTCACATCGCGGGTATTCAAATAGTCCTCAAACTGAGGCGCAGCCGGATTGTCCAAATTGTAGGCCATCAAGCCCCCCGTGCGCTCGAGGCACACAAAGGCATACGGCTTGCCATTGATCGTTGAAACGGCCACCCCTTCGGGCTCAGGACCCTTGGCGCGGCTGCGGCTCTTGAACGTATTGTTCTCGTTGTCGGCATTGAACAAGCCCGCATAGACCGGATCGACCGAGGTGATTTGCTCGAACTCGCTGCCGCTGTCGAACACCAAAGCCCCGGTTTGCGCATTCCATACGCTGAACGAACGCGAACCCACGCTGTAGAGCTCGTCGTAGTCGCCGTCGTTGTCGATATCGCCATGCTGATTGCTGATCCGGAAACGACCCAAGTTGTGCTCTTCCTTCAAGACCGCTGCATGCGGGAACACCATCGGGTCGAGGACCGTACCATTGGCGCCCACCGTAGTGCGCTCGTTGATGGCCGAATACTCGCGCTCGTCGCCCTCGTTGGCCGTAATCAAATACGACACCCCACCCTGCTCAAACGCCGCGATGGCATCGGGAATGTAGAACGACTTGATGGGCCACTGGGCCAAAAGCACCGACAGACTGCGGTCGGAAGCGTCGAAGCCATTGCCCGCCGCGCTCATGTCTTTGGTGCCCATCGGGAACAAATTCGTGCAGGTCTTGCTCGCCACATCGAACACCGCAATGGTGTTGTTTTCCTGAAGCGTCACCCAAGCCGTTGTTCCATCGGCGCTGATCGCGATGTATTCTGGCTCGAAGTTCTGCGACAGCGTGCCGATGTTCGAAGCCTTGCGGACTCCGGCAGCCACCAGAGCCGCTTCGTTCGCATTGAACGAGGTAAAGTCGACCGTCGTAACCTGCGCCTGGGTGATGTTGGCCACCACCTCGATAAAGCTCACCGAACCCTCGGGGTCTACGCTCCAGTTGTCGTTCGGCTGGCCTTCGTTGGCGGTCATAATAAAGCTGCCATCGGGGCTGTAGGTGATCATGTCGGGCAGAGAACCCACCGTAACCTGGCTTTGGAACACCCCGTTTTCGTCAAAAAAGACCACCGAACCGGGCATTTGCTCGTTCGCATTCGGGCTGGCCACGGCCACGCGACCACTGCGCACGGCCACGCTCGTAATACCTCCGTAGGGCGCCATATTCACGGTGCCGACGGTTACAGGAGCCGCGGGATTCGAAAAATCAATGATATCGAGGCGATCTTGGATTGCGCTGGTGGCATACAGTTTCTGCGTACTGGGGTCGTAGGCCGAAATCTCGGTCGAGCTGCCCGTGGCCGAAGGATCGAAACTACCGACGTGCTCGAGCGTCAAATTACCCGCTCCGGCCGGAGCCATGCGGTCGTTGTCGACAATAAACACTGTGTAGTTGGCCGAACCCTGAAGCGTATAACCGCTCACATTGCTCACCTTGAAAAAGAGGTACTCGTCGTCTTCAACCGAGTTATCGTCGGTGATGGGGACGTTGACGGTAACAATATTGCTGTTGCCCGGAATGGTGATGGTCTGGGTCGTGAAACCATGGTCCGCGCTGTTGGCGCTGCTCTGGGCAACCACTTCGAGGTCAAAGCTGCCCGCGGCGGGATTGTTCAGATTGAAGACCAACTGCGCCATGCCAACCCCTTCGTTGACCGTCTGGAAGCGATTCGCGTAGGCCATCGTGCTCGAGAAGGTAAAGTTGAAGGTGTAGGGCGCGAACATGGGCGTAGCGCTGCTGCTCAGAATGCCGCTAACGGTCACACTGTTGCTCGAACCCTGCGCAAAGCCGGGCGCATAGGTCAACACGACGGTATCGTTGGCCGAACCATTGTTGGTCACCACCGCAGACTGAATTCCGGCAATACCGGTATAGTTGGCGGTGTTCTGGGCCGACATCGGATCGAGGTCGCTGTTGAAGACCAGGCGAATTTGGGTCGCATTGAGTACCGTAGCGCTGCTGACGGCCACAGGGCCGGGGAAGCTATAGCTCGGCCAGGTTTGGGGAGGCGTATTCGAACCCACGCCCACCCAATTGGCGGGATTTAGAATCTGGGACTTGAGATTCGGACCGCTTTGAGGACCGTTGTAGTAGGCATTGACCGTATTGCCGCCGGTGTTGCCTGGCGCCATCGACAAGTTGATCGAGCTGACCCCATCGGCCAAGGTGGCGGGGATTTTCGAGAAGCTCCCGCTGCAGCTGGTGTTCGAACCGATCCAGGCATTGCTGCTCAGAGCGGTGATGTGGGTCGGATTGGCGGGGGTACCCGCGTAGACGATAAACTGATCGCCTCCCGAACTCAGTCCGAATGCGGAACCCGAAATGCTGCCCACGCTGGCCGTGGGAACGTCGTTTTGGATGTAGATCACCGTGCCTGCGGGAACGCCTCCCAGGGGAGCCGTCCAAGTGAGTCCGCCCGCGCACTGAGCCTGGGCGTTGTCGGTGTATTTGGCATCGGCCATATTAATCAGCGTACCGGGCAAAATGTTGACCAAGGTGAGCAGGGCCACTTGGTCTTCGGTCGAGGTCGCGTTCATGCGGTAGGCCACGGGGACGAGGTCGCCGGGCTGGAAGATCGTTTGGAGTGCGATGGTGGAAAAGCTCGAGGCCGTTCCATTGGGAAGGGCGTTGCCCGCTGCATCTTCGATGGCACCATCGACCACGCCGATCCAATAGGTTTGGCTGTTCATCAAAGCCGCGTTGGGGGCGATGCTCACTACGTTGCCGCTGATCGTCGCATCAAAGGGCACCATGGCACCCATGGCGTTGTTGAGGCGCAGTTCGAAGGCCGCGTCGATGTTGGTATTGGTTACGGCGATACCGCCTGCCAAAACGATGGGTTCGTTGAAGGTGACGGTGGGTACGAGGTTGACCGGCTGATTGGTGGCCGCGTTGATCGGGCTAAACACCGCTACGGGGGCAATCACATCCAAACCGCTGGGGATGGCGTCGACGGTAAGGTTGTCGAAGCGGTTGTTGCCGACCGTTCCGCCACCGCCCTGGGCGAACGACACTTCCAATCCGAAATCCGAATTGTTGTCGGCTCCAGCGATGCCCGAAAAATCAAGTTCGATCAAAGTGGGGTTGCCGTTGTTCGGGGCGATGGTGTCGAAGGCTATATAGGTGCTGCCATCGAGCGTATACGCCCAATACTGTACACCGGCTCCCGAACCTGAACGGCGGGTAGCAAAGCGAACCACGGGATCGGAATGACCCGTGGTGGGCAGGGCAAAGCGGAGTTTGCCCCCGATGGGATCGTTGAATCGCAGATGCGTACCGGCCGCATCGCCATTGCGGGCGTTAAAGTTGCTTACGTCAAAGCCCTGTCCGGTTCCATTCGCAAAGTCAATCGTGCTGATGCCTCCGGCTACGTGCGAAATGGCCGCCCCCCCTACGCTCGAAAAGCTCGGGGTAACCAATGCGCCCAAAGAGGCGTTGTCGTTGAAGTTCCAATAGTGCACCAAGGTGGGGGGCACATAGGCATCGGCATCGAGGGTCAGGTTGTCGATGCGGTTGGTCCCGGCGGTTCCACCCGCGCCTTGTACATAGGCGATTTGCAGGACGAAATCGGGGTTGTTCTGAGCCGCGGCTACCCCGTTAAAATCAAGGGTTTGAAGCGTGGGATTGCCCGAAATCGGGTTGATGGTGGAAAAGTAGGTAAAGGTGGCCCCTCCGTCGTCGGAAATCGAGCAGACCATATCGCCCGCTCCGCTGTTGGAGCGACGGGTCGACATCGTTATTACTGGGTTCTGGAAGCCCGTGGTGGGCAAATAGAACCAAAGAGTGTCGCCTGCCGCGTCGTCGAGGCGAAGGTGGGTTCCAAAGGCATCGCCATTGCGGGCGTTGAGGTTGTTGTCGTATCCGTTGGAGGTACCGCTCAGGTTGATGACGGCACCGGCCGAGGGCACAATCGACGCACCAGCGACCAAGGCGGTGCTCGGGGTCAAAATGTTGGCCTGACTGGTGTTGTCGTTGAAATTCCAATAGTGCACCAAGGTCTGGGCGTGCAGGCTGCCAAAAGGCGCCAAACACAGCAGCAATGCACTGCGAAAGAGAACGGTACGTAGCATAGTGCGGAAGGTTAACGATGGATTTTGAGAACCCTAAAGCACGTTGGCTTATGTTATGTCGAGGTTAGCCATGCGTGAAGTGAAAAATTCTCCAGATGTTGGGGGCAAAAAAAAACCGCCCCGTTTCGGGGGCGGCTTTCAAAGCGCTGGTGCGCGGTGCTTATTCCTTGACCACTTTCACCACCTCGGCGGTTTCGCCCGATCCGATGCGGATCATGTAGATGCCTTTGGCGTAGCTACTTAGATCGAGGCGGGTTTCGCCTTCGAGCGTCGCACCCGACATCAACACCTGACCGCGTACATCCGTAAGGACATATTCCAGACCGCCGGCGGCCACAAGGCGCAACACATCGCGGGTGGGGTTCGGATACACTTCAATCGAACTCATCAAATCGGCGGCGTCCAAGCCCGACTCGTCGTTTTTGCAAGCGCCAGCGTTGTAGCCCTTGAAGAGGCTGCAGGCAGGGGCAGAGTTCATATCGGCTCCTCCGTCGTTGTAGCGAACAAAGACCGTAAACTCATAGTTGCCGTTGCACATTCCCATACCCGTAAAGTCGATTACGGTGCTCAAAGCGGCAGTCATAGGCTGCGTCATCCACATTTGCGTACCGCGGGGGCGGAAAGCGGGTACATAACCCACCAAGTTGGCACCCATCGGAAGCGCAGCGGCGTTCCAGCTCACGTTGTAGCTCGAGGCCGAAGCCTTGGTCACAGCCATCATCGTCGTGGCATAGGCCATGCCGGGGATCATTACCTCGAACGTGTCGGTCGCGCTGCAACCCGAAGCGTCGGTCACGGTCACGTAGTGCGTTCCCATACCCACAACCACATTTTTAGTGGTCTCGCCTGTGCTCCAAAGCACCGTCTTGGCACCCGTACCTCCGCTAAATACCACGCGCAATTGAGCGGTAAAGCTGGGGCATTGGGGAGCGCGTACTTGGCTGATGCTCACGTTGAGCGGATTGACACAACCCGTCGTAAAGCTCAACTCGTTGCCATAGCTCGTACCCACGGCGTTGGTGGCGTAAGCGCGAACGTAGTAGGTCTCGTTCAAGGTAAGACCGGTCAAAGCCGTGGTGTAGGCACCCATTCCGGCACCGTTCACCACGCTCATATCGGCCGTGGTCGGATTCGGGTTGGTGCTGTACACAACACCACGAGCCGTAACGGCGGGACCACCCTGGTCGGTCACCTCAGCATCAACGCTGGCGGTGGTCGGGGTTACATTGTTGATGGCCACCGTAGACACGCTCGGAGCCTGGGCGCCAAGGTGCTCGCTGCGGGCGATCACAAAAGCCGCTGAGGCATTGAAGGTCACCATATTGCCCGAAGCATCCATTTGGGCGGCATTCGAACCGCTGGGGTGCTGAATCGAGATAAAGGCAAAGCGATAGTCGGGGCTAAACGTCATACCGCAAGGCTCAGAACCCGCGGGGGTCTTGATGAACAACTCGACTTTAGGAGTGCTCTGGGTATGGTCGGGGCGAACCATCCACAGGTGGTTGCGGCTGCCGTCCTGGAGCACATACAAATTGCCGTTGTCGTCAAAGGTCAGGTTGTCGTTGCCGCTGCCCCATGCCTCCGTGAAGTTGCCTCCAGAAGAAGTGATGTTGTAGCTGGTTCCGCCCACAAACGTTTCGAAGTTCGACACGGTCATGCCGTTGTCGGTAAAGCGCCACGTGCGGTTGTTGCCCTTGCCCGTAAAGTAGATTTTGCCGTCCAAGGTGCCGATTTCGACGTCTTCCACCCCGTTGAAGTTGGTCGCACCCAAGCCGATGGCCAAGGTGGTGGTGTTGTTGCGTTCGCTCTGGGTGGTATTGGGAACCATAACCCAAGTAGCCGTCGTACCCGTAGGCTCGCCCGAAACCAAAGGCTGGTCGAGTTTGAGGACGTACAACATACCGCTGCTCAAATCGGCTTTGTTGGTCAGGACATACTTGAATACGGCGCTCGAACCTCCGTCCTCGCCCCAGTACATGACCGCAGAGTCGTTCGAGAAGCAGGCGTTTTCGTGGCTGCCCTTGCCCGCGGCCCAGATCTTGTCGGCGATGCCGTCGTTGTTGTAGTCGACTACTTTGGCGGTAACGGGGTCGATTTCGACCAACCATCCCACATCAAAATAACCGTCTCCATTGGCATCGGCCGCTGAACCCGTTTCTTCGGCGGTTACTACCGTTCCCCAAGGCGTTACGCCACCGGAGCAATTGCGCTCGGTGCGCACCAAGTTCGGTACGCTGAAATCGATGGCCTCTGAGGTATCGACCACCCACAAATTGCTGGCGTTGTCGTAGTGCATATCGAGCATCGAAACCCCGCCGGGAGCGGTTTCGTGGTTGATCGACAAATGGCCGAGTTCGCTGCTGCCGTTGGTGGCAACATAACCCGTAAAGTCGTGGTTGCCGAGGGCATTGCCTCCGCCTTTGCTGTAGGCTTGGCCTTGCTTAAACAGCATTTGGAAACGGTGGGTGGAAGGAATAATCATGGTGCTGCCCTGAGCCGAAGGCTGGAGCGAGGTGAAACACGCAAAGTGGGCGTCGTTGCCGTTGCTGCAACCCAAAGCCGGGGGGTTGAAGAAAGGAGGCGTCTTGATGTAGAAGTCGAACCCAAGGTCAGAGCTGAATACGTCGCGGTTGTGGACTTCGACGGCGATCAGGTTGATCCCTTGGTTGAAGACCGATTTGGGCATCAAGTAAGTGTAGAACGTGGTTTCGTCCCCTCCGGCAATGGTCAAAGGTGCCGTCGAATCGCAGGTAAAAGCACCGCTCGGCATATTGCTGCGGAACAACTCTACGCCATTGATGTACACGACCGCTCCATCGTCGCGGCGCAAACCGAACTCGAGGGTGTCGGGCAACATCGCCAAGTTGATGTCGATATCGCGGCGGAAGTAGTAGGTAATAGCCTTGTTGTTGGCATCGGGGCCAAACGAAATGGTCGTGGCCATCGGGTCGCCGTAGCCGAGGGGGGCAGCGCCTTGGGGCCAGTTGTCGTCGTTCATAGCAGTGGTATTCCACGGCATGCCGTCAAAGCAGGTTCCGCCGTCGCGGTAGTGCCAAGCGCTACCGGCCACAAAGGGATAGGTGGCAGGAGCCAAGGGAGGACGCTTGCCGCTTACGCTCATGTCGAACACCAAATCCGAGCTGTTGGCGGCGCTCTGGTGCAGTTCTACGGCGATGACGTTCAAACCGTTCACCAAGATGTTGTCGGCGGTGCTCAGGAAGAAGCTGGTTTCGTCGGCACCTCCTACGGCGCTGCTCGCCAAGGTGGAAGCCGTAACCGCTCCGGCGGGCATGTTCTGGCGGAATACTTCTACTCCGTTTACATACACCACTACACCGTCGTCGCGGCGAACCCGGAACTCAAGGCTGTCGAATTGAGCGGGGTTGGCGATGGTGAAGGTGTTGCGCAAATAGGTCGTGATGAACTTGTTATTGGCATCCGCACCAAAGCCAACCGTCGTGGTCACGGGATCTCCATAACCGAGGGGGGCATTGCCATAGGCCCAAGTGCTGTCGTTGTAGTTGGTGGCGGTCCAGTTGGTCGCGCTCAGATCGGTACCATTGTCGAGGTACTTCCACGAAGCACCGGCGGCGATCGGGAAAATGCCATTTTGATACGTAGCCGGGGGAATGTAGCTCACGATCAACTTCGCGGCGTTGGCGGGGTTGCGGTCGAAGGTTTGGGCTACGCGCTTGGCGGTGTTCGGGCTAAAGCTCGGAACACTCACAACGGCTGGGTCGACCATGCCGAGCAACAGGGCGTTGCCGCTGGCCCATGAAACATTGTTGACGATGGTTTGAATCAAACCCGCGATGTTCGGGGTGCGCTGGGCAGGACCGCTTTCGCCATCAACGGTAAAAGGACCGGGATTCCAGATGGTCGGAACCGTACCAAAATTGAAGCTGCGGCCCGCAATGTTGTTGGTCGTACCCGTAATGGCGGCACTGTTGGCGCTATTCTCGGCAGCGATCAATACGTTGACCGTGCCCGTGGTGTTGACTTCGTCGGCGGTAAACTGAACATAAGCGCTCAAAATCTGAGAACCTTGGGGGATGCTGACGTTGCCATAGCGCAAACCAATCACTTGGATGGTGCTGCCATCGGCGGTGAACTCCAAATCCGAGCTGCTCAGATCCATTCCGCCCGTGTTGGCGTTCTGTTCGGCATCGTCGCTGCTGCTCAAGATGTTGAACGTAGCGGTAACAGGAACCACATATTGAACCACCAGTTTGGGAGCGGCTGTGGCCTCTCCGTCGTAGGCTTCAGCGACCCGCTTTCCGGTTCCGCTGGCGATAAACGCCATGGCGTTTCCGCTGGCCCAGCCAGAGCGGTTGACCACGGCCTGCACCAGGGTCTTCAAATCCGGGGTGCGCTGATCGGGGCCTTGGGCATCGATCACGGTCCAGAGCGGAATATTGCTCCAGTTGACCGAAACAGCCGCTACTCGGGGACGAGACGAAACGTTGAACGCGGTCGAAGTAAATGTCGAGGCATTGTCTGAAGCCTCAATTTCAAAGGTCACGGTACCCGCTTCGTTCGGGTTTTCGTCGACTTCAAATTGGATGTAGGCATTTTGGATGATAGCGCCTTGGGGGATATTGACCCCGGTAAAGCGCATACCGATAAACTGATTGCCGGTGCTCGATCCATCGCGGGTCAACTCGAGGTCCGAGCTGGTGAGGTCGATGGCACCCACCGAAGACGTGGCATTGGCGCCGCGTTCTTCGACGTCGTCTGAAGACGCCGTAATGCGCTTTTCAAACGTTTGAACCTGCGCGAACGTCGCTGAAGCGAAGACGCAAAGTCCTAAAATTGAAGTAACTAACTTTTTCATGGAAGGGTGTTATTGGGTTCTCCGAAGCACACCCTTTGTTGTTAACTCAAGCCTCCAGCCATGTGAAATAATCGCTAAGAAAAACTGTATGCATTGAATTACAGATACCCTAACTACTTCATAATAATAACTATAGAATACAAACTCTACTAACAAAAATTCAAAGAGAAGAGGACATTTAATTTACAGAGACTCAATCAAACGCAATCCGACAGTTCGGGAGCGCCGCGATTATCCGGGCTTGCTCTTCTGCGCTCAACCGATGGCCTAGGAGCGATAGCGTCCGGAGCGATTTCATCTTGCTCAGGTTTTTGGGCAGGCGCTCGATCGGGTTGCCCGAAAGCAGTACCATCTCCAACTGACTGCAGCGCACGATCTCTTCCGGGAGTTCAGTGAGCTCGTTTCCGGTGATCGACAATACTTTGAGTTGCTTGAGTGCGCCGATTTCAGAGGGCAAGGCGCGAATTCGATTGCGGTCTAGGTGTAGTTCTTCGAGCGACTTCCAGCCTTGTATGCTTGGATCGAGGGCGTAGAGGTGATTGTCCGACATCCGTACCACCTTCAATTCTTTGAGCTGGCCCAGAGACACGGGCCATCCACTGAGTTGATTGACCTGTACTTCAAGCACTTTAAGACGACTGCATTGGCCCAAGGCTTCGGGCAAAACCGTGAGCCGATTGAGATTGAAATAGGCATACTCGAGTTGTTCGAGGGCGCCCAATTCCTGTGGAAGCGATTTCAGTTCGTTTTGGGTGATTTCGAGGGTCTTCAAAGCGCTGAGCTGTCCGATTTCGGGGGGCAAAGAGGCCAATCGATTCTCGCGCAGATTCAAGACTTCCAAATCGGTGCAGGTGTTCAGGCACTCGGGCCAAACTTCGAGTTGGTTCTTCATCGCATTCAAGAACACCATCTGCTGAATCTCCCCCATCCTCGGATCGAGCATCAACCACTGTTGATCGCGCAGATTGAGGTGAACACGGCCGTTGGTGTCGCTGAGCGCCGCGTCAACGGTGGTGTGGATCGCGGCTTTTGGGTCGGCGTATTGGGCCCGCATCGGCCCGGAACACACAACCCCGAAAACCAAGGGCAGAAATTTGTGGAAAAACAATCTAAGGCGCTGGTTCGGCCGCATCGTTGAGACTCAATATAAAAGCTTCTAGATCGGCCAGTTCAGAATCAGACAGACCCAGAGAATCAGGAGCGAGGGTCTGAATGGGCAAATCCAACCCGATTCCCAACGCCCCACCATGGTTGTAGAAATGCAAGACCGAGGTGAGATCGGGATAGGCCCCGTTGTGGAAATAAGGAGCGGTCAGACCCGCGTTGCGCACCGTACTGGTCTTGAACGAATGGCGATAGATCTGCAGTTGCTCGCTCGGCACCCCGTTGTTGAAGCGACCCGAATCGGGGTCGAGCACGGCATCGGCAGGCATTTCTTCCAGCTCGACCGGTCGGCGCAGCACCCCGATCACCTCGCTTTCGCTCTTGCGAAATTCGGGGGGCAGCAACCCCGAAAACACCGGGGCAAAGTGGCAGGTACCACAGGCGGCCTTCCCCATAAAGACATTGAAACCACGGCGAACGTCGTCCCCAATCTCGCCCTTTTCGCCCCGAACATAGCGATCAAAATCGCTGTTGAACGACCGCAGCGACAGCACATACGACGCCAATGCCTGTTGAATGTCTTCCCGACCCGCTTGGTTTCGCCCAAACACCTGCTTGAATACTTTCTTGTACGATTTGCTGTTGTTCAGCTTGTCGAGAATTTCGACGTAGTTGGTATTGAATTCGGCGGTATTAAAAATGACGTGTTCGGCTTGCTGTTCCAGGGTATAAGCCCGCAAATCCGAGAAAAACCGATCTGCGTAGACGGCATTGATCAAACCCGGTGTATTCCGTTCGAGAGCGCGGTCCTCATAACCTGCTGTGGCCTTGGGCAACCCATCTTGAAACGCCTGGTTGGACGGGTGGCAACTCGCACAACTCAAGGTATTGCTCTGGCTCAGAACAGGGTCGTTAAACAACGTTTGGCCCAGTGCGCGCAAAGCCTCCGAATCTTTGTTGGACTTGAGCTCGGCAAAAAAATAAGGATCGAGAAAATCGTTGGCAAACAGCGATCGGCTTTCGGGATTCCAGGCGCGGTCTCCGGGATCTTGACCTGGGGCGTACAAAGCGGAATACAGAGGATCGAGCACTTCGATCAAGAACCGCAATCGGTCAAAACTTTCAAAATCAGAATCCTCCAATTGGCGTAAACCCGCTTCGAACAGGGCCGTAAGGTGGCGGTTTTCCGCATCTCCGCGACCGAGCCAACCCATGCACGACTTCATCGACTTTAGGGTTTCTGCCGCTTCGGGCAAGGCATTGGCAGATCCCGGCGTATCGAAACCACTGAGCCCCAAACTGAACAGCCGCACCAAACCGATGCGCATGGCCACGGCGGCTTCTCCCGCTTGGGGCGCCCGGTCCTTGAGCGCATTGCGCATCACAAAGAACCGATTGCGAAACTGCAGCGCGTCTTGAGCGGTCTTGCTCCGCAGTTCGGCATCCGGTGCTTCTTCCCAAACGGCTTCGTCCAAAACCTGCAACCCTTCAGGCAAGCGCGCAAAACTGCGGTTGTCGAGCCGGGCGCTTTGGATGATCGGGGCGCCGTTGAGGTATTCTTCGGTGTATTCGGGAAACACATAAGCCGACCACCACTCCATGGCTTTATACGCCTTGCGGACCTCGGCTACGGTGCTTTGAACACGATCTGAGGGGGTGCTTCCGACCACCGCGGCTTCGGTTACCTGAACCATTTGTTCGATCTCCGCCCTAAGACGCCCATCCACGGACTGAAACCACTCTTTGTATTCCGGAGATACGTCCGAATCGGCAACGGAAAATGAACTCAATACCCAACCGAGCAAGAGGCAGCCGAATGCGGTGGCTGCAAGCAGGGGTCTGCGCGAAAAGGTCTTAAAACGAGGTTGTTCTGGCAACACAGTGGGAAACGATTCCAGTTCACAACGCCGCCCAAAAGGGGCCACGGTTGGGCGCCAAAGTTCCGTTGCTGCGGGCCTGTTGGGGTTTCCTCTGTGTTAGGACTGTGTTACGCCCAAATCAAGGTCAATAGCGCTCTTGGGATCGGGGTTTGTGGGGGCAATCGGGAACCTTGGCCCAATGCACTCTGGGGTTGTCTCCAAAGGTTTCTTTGAACAGGGCGTCGAGCCGCTGGGGCGCAAAGTCAGAAAACTGATTGATCGGGAAACAATAGTCCATTTCTCCTTCTTTGCCCCAAGCGATGCGCTCGGGAAACAGTTCCCAACGGTAGGTCTCTTGCCATTCCACCATTTTGCGCTCGAGCAAACGGATGGCTTGATTGTCGGGACCGCTTCCTTCGCTATCGAAGGTAACGACCCAGCGTTCTATCGATTTTTTAACCGGCGCTTCTACTGCCCCTTGGTCGGGCTTTTCAACCGATTTTTTCGATTTGCACCCCGTGAATCCCAAGGTCACCATGATGACAAAAAGCCATACTGAGTTTTGAATCGTCATCGCTTGGATTTTCTTTCGCATTTACTCGACCCGCAACCGTTGAACACCCGAACGCCCTTGGGTTTCTACCCAAACCAGATAAACACCCGTCGATACCGAACTCAGCGACAAGTGCATGTGATCGGTATTTCGAATCGCTTCGGTGTGCACCGTCCGGCCGCTCAAATCGGTCAGGCGGACCTGACCCTCGGTCACCCAGCGATCGAGGTGCACTTCGACCGAACCCCGCGCGGGATTGGGCCGCACGGTAAAGCGCTGTGCCTCCGATTCGCTCACTCCAATTCCCGACTGGGTGCAGCCATTCGAGGTCCGAAGCGAATTGCGCTCGTTGAACATCACCGCGTCCATAATCCCCGCCTGACCTACGGTAAACATCGACATACAGGCATCGCTGCTGTAGTCCATATAATTGTAGAACATCGGACCCGGATAATTGGGTGAGCAGGCGTCGTTGGTCACGGGAAAACTCGGGCAACCCGACGATTCGTCGTCTTGATTGGGGGTGTCTTGAACCCCATCCGTTCCACTGCAACTGCCGTTGTCGTCGCCCCAAATGTGCTTGAGTCCGAGCCAGTGTCCCACCTCGTGGGTAGCGGTGCGACCGAGGTTGTACGGGGGCGTTGCGGTACCCGTACGGCCAAAATACTGATAGTCAATCACCACCCCGTCGGTCGAAGGACTGGTCGTGAGCTCGTCGGGAAACTGCGCATAGCCCAAAATGCCTCCATTGATATCGCACACCCACAAATTCAGGTAGCGGTTGGGATCCCAAGCATTGCTCCCCCCTTGGTTATCGAACTTAACCCCGTTGTTGAAAATATTGAACGAATTCTGATTGGTGCTTTTGCGGATTACCCCGGTAGACGCATTCCCTTGAGGGTCGAATTGGGCGAGGCAGAACTCGATCAACACATCGTCTGAACCCCCGCGAAACGCCGCAGGCGTCGTGTTGATATTGGTATTCAATCGGCGAAAGTCTTCGTTGAGCGCGTCGATTTGCGACTGAATCTGCGCTTGGCTGATATTCTCGTTGGGGGAGTTGTAGACCACATGGACCACCGTAGGAATAGTGATGACCGCCCGGGGTTGGTAGATCAATTCAACTTTGAGATTGGCGCAGAGGTTGTTCGATTGACAGTTGAATTCGTCAACCAACATGTGGTAGGTCCCTGAAAGTCTGGGATTGAAGAGAATGGCACTCTGAAAACCGCAGTAGTCGTCGTTGTGTCCTTGGGCTACTTGATTGGCATCGTAAATGCTCAATTGCGTATCGAAGGCATTGGCACCACAAGTAGATACGAGATAGATGTTGCCCGCCACCATATTGGTCATGGTGACATATTCGCCCCCAGAAATGCAGTTGCCCGGAGCGTTCACCACCTGATTGAGCGCGGTTGGAGCCGCCAAGGTGGCGATTAAGGTGTTGTCGAAACCGCACAGGCTTTGTATGCCCTCGGCGCCCAGATTCTTCACCGCTTCGGAAGGCGCATACTCCGGCACTTTTTTGCCCCAGTCGCTTTGTTCCAACCATTCCGCGCGTCGTTGTTCGCCCAATTGGCGAAGCGTTTCGAGTTCGGGCTGGAATTGAAGCCGGTGCTGATATGCCTCCACACTGCCACAGCGATGGGTTTGGGCTTGGACAACAAGGGCTGAGTTCAGCCCGAGGATTCCGCACCACAGCGCGGCAAATAGGGGTTGGGTCTTCATCGGTCTTGAATTGGCAGCGCGAAGGTGTCGATTCCTCACCGCACTGCCAAATGATCCGAGGCGATTTACTCGACGATCTTGATCCAGAGTTCTCCGTTGTAGGCCCCGTTCATCTTGGTCGACTTGGCTTTGGCCGCATCGCGGTAGTTGTTGAACTTCAACACATACACATAGTAGAACCCATTGACCGGATCGCGGAAAAAGCGGGCTTGGAGACCCTGTCCGGTTACATTGTCCAATTGCCGACGGGCATTGGCCTCGGAGCTAAACACCCCGGCCACCACATAAAACCCTTTGGATCCGGGCTCTACACTCGTGGCCAAATTCTCGGCCGGATAGCCTCCGTTGGTCTGTTGGGTATTGTTTGGATTCCCATTGGGTTGGACAGGAACAACAGGATTGACGTTGGCATTGCCCCCATTGTCGTCCGGATTGGCATTGCCCCCGGTATTGTTCGGGTTGGGCGCCACCACCGGCGGATTGGCCGCGGCGGCCGCCGCTTGATCTTTCTTGAGTTGGTCCTTGAATTCTTCGAGACGCTCATCGACCCGTTCTTCCATTTCCTCCACTTGGGTCTTGTCGGCGGCTTTCAGCTTTTTGATTTCGTTCTCCAAACGCTCGTTCCGGGCGTTGCTGCCGAAACTGTAGCGGAGCATAAACTCGTTGCTCGTGCCCAGCGCGGTCGAATAATCGCTCGTCGAAAAGTCATGCGAATAGCCGACGCTCAATTCGTCGGTCAAATACACGCCCAAACTGGCTGTAACCGCGTAGTCGGAACGGTATTGAACCCCGACGTACCCGTATTTCTTCATATTGAACATCGCCCCTCCGTCGAACTGAATCGGAACGTTTTCGGCCGAGCGCAATAGGACATAGGGCGTCAACACCATGCGATCGCCTTGCACTTCGAGATCGTAGGAAGCATTGACCACATAGTGCCGGATGAGTTGGAAAAACACATCCCCATTGTAGTTCTCGCTGTACTTGATTTTGTTGTTGAGCAACTGGGGCACCGCAAATCCGATTTGCAAACCCGAAATGCGCAAATTGACCCCGGCATTGAGGTCAAATACCCCCCGGCTGCTCGGCGTCAACAACAAGACGGGATCGTTGGGGTCGACCACCCGAACGGCTTGTAAGTCGATGGTGCGGTTTAGATAGCCCGCGCCCAAACCAAACGACAAAAAGTTCTTGTCGCTCAATTGGACATGGTAGGCATAGGCCCCATAAATGCCCAATTGTTGAAACACATCGGTGCGATCGGAATAGCCGTACAGACTATAGCCAAACTTTTGTTTGTTCATGGCTCCGTTGAGGGTCAAGGCCGAGGTTTCCGGAGAGCCCTGCACATCGGCCCATTGCCGACGGTGAATGAGGGCGGCTTCGGTAACTCCCTTGCTGCCCGATTGGGCGGGGTTGTACACAAAGGGCGTAAAGAAGGCGTTGGAGTAGAGCGGGATCTGCTGGGCTTGTGAGACCGCCGTCGTCAGGACCAAAGCGAGGGTAAGAATGCGTTTCATGCTCCTGAGGGGGGATTATTGCTTCGACCGAATGATGCTCACAGCGCTCTTGAACCGGTATTCGTCTCCCGGACATTTGAGCAAGAAATAATAGGTCCCGTCGGGGAGTTCGTTCCCCCCTTCGTCCACTCCGTCCCACTGGGCGGCGTACACCCGTTTGTAGTAGACTTGGGTTCCCCAGCGGTTCAAAACGATGAATTCGCAATCGTCGCCCTGGGTTATGGCACTCAAATCGAAGAAGTCGTTGATGCCATCGCCGTTGGGGGTAATGACGTTGTTGACCTCGAGGAAGCGGGCGTTCGAATCGATGGGGTAGACCAGAAACACCTGCATCGAATCCAAATCCTGGCAACCGCTAGCACTGGTGGCCTGGAGATAGTAGGTCGTGGTATCGGCGGTGGGAATGGTCTGGGTTTTGGGGTCGAAGGGATTGGAGAAATAGACCGGAGAATTGGCGTACCAGTAGTAATCTACGCCTCCCGATCCATTGAGCTGGACGACCGTTCCGGCCGTGACCGTCTGATTGGGTCCTGCATTGGCGCTCACACTCAAATTCGATACATAGACCGTATCGGTCGTTTCGCAGTTGTTGGGTCCCGTAGCGGTGACGTAATAGGTCCCTGGGGTTTTAAACTCGGCATTGGAATTGTTCGAAACCAAAGCATTGCCCGGAGTCTGACGCCATTCGAAGTTGGCAAACACCCCGTTGGTGACAAAGGCCGTTACCGTGATACTGTCGCCTTGGCACAATCCGATGCTGTCGGGCTCGCTCAGCCCAATTTCGGGATAAGCCACAAAATTGAAACTGATCGGCGTACTCACCGAATCGCAGCCGAGGGTATCGATCACGCTGATCCACACCTGAGCCGTGCTGTCCGCCAAGACCCCGAAGTTGGCAAAGGTGGCGGCGTCGATCTCGATGCGGTTGGTATCTCCATAGATTCCAAACAGATTATTCCCATTGAGAAACCACTGATAGATATTGTTGGTATCGTAGGGGTTGGGGTCTTCGAGCAAGACACTCTCTCCAAAACAATAGGTCGGCAACACGGGTGCTACGGCAGCCGGAGGAATGGGATCGACCTCGGTGGTAACAGTGTTCGAAAGCACGCTGCACGAAAACGAAGTCCCGATGCGTTCGGTGATCCATACCGCATAATCCGCCGCGTCTTTCACGACAATAGAAGCCGTGGAAGCGATCGTGTCGTTCACATTCCGGGTCCAGACATAGGTATAGCCCCCGAGCGGATGCGAGGAGGTTTCCCGGGCCGAGAGCACGACCGAATCGCCTGCGCAGAACCGCGTCGGCTTGCCCGCCGCATTCCCAAATCCGGTGCGGGTCAAGGTGGTGTCGACATCGTAGAAGTGGAGGTAAATGCCGGCGACCCCATCGGTATGGGCATTGCTCGCAAAATCGCCAAGGCCGATATAGGTAGCGGTGTCCCGACACGCCCCGCCTTGGGTGGTCACGAGCGAATAGTAGCCCGGAATCTTGGCCCAGATAAAGTGTTTGGTCTCTCCCGAAGGCTGTCCATTGATAAACCATTCGTGGTCGTAGGAGACCAATGTGACATTCGAAACCGAATCGGGGTTCCACAACAAAATGCTATCGCCCTGACAGAGGTTCACCGTGCTGTCTTTGGGAACCGGAGGGTCGAATCCGAGGGGCGGAATGGATCCAATTCCCCCGGGCACGGGCACGCCCAACTGAGACGATTGCAAAATGCGGGTAGAGTCGGTGCGGAAAAGGTTGCCATTGCTCGCGCTGTCGAGTACCATCGAAGCCACGGGCAAAGGCGTTACTTGACGAAACGTAGTGTCGTTGCTGATGGCTGGAGCGGGATTGACTTGAACAGGGTTGGCCGAGAGGTAGAAACCGTGAATGACGTTGGCTACGTTGAGCGGAATGGTGACCACCTCGGTAATGATGGGCGTAGGACCCGCAATCGGCGATGCCCCTGGATTGACAAAGGTTCCCACGATGGTCCCGTTGATGGGGTCGCCTGGATTCGTGCTGTTGAAAATGCGGATTTCGATGGTGCCGAACCCGAGCAACTGCCCGTTGTCGATGCGAAAATTCAAATCGTATTGCTGGCCGGGACAAATCAAACCCGGCGAGGGCACGACCAAATTGACCGGGGTGAGCAGGGTCTGGGCCACGAGGGCAGGGCTGCCCAACAAAAAGGCCAAAAGCCACTTCAACAATACAGAGCGCGTTTTTCCGGTTGGCATGGAGGGGGGTGGTTGTTTTTGGACAAACGACGCCGCAAGGTAAACATTCCGTCAGGGAGGGCCTTCGAAATGAGCGCAGCAACAGGCCAAACTATTCACAGACCGCGACGGATGAAGCATACAATGAACGAATCGACGGAACTTCGCTTCAAATGCGGGTTTGACCGAACTTTCGCCCGGTGAATTCCAACGGCGGAACACCCGATATTCACAAATCCCCTTTTGCCGCAATCCCCTTTGTCATGAATTCGCATCTCCCGAAGCCTCCAAAAAGTGTTATCGCAAAATTTTTTCGGGGGTTTGGGTTTGCCGCAAACGGTTTTCGGTGGATGGTGCGTACCCAAATCAATGCCCGATTTCACCTATTCATCGCCGTAGCGGTTGTCTTGATAGGATGGGGATTGGGGGTATCTCCCTCCGAATGGGCGATCCTCGGTCTGTGCATCGGTTCGGTACTGGCCGCCGAAGCCTTCAATACGGCCCTCGAACAACTGGCCGATGCCGTGAGTTTGGAGCCCAACGAACGCATTGGTCGCGCCAAAGACTTGGGCTCGGCGGGTGTATTGATCGCAGCTTTGTGCTCGGCCGTAGCCGGTGTCCTGATCTTTGGACCGAAATTGTGGATGTGGATCGCTTAATTCTGCTTTAAACCATGGAATCTTCCCACACGCTGGATGCCTTTTGGATCGATCTGCTCGGAACCCGTCCCGGCAAGGCCGAACTCCTGGCCCTATGCGCTGAACTCCAACGCCGCAATCCCGACTACAGTTGGGTGGGCTTTTATGTGATGAATGAACCCGAGCGCATGCTCGAACTCGGCCCTTACGTGGGTCCCCCGACCGACCATACGCGGATTCCCTACGGGCGGGGCATTTGTGGTCAAGTGGCCGTCAGCGGAACAACGATGGTGGTCGACGATGTATCGGCTTCCGACAACTATTTGGCCTGCAGCATGGATGTGAAAAGCGAAATCGTCCTTCCAATTTACCGGGGCACCGAACTCGTGGCCCAACTCGACATCGACTCGAACCGGCTCAATGCCTTTGGTCCCACCGACCTCGCCCTGCTCGAACCGTTGTGTGCGTATTTGGGGGAAGTGGTAACGGATTGGAGAATAAACGTGGATCAGGAGTAATTCTCAATATAGGGTCACGCGATATTTCTAGAGAGAGAGATTTTTCTAGTCATGATTCAATTTTTGATTCTTGCAAAACGTAATAGTTGAAAATTTAGAAAGGAACTTAAGAGGTAAAACTCGGTTTTAGGGTCGATACTTTCCGGCTTCGCCATTAAGCATTCAAAGTTGGCCTGCGCTGTTCATTCCCTCTCTACGACTCTGAAGTGCACTCCGCTCCCGCGGTGGGCTTCTTTCTTTGCTGCTCCAAAGAAAGAAGGAAAGAAAGGAGCTTTTCAGTCCGGCGTGGCGCTCTCTTGTCCACCCGCTAGCGCTTTGGCCGAGATCGCGCCGCAAGGCTCACTGGCCATTGCGGCTGGGTGCGACTCGGCGTCGCTGGCGGGTCCCGGAGTCGAGAGGCCTTAGACACCTTGATAGCCGGGCAACTCGTTGATCTATGTTGAAGTAAGTCCTTTATTGAGTCTTGTATATAAAGAGATGTTTAACCATTATCTGTGTGCATTGAGATTTTTGACGGGAACTGTGTCCCTTCTAATTACTTGATTATCAATCATTCAATCCAAAAAAAAACTTGCACTTTCCCATTGATAACTTAATTTCTACTATCGCATAGTATCCCGCGCATTTCTTATAAGCCACATTACAAATCGACTGAAATTTTCATCACTAAACTCTACTCTTGTTGCTATATTCTTATGATTTCCAAGAAATACTACCTTTTCATCGTCCAAAGCAATTCTAGTTTCTTCATTTTCTTCATTATGTGCAAGAACATTTCTTACCAATCTTATGATGTGATTGATTGTCCTAATTTCAGTTTTCTTTCCGTGTTCAAAGTAGTCAACGTGAAAGTCCACTTCTCTTTCCGGAAGATTTTTCAATCTTAAAAATAAAATCACTGGAGTCATCATTCCAATTTGCGTTGCCCTAGAATACAAGAAGCCAGTTTCTTGAACAGATTCAAAAGTGAAACTTTTCCTTTCGTCGAAAAACGCACGAATCAATGAATTAGAATTTTCATCATTCGTATTGATTCTTTCATCTAGCCAATCCAGAAATTGAAGATTGAGACAGTTGAACAAAACAACTGATTTTAATAGTTCTGAATTTTTCATCGATATTTGTTTTCGCTAAGAAAGTTTAAAGTTAACATATCCACAAATTTAGACCCGAACAAATTTTCAGTAATCCACTAAAATACCACATCTCCAATCTAATAAGGCAATTCTGAACCGACCTCGCCCTGCTCGAACCGCTGTGTGCGTATTTGGGCAGTGTCTGGACCCCCCTTACCCCCCTTGGCGAATCGCCTCGACCGGATCCATCCGCGCGGCCATCAGCGCGGGTACGAACCCACTGATCAGTCCAATCAGGGCCGAAATCCCGAAGCCCTGCGCCATGTTTTTCCAGCTCAAAACAAAACTGAAATCGGTAAACGCATTCGCGAGCAATACCCCGATACCCACCAGGCCAATTCCGATGGCTCCCCCCAGCATACAGAGCAAGATCGCCTCGGCGATAAACTGACTCAAAATAAAGCTCCGTTTGGCGCCCAAGGCCTTCTGAATTCCGATTTGATTGGTGCGCTCGCGGACGCTGACAAACATGATGTTCGCTATCCCAAACCCACCGACCAACAAAGAGAACATTCCAATCACGGTTCCGGTGATGGTCAACATCGAAAAAATCTGATCGAGTTGACCGCTAATAATCGAGATTTCGTTGAGCGAAAAGTCGTCTTCGGTTCGGGGTTTTAATCGTCGAACCGAACGCATCGCGCCGCGCAAATTTTCTGTAAAGGCCTCCATTTCCACATCGGTGCGCGCCATCGCCATAATCATATTGCCATCGGTGGTCTCCGCATTGACCAATTTGCGCAGCGCATTGGCCGGCACCAAAAACAACTCGTCTTGATTGCCGCCCACCATGCTTTGACCCACCTTTTCAAAGACGCCGATCACCGTAAACTTGCGGCCCAAAATGGACACTTCCTTTCCGATCGGAGACTGCTCGGGAAACAACCCTTCGGCAATGTCGTGCCCAATCACCGCAATCATCGGACCCCGATTCGATTCGCCCTCCGTAAAATAGCGCCCCTGTTCGAGCTTCACCTCCCACACCCGCTGATAGTCGTGGGTGGCCCCCAACACCCCCACATTTTCCACGCTGCTCGAACCGTATTTGGCCGTGCCATTTAACGACATTCCAAACACCAGGGCTTCCTGTCCAAATTCTTTGCGACTCAATTCCTTAAAATCGCGGTAACCGGGTTCTCGGCGTTGCCAGTATTTCCACCACGGATATTCTCCGCCTCCACCCCACGACCATTTTTGCACATAGACCACCCGATCGCCGAGCGAAGACACACTGTCGCGGATATTGGCTTCGAGCGAATCGACCGCGGCATAGACCGCAATGATCGCAAAAATGCCGATGGTCACGCCCAACAGCGACAACAGGGTTCGCAAACCATTCACGCTCAGGGCATGGAGCGCAAACCGAACACTTTCGAGCAGACGGAGCAAACGGGCTTTCATCCCTGCCAAATTAGGGCATCTGCACGGTCTGTCGGCCCTAGAAAAGCGTTTGCTTAATCTATCTTTGCAACTTGTTTGTTGCCCGAATGTTCCCTTTCCTCTTCAGCCCCCTTTTCTCTTGTTGAACTCCTCCCGTACCGCCTTGGTCTCGGTCTACGACAAGACCGGTCTCGAATCGTTGGCACAGTGCCTTGACTCTTATCATTACCGATTTTGCTCGACTGGGGGCACCCAAACCCACCTAGAAGCCTTGGGGCATGCGGTAGAAGCGGTAGAAAACCTCACTTCTTTTCCGAGCATTTTAGGCGGTCGGGTCAAAACACTCCACCCTAAAATTTTCGGAGGCATTTTGTCCAAGCGCGACGAACCCGTTCATCGAGACGAAATCGCGTTGTACGAAATTCCCACGATCGATGTGGTGGTCGTCGATTTGTATCCCTTCGAGCAGACCCTGGCAGAAGGGGGCCGTTTCGACGAATTGATCGAGAAAATTGATATTGGAGGGGTTTCCCTGCTCCGGGCTTCGGCCAAAAACCACGCCGATGTGCTCGTGGTACCTGGGCGCACGTGGTATGCGACCGTGGAACAACATCTGCGCGAACACGGCGGAAACAGCACCCCCGAATTCCGCAAGCAGATGGCCGTTGCGGCCTTTGCCCTCACCTCCGCTTACGATTCGGCCATTGGCTCTTGGCTCGAAACCACGCTTTCTTCCGACACCCCTTCAACCCCGTCGTCTGCAACCCCGTCGTCCGCAATCCCGTCGTCTTCGAGCACCGTTTTGCGCTACGGCGAAAATCCGCACCAAACCGGTCGATTCGTCGGTCCGCTTTCGGACGCCCTCGAACAGCTACACGGCAAAGAACTGTCGTACAACAACTTGCTGGACATCGACAGCGCTTGGTGGCTGATGGAAGAGTTTGATGAACCCAGTTTTGCGATCATCAAACACAACAACGCCTGCGGACTTGCGAGCCGGCCCGAATTGCACTTGGCCTACGAAGCCGCACTCGCGGCCGATCCGGTTTCGGCCTTTGGAGGAGTGCTCGCAGCCAATCGACCCATCGACAAAGCCACCGCCGAACGCATCGACCCGCTGTTTTGCGAAATCGTCATGGCGCCCGGGTTCGAACCCGAAGCGCTCGCCCTGCTCCGATCCAAAAAGAACCGGATTTTGATCAAAACCCATCGGATTGAACGTCCAAAAGTGTTGGTTCGAAGCGTTTTAAATGGACGGCTCGAGCAAACCCCCGACGCGCATACCGATAACCGTACAGACCTGAAGGTGGTGACGGAAATCGCGCCGACCCCGGCCCAAATCGACGATTTGCTCTTTGCTTCCAAAGTGTGCAAGCATACGCGGAGCAATACCATTGTTTTGGCCAAAGACGGCACTCTTTTTGCTTCAGGTACGGGGCAAACTTCTCGGGTCGATGCGCTCGAACAGGCCATCGACAAAGCGCGCAACTTTGGCCTGGACCTTCGGGGTGCCGTGATGGCCTCAGACGCCTTTTTTCCGTTTCCCGACTGCGTCGAAATCGCCCACCGTGCGGGCATTGCGGCTGTGATCCAGCCCGGTGGTTCGGTCAAGGACGCCCTGTCCATCGACTTTTGCAACGAACACCAGCTCCCGATGGTCTTTACGGGCATTCGTCACTTCAAACACTGAGCACCCCCCAACCCACTTTGAACCGCGAACATGGGCGTTTTTGACCTCTTTACCCAAGACATAGCCATCGACCTTGGCACCGCCAACACCTTGATTATCCACAACGACAAGGTGGTGGTCGATGCGCCCTCGATTGTGGCCATCGATCGGGCGACCAACAAGATTATCGCCGTGGGGCACGACGCCCGAATGATGCATGGCAAGACCCACGAAAACATCAAGACCATCCGCCCGCTCAAAGACGGGGTGATCGCCGATTTCAACGCCTCGGAGCATATGATCCGGGAAATGATCAAGAGCATTCCCGGTCTCAAAAGCCGTTGGTTTGCTCCTTCTTTGCGGATGGTGATCTGTATCCCTTCCGGGATTACCGAAGTAGAGAAGCGCGCGGTGCGCGACTCGGCCGAGCACGCCGGAGCCAAAGAAGTCTATCTGATCCACGAACCCATGGCCGCTGCCATTGGCATCGGGGTCGATGTACAAGAGCCCAAGGGCAATATGATTATCGACATCGGAGGGGGAACGACCGAAATTGCCGTGTTGGCGCTTGGGGGTATTGTGTGCGACAAGAGCATCAAGGTGGCCGGAGACGTGTTCACCAACGACATCGCGTTTTATATGCGGGCGCACCACAACCTGTATGTGGGCGAACCTACGGCCGAACAAATCAAAATCGAAATTGGCTCGGCCCTCGAAGACATTGAAAATCCGCCGGCCGATTACGCCGTCAAGGGACGGGACTTGCTCTCGGGCAAACCCAAACAGGTGATTGTAACCTACAAAGAAATCGCCAAAGCCCTTGACAAATCGATTACGCGCATCGAAGACGCCATTCTGGAAGCCCTGTCGATGACGCCGCCCGAGTTGGCCGCCGATATTTACAACAGCGGCATTTATATGGCCGGCGGGGGATCGATGCTCCGCGGACTCGACATCCGGATTTCGCGCAAAACCGAACTTCCCGTGTATGTGGCCGAAGACCCGCTGCGCGCGGTGGTGCGGGGCACCGGTATTGCACTCAAGAATCTCGAAAAATATAATTTCCTGATGCGCTAGTCGCTGAATGAATAAGCTCTTCGGGTTTCTCGCCCGCCACCACTTTACGCTCCTCTTTCTAGCGCTGGAGTTATTGGCGCTCGGGCTCTTTATCCGCAACCACGCCTATCCCCAATCCACGTTCCTCAACACGCGGCGCGCAACCATCGGCGCAGCGCTGGAAACCCGAAGCCGCTGGATCGACTATTTCGGTCTGCGCGAACAAAACATACGGCTCAACCTCGAAAACAATCGATTGCGCAACGCCCTGCGCT
>Ga0247831_1002794_pt1 | contig 27174 bp, 24 predicted proteins | sample LaCruzMarch2015__9_FD_192406 | JGI IMG/M metagenome (GOLD analysis project Ga0247831, IMG submission 192406) | Freshwater microbial communities from meromictic Lake La Cruz, Castile-La Mancha, Spain - LaCruzMarch2015_1m | ecosystem: Environmental > Aquatic > Freshwater > Lake | place: Spain...
GGCAACCGTTCAGGAAACGGCTCGGGCGGGCCCTCAGCTACGCGACGGTCTTGCAGGACCAAGGGTGCATACAGGGTCCCGCCCGACTTCCTTATGACATGGATCGAAGTAACAAGGGTGCGTTCCGACAGGAATGCACCAAGGCCAAGCAATTCCTGAGGTCGTTCTTGTGGGGCCTAAGCAAAATGACTTGGAACGGCTTCAGGCCGCACTCCGCTTGCCTTGAAGCCGCCGCGCAATTGTTCTTGCGCAAGCTGTGGAGTCAAGGGCGGCGCCCGCCGACGCGCCATCGGCGCGCCCCTTGACGCCCCATCTTGCGCCCTCAAACTCGAACACAGCCTTTGCCTAGGCATAGGCTGCGGCAAAGGCTGTCCAAGTAGAAAAAGCGGAATCCAAAACCGCAGTGAACGAGGTGGTGCAGTCCTGTCGGACCGCACCCTACGCGCAAGCCTCACTGCTCTTCTTAGAGCTCAAACAAAAAAGGCCAGAACCGAAGTTCTGGCCTATGTTTCTCAAGAAGGAATTAGCGCTTACAGACCCAACACCATCTTCGCGATGATGTTGCGCTGAATTTCGTTGGACCCGCCATAGATGGAGGTCTTGCGCATGTTGAAATAGTTGGGCGAGGTCCAGTGGGCGTAATCAGGGCCGACGCCCATATTGTCACTTTCTTCGCGGAAGCCACGCACGTAAGGGGCGGCGTAATTGCCAACCGCTTCCATGGCGAGCTCGGTCAAGCGCTGTTGGATTTCGGTACCCTTGATCTTCAGGATCGAGGATTCAGGGCCTGGGCCTTTGCCAGCTTGTTCGCGGGCCAAGGTGCGCAGCTCGGTGATTTCCAAGGTGGTGAGATCAATTTCGAGCTCGGCGATCTTGCGGGAGAATTCTGGATCCTCAATCAAGCTGGCCCCATCCATGGTTTCAGCGCGGGCGAGTTCCTTCAAGCGCTTTACACCGACCTTGGAACGCGCAACGCCGGCAATGCCCGAACGCTCGTGCGCCAACAGGAATTTTGCACACGTCCAGCCCATGTTTTCCTGGCCAACCAGATTGGCAACCGGCACACGGACATTTTCCAGCCAGACTTCATTGACTTCATGGCCGCCATCGATGGTGATGATCGGACGAACCGTGATGCCTGGGGTGTTCATGTCGATCAGCAAGAAGGAGATGCCCTCTTGTGGCTTGCCGTCTGCCTTGGTGCGAACCAAGAAGAAGCCCCAATCAGCATGCTGAGCCAAGGTGGTCCAAGTCTTTTGACCATTGACGACATAGAAGTCGCCATCGCGTTCTGCCTTGGTCTTCAAGCTGGCCAAGTCCGAACCAGAGCCTGGCTCTGAATAGCCTTGGCACCACCATTCTTCACCCTTCAAGATGGGTGGCAAGTAGCGGTCTTTTTGCTCTTGCGTGCCGAAGGTGTAGATTACAGGCGCAACCATGTTGATGCCAAATGGCAGGACGGGGATGGTTTGGGCGCGAGCCAATTCTTCACCGAAGATATAGCGCTGGGTTGGGCCCCAACCTGGACCGCCATATTGGGTTGGCCAAGCGGGTGCAGACCAGCCGCGCGCACCCAAAATCCGGTGCCATTCTAGAAAGTCTTCTTTGCCCATGTCGTCACGGTCCGCAAAGGCCCGCAGACGTGCTGGGTAGTTCTCTTCGATGAAGGTGCGGATCTCGGTGCGAAAGGCAATATCTTCGTCGGTATAAGCTAGGTTCATAGGACGCTCCCGTTTAGCGCATCCTTCTCGCCGGATGCTGCCACTTAAGAGAGATCATAGTGCGAAGCGCGGTGGGATCAAGCACAATTCGCCATCATCCGCATGACCTTAACGCTAACGTCAGCCCGCATCCAAGCGTGGGGCAAGCTGCACGGCAGAGGCGTACCCCCATCGACAGGCTAAAGCCTCCTGTGTCACCTTTCTACGGCACGCCTTTCATGAGACCCAGAGCTTATGTCGTTACCGCCTAATCGCCTCATTTCACTGGATGTTTTTCGCGGCGCGACGATTGGAGCCATGGTTCTGGTCAATAATCCGGGAACATGGAGTGCCATCTATCCACCCCTGAAGCATGCGCCGTGGCATGGCTGGACGTTCACCGACACCATCTTCCCGTTTTTCATCTTCATCATGGGCATTGCCATCCCCATTGCGCTGGAGCGGCGCCGGGCAGCAGGGCAAGCAGGCTTGGGTCTTTATCTGCAATTGGTAAGGCGCACCGCGGCCCTCTTCGGCCTAGGCCTCTTTCTGGCACTCTTCCCGTTTTACAATTGGATGAAGGGCGATTGGATTCAGATTGGCGACATGCGGATCATGGGCGTCTTGCAGCGTCTGGCGCTTTGCTTCTTCTTTGCCTCCGTCCTGTTTCTTTGGCTTCGCCCACGTGGCTTAGTAATTGCCGCCTTTGCGCTTCTCTTGGGCTATTGGGCACTGATGGTCGTGGGTGGGCGTGGTGACCTTTCACCGGAAGGCAATTTCTCGGGGCTGATTGATCGCCTCGTCCTCGGCCCGCACATGTGGAAGGGCTCCCCTCATTATGACCCAGAAGGCCTTCTCTCCACCCTGCCCGCCATAGCGACGTGTCTATTTGGGGTTTTGACGGGGCAATTGATCCAGTCGCCAAAATCTAACGATGCCAAAGTGGCGGAGATGTTGGTGTGGGGCTTTGTGCTTTTGACCCTCGGTTGGATGTGGGGCGGCATTTTCCCGATCAACAAACCGATTTGGACATCCTCTTATGCCGTCTTCATGTCGGGCTTGGCCATGTGTGTCTTGGGCGTGTGCTATTGGTTGATCGACATCAAAGGCAGCATTTGGTGGACGATGCCGTTTGTGATCTTTGGCGTTAACGCGCTGGCACTGTTTGTGGGCTCGGGCATGTTAGGGCGGGTCTTGAATATGGTGCCGGGCAGCACCGCCGCGGACGGCAGTCTCATCTCGCTGAAGGTCACGATTTTTGAGGGCGCGTTTGCGCCCTTGGCAAGCCCGATGAATGCGTCGCTCTTGTTTGCTATTTGCTTTATCGGATTGTGGCTGTTCCTGATGTGGCTGCTCTACCGCAAGAACATCTTCATCAAGGTGTGAGCTTGTGTCGGCGAGCCTAGGCCCGCAAGCCACCGTCACTGATCTTGGCGTCACGCCCCAAAGCCTGCAGCACGGTCTGCACGATCCCCTCGGCATCAAGACCGGCGAGGCGATATTGCAATTCCGGCTTATCATGCTCTTGGAATACGTCCGGCAGGGTTAGGGTGCGCACTTTCAGGCCACGATCTAACAGGCCGTCGCTGGCGAGGAAGTGCAGGACAAAGGCCCCAAAGCCTCCGACGGCACCCTCTTCAATCGTGATCAACACCTCGTGGTGGCGCGCTAATTGGCGGATGAGGTCGTGATCCAAAGGCTTTGCGAAGCGCGCATCGGCGACCGTGGTTGGCAATCCCATAGCCGCAAGTTGGTCTGCAGCCATTAGGCTTTCGGTCAAACGGGTGCCAAAGGACAGGATGGCAACCGTGCCGCCTTCCCGAACAATTCGGCCTTTACCGATTTCTAGCGGTGTGAGGACTTGCGGAATGTCAACGCCATTGCCCTCGCCCCGTGGATAACGGAAGGCGCTGGGCCGATCATCGATTGCCGCGGCCGTCGCGGTCATTAAAGCCAGCTCCGCCTCATCGGCGGCGGCCATCAAGACCATGCCAGGCAAAGCACCCATAAAGCCGATGTCAAAGCTACCTGCATGGGTCTGACCGTCAGCCCCAACAAGGCCCGCCCGGTCCATGGCAAAGCGTACAGGCAAGGACTGGATCGCCACATCATGGACGACTTGGTCATAACCGCGCTGAAGGAAGGTCGAATAGATCGCGGCAAAGGGCTTCATGCCATCGGCAGCAAGGCCGGCCGCAAAGGTCACCGCATGTTGTTCGGCAATGCCAACATCATAAGTGCGGCCCGGAAACGCCTTGCCAAACACATCCAAGCCGGTGCCCGAGGGCATCGCTGCTGTAATGGCGACGATTTTGTCATCTGCTTCGGCCAGCTTCACCAAGGCATCAGCAAACACGCGGGTATAGCTGGGGGCATTGGGTTTTGCCTTGGCTTGTTCACCGGTGACGACATTAAACTTGACCACGCCATGATATTTGTCATCGGCAGCCTCGGCTGGCAGATAGCCCTTGCCCTTTTGTGTGACGACATGAACCAGAACTGGGCGGTCCTCGATTTTCTTGGCGTTTTCAAGCACGTGCACCAAGGCTTCTAAATCGTGCCCATCAATCGGACCCACGTAGTAGAAGCCAAGCTCTTCAAAGAAGGTGCCCCCGGTTGCCATGCCGCGGGCAAACTCTTCGGCCTTACGGGCGGCCTCTTGCAGGGGTTTTGGGAATACCGACGCCGCTTGCTTGCCGACCTTGCGAAGCGTCCGATAGCCCGTGCCAGATACTAAGCGCGCCAGATAATGGCTCATGCCGCCAACAGGGGGCGCAATCGACATATCATTGTCATTCAAGATCACGATTAGGCGCTTGCTGGTCTCAGCTGCCTTATTCATGGCTTCATAGGCCATGCCTGCCGTGATGGACCCATCGCCAATCACGGCGACCACGACATTGTCTCTGCCCTGCAAGTCCCGGCTCGCACAAAACCCGAGTGCCGCCGAGATTGAGGTTGCAGCATGGGCCGCACCAAACGGATCATAGTCGCTCTCAGTCCGCTTGGTGAAGCCAGACAGGCCGCCGCCTTGGCGTAAGGTGCGGATATGGTCGCGCCGCCCTGTCAAAATCTTGTGCGGATAGGCCTGATGGCCAACATCCCAGATCAGAATATCCTTTGGCGTGTCCAAAACATGATGCAGCGCAACCGTAAGCTCCACCACGCCTAAGCCTGCCCCCAAATGGCCGCCGGTAACCGAAACCGCGTCGATGGTTTCCGTGCGCAGGTCGTTGGCTACTTCGCGCAATTCACCAATATTGAGGCCTTTGAGGTCTTTTGGGGATTTGATTTTGTCGAGAGCGGGCGTGAGAGGCGGCATCTGTTTCTATTCTTTATTGTTCAAACAGAGCGATGTAGCTCTATTCTATTCTGGACTGTCAGGCTTATGCACGACGATGTGTAATCGTGTCGATGATTTGGTTCAGATATTGGGCCCGTGCGCCAAACATAGATAAGTGCGCACGCGCTTGATCTGCCAATAAAGTAACCCGCTGTTTGGCACCATCAAGGCCTAAAAGGCTCACAAATGTGGCTTTTCCTTTGTCCGCATCCTTACCAACAGCTTTTCCGACTTCTTCGGTACTGCCTTCTGCATCCAAAATGTCATCGGTGATCTGAAAGGCTAGCCCCAAATCGTGGGCATAGGCCGAGAGCGCATGCTTGGCCTCTTCGCTCGCGCGGCCCATCAGCGCGCCCACTTCGACCGCATAGGTAATCAGCATTCCGGTTTTGAGGCGCTGCATCCGGGTTACCGCTGCAATATCATCGCCCAATTCTTCGGCGATCATATCCATCATTTGTCCGCCAACCATGCCACGCGCGCCAGAGGCTTCCGCCAAGCGACCAACCAAGGCAATGCGAATATTGGGATCGGCGTGGGTTTGGGGGTCTGCCAAGATCTCAAACGCGATGGTCAAAAGCCCATCACCAGCTAGAACGGCGGTCGCTTCGTCATAAGCAATATGAACCGTTGGCCGGCCACGCCGCAAATCGTCGTCGTCCATGCACGGTAAATCATCATGGATGAGCGAATAGGTATGGATGCATTCAAGCGCCGCGGCGACGCGCAACAAACACCGCTCATCGACACCAAAAAGCCGACCGGTCTCAAGCACCAAAAACGGCCGCAAACGCTTGCCGCCACCTAAGGCAGCATAGCGCATCGCGCTCATCAATCTGGCTTCTGGGCCCTGTACGCGCGGAATCAGCGTGTCGAGGGCGACCGTGATCCGATCGGCAGTTTCTTCAAGGCGCTTTTCAAGATCCACCGATAGGTCCATGCCCTTAGACCCTATCCAATTCGTGCAGCTTCAAGGCTAACGCCTTGTGGGCTCTCAACAATTTGATCGACCCGCATCTGCGCGCGCTTCAACCGATCCTCGCAGTGCGCTTTAAGAAGTGCGCCACGTTCATAGAGGCTAATGGAGTCTTCCAAGCTTGCCTGACCAGATTCTAACTTGGCGACCAAGGCCTCAAGTTCCTCTAAGGCAGCCTCGAAACTCAAGTCCGCAAGTGCTGCCTGCATGGTTTCTGGTTCAACAGACATTATGACATCCCTCTAACCTTTTCTTCCTAGACTGTGCTGCGTAGCTGGGCAACGAGGCAAGAGGATTAAATGCGGCAAGTTAGCTTATGAAAGCCGTGTCACATCAATTCGGCTTAGGCCGATAAACCCGGTGGGACCAATGCGAATCGCGCCCGTCGTAAACACACACCCAGCCGCTGGCCAATAAATGCGGCCGCATCATCCGGTTAAACCAGCCATGTGCCAACAGCCCGACACTCCCTGACCGTTTAGCCTCTTCGATCAGCCAATCGGCAGCCTTTTTGGCGCGAATTTCAGCGTCCTCGCGGCTCTCTTGCCCGCGATGGTTGCCAAAAAACCAAGTGATGCGCGAAACGACGCCCCAGAATCGCGGCCGGAACAAGATAAAGTTTGGCAGATCTGGTGGCGGCAGGGGCGCTTCCACAAAGAGCGGCTCGATGATCAGATCCCGACCGGGGGCCGCCAAAGCAGCTGTCTCTAGCGCGCGGCGCAGGCTGGAGGACACGACAGTCTTGCACGCCTGCAAGGCTTGAATCAGTCCATTGGGAATAACCTGATTTGCAGCAAGGCCACCGGCATCATACTGGGCCCACCAATCAAGATATTGCGCCGCATTGATCCAGAGATGCCGATTCAACGCAGGCTTACCGTGACGCGCAATGACGATCATGGGCGTATCGCTTGAGCCAAGAGGCGGCGCTGGCCGTGGCGCAACACGAGAATCGGCCTGTGATCCTAGATCATCCAATTTGGTTTCAAACACCCGCTATTTCGCCCCCAGAGCGTGGTTTGTAGTTTTGTAAGGTCTGCACATGCGCGAGAACACATGCTGCTAGAGCTTGTAAGTGGTAGCCGCCCTCAAGCGTTGATACAAGTTTTCCGTGTGAAACGTCCTCTAATCGTTCAGTGATCCAACGATAATCGTCTGTTTCCAGGTTGAGGCCAGCCAAGGGATCCAAACGATGGCCGTCAAAACCGGCAGACACAATTACAATTTCGGGCTTGAAGGCGAGCAAGGCAGGCAGGATTTTGCTTTCAATAGCTGCCCGCCAAGCAGGGCCTGTTGTGGCCGCAGGAACCGGAACGTTCACCAAATTGCCCGCTGCGGTTTCCTCAGCCAGACCAGAGCCCGGATAAATGCCGCCCTGATGTATGGAGGCATAGAAGAAGTCAGCATCACGCTCGGCTAGTTCTTGGCTACCATTGCCGTGATGAACGTCAAAATCCACCACGGCGACGCGCTTGAGATCATAAGTCTGCCGAGCATAAAGCGCTGCAATTGCCGCAGAATTCCAGATGCAAAAGCCCATGGGCGTCTTTGCTTCTGCGTGATGGCCGGGCGGTCTGGTTGCACAAAAAGCGCGCTCAAACGTGCCTTTCATGACCCCATCCACTGCGGCAATTACGGCGCCAACCCCCCGTTTAGCTGCCTCGATCGAGCCGGCGGATAAATAGGTATCTGGGTCCAGTTGGCGGCTACGGCCGCCTGCCTCTGGCTCAAGACTAATGATTTGTTCAATCAAGATAGCCGGATGCACGCGTGCGATATCGCCAATCTGGCCGAGCGGGGCCTCGATGCGGATCAACTCTGGGCAAGTCGCCTCACTCAGCGCTTCTAGGACGACCCGCAACCGCTCAGGCGATTCTGGATGGCCTGCTGGCGGGCGATGCTCAAAACAGGCTGCATGGGTGATGAGAGCTGTTCGTGACATAGAGGTTCTGTTCCCAATCCAACTGCTAAGGACGCGCAGGTTCCACTGCTTGCTTAAGCCGATCCACATAATCAGTCATGATTCCATCGGCCTTGCGCCCCACCAAATGGCGCATCTCTTTGGGATCATTAATGGTCCAATACTGCACTTTAAGACCGCGCGACTTTGCCGTGCGTACAAAGTGTGGGTCGGTTAGATCAAAGCCTGCGGCATAAGTCGGTATCTGTAGCGCCACCCCCGGCGATTGGACGAACCGGGACAGGCGCAAGTGTGAGGCAATTAGAAAGCTACGCACTTCATCACCGGAATAGGCGGTGGCAACCTTTGGGCATACCTTACGAAACGTCTTCATCGCGCCGTCATGAAAGGAGGCGACAATCACCCGATTGGTTTCGTTAAACTGACTGATGAGCGCGCATAAATTTTTACTCGCAGATTCCGTATCATTCTTGATCTCAATGACCCAACGCTTGGCTGGGAAACGCGTAAAGGCCTGCTCTAGTCTGGCGATCTTGATCCCCTTGCCTCGAAATGACTGACCCTGGATGACGGTGTGATAGCCGGAATCAGCCTTTTGCAGCTCAGCCCACGTCTTGGCGGCAATTGGGCCCTCCATGTCGGTTATTCGGTCCAAGGTGTCGTCATGATGCAGAACTAGGACGCCGTCTTTGGTGATCTGCAAATCAATTTCCAGCACATCCGCCCCCATGGCATCGGCCAATTGTAGGGCTTCCAAGGTGTTGGGTGGCGCATGGCCTTGACCGCCGCCATGGGCGATGTTTTCAACTGCTGCTGGCTGCAACTCAGCAAAATAGGGATGGCTGATAAGGGCAGGCGTAGGCCAAGCAGTCACCATCGCCAAAGCAATCCCGGTTAATGCCAAAAGTACCCAACGACGGCGCATCATTCTTCCCCTCAATGACCCCTCCCACCCAGAGGCGGTTCAGTCCTTATGCAGCCTGTGACATGGCATGGCTAGCGAGGCTGTTGCAAGTTGGGCTAGAACACAGGTTCTGACGATCTCTGCCACCCCAGAAAGAAAAAGTGCCAATGTCTTCCATGGAACCGACAAACCTGCGCCGTCTTGGCAAAAGCGACTTGATGATCACCAGCCTCGGCTGGGGTATGTGGCGCTTTGCCGGCATTGACGTGAAGGCCGCGCTAGAACTCGTCGAATCGGTCTTTGAAGCCGGCATCAATTTCTTCGACACAGCCGACATCTACGGCTTTCAAAACCCGCAAGTTGGTTTTGGCGATGCTGAAGCCTTATTGGGCGAGGTGTTCAAGCAAGCGCCAAGCTTGCGGTCCAAGATGGTATTGGCCAGCAAGGGCGGCATTATTCCGCCAACGCCGTATAATTCCAGCTATGATTATCTGGTCCATGCATGCGAAGCGTCTCTGCGCCGCCTCAACACCGACGTTTTAGACCTTTGGCAAATCCATCGTCCTGACCTTTTGACCCATCCTGCAGAGATTGCGCGCGCGGTCGATCATTTGATCCAAGCGGGCAAGATTCGCACCTTCGGGATATCCAACTACACTGTGGCACAAGCGCGCGCGTTACAGGCCCATCTCAACACCGACATTGTTTCTTTCCAGCCAGAGTTTTCGCCCCTCGCGCTCGACGCCATGACAGACGGGACCTTGGACCTAGCAATGGAGATCGGCGCCTCAGTTTTGGCGTGGTCGCCTTTGGGTGGTGGTCGCTTGGCAAAAGATGGTGACGATGCCTGCACGAAGGCGGTGATAGCAGAGTTGGATGAAGTCGCCACAACACATGGCGTGTCGCGTACATCGGTTGCTTATGCCTGGGTCGCAGCACACCCAAGCCAGCCAATCGCTTTGGTGGGTACTCAGAATCCGCAACGCATTTTGGAAACCCGCGACGTGTCCAAAATCCACTTGAGCCCAGATGAATGGTATCAAATTCTGGTCGCGTCGCGCGGCGCGCCCATGCCCTGAGGCCGACTAGCCGCTAAAACCCAATTGCGGCTGTGCCCTTCATCTTCGGCAGTTTGAGGGCCACGATCAAATCGCGCAGCTCTTGTCGGGCGGCAACGTGACTTAAAGTGAATGAAGCTGCAGCGCCTTCATCGGTTAGATCGAGCAGGGTAAGGCCTGCTGTGAACATTTCACGATAAATCACCCGCTCTGATAGACCGGGGACTATTCGAAAACCAATCCGTTGGGCCAATGCGGCCAAAGCATCACCAACACGGCGCTTATTCTTGGCATCCAATGGCGAAATGCGGTTGCGCATCAATACCCAATCAATCGGCTTACCTTTTTGGGATGCTTTAATCTTCCGCGCTTCCCAAACCATTTCTGCATAAAGGCTGGGCTTACCAACATCTCCTGTCACAGGATCAATTTCCGCCAATAGGTCGAAGTCGACAAAGCTGTCGTTTAATGGGGTCACCAACGTATCGGCGCAAGCATGTGCGGCGCGGGATGCTGGCGTATCGGCACCCGGAGCATCAATGATCACAATATCGTGGCTGGCCCGCATTTGGGAAATCAAAGCCTGCGTAGCAGCCGTTTCCTTAACCTCTGCTTCATCCCGCCGTTCTGCCGCCACTTTATTCAGGAAAAAGAAATCTGGCGTAGGTAACTCGGCATCATTAGACTTGGACCAGCGTGCACGATTTTCAAAGTATCGCTCAAAGGTACGCTGACGCCGATCAAGATCGAGAGCGGCCACTTTCAGCCCAGAAATCGCGCAAGCAACGGTGACGTGAACCGACAAGGTCGATTTGCCTGCGCCACCTTTTTCATTTCCGACGACAATGACGTGACCCAAGATTGCACCCCCCTTGCCTTCTTGCCCAATCGGTTAAGGCGAAGACTTGAAGGTTGTTTTCGCCAGTTTCGCCTGTCTTGCCAATTGGCAAGCGCAGCAGCCTAGCGTGCAAAAATTGTGCACTATTTGGAAGGCCGCTTCGACCGCTTGGCGACGACTTGCTGCGCCGGGGGCTTGGGGGCCATTTCTTCTTCCTCAACCCAGTCTGTGGGCGGCGGCAGGCGCTGTCCGATTGCCTCTGGGCCTTGTTGAATGGTGCTGCCGGTTACCAAAGCGGTCGGTCGGGACTGCATTTCAGGACGGCCTGAAGAGCCGGGCCAAATCGGTCTGGGTCGAAACGGCCGATTGGCTGTGTCGTGTTCTGGCAAGGACATGCTAGGTGCGCTTGAGGTGCTATTGGCTGGTGGCTCGGCCAGAGTCGAAAGGCGCTTGGATAGCTCGCGCAATTCGCTTTCTGCCGGATTGATCCACTCAGGGTCTTTTGCAGACGCGCGGCTTAGATCAGCAGATACCCGCGCTAAAACCTGTTCAATCGGCTCATCCTTGTCGCCACGATCCACCCAAGGCAAAGAATCGGCCAAGGCTTCTGGGATGTCCTGCATGACCGATTTCTTGGTGTCGCGCCAAATCCGTTTGAAAGGACCGGCAGGCTTATTTACCTTGGCCTCCAATGCGGGCTGGGCCGCCATTGGAAGGACAGATGCCTCGACTGGGGCAGGCTTCGGGGCTTCGGCAGGCAGGGCGATTGCCACGGGAACCATCGAAACAACAGCAGGCCTTGGCAAGGGTGCTGCCGGCTTACCGCGGAACATCACCAGCGGCAGAACTTGGCCAGCCTTGTTGGCGGCTTGTGGCTCTTGTTTCATTAGTTTGGCACGCATGGCAGGCACGGTCTCGGGCGTTGCCGATGGGATAAACGGAACATAGGGGCTGGTCGCAAAGGCACCTGCAGACTGGGCCATAGCACTGGTGCTAAAGCACAACGCACCCAGTGCGCCCCAAAGTTTGGCGGTCAAAGACAAATTGAAAGCTCGGCTTAACTGGTTCATGTCAAAAACCCTAGCGCGACGTGGTAAAGAGGGGTTTAAGGCGGCGTTCGTTCGGTCCTACACCCTATAGATCAGAAATCTTCGCTAAGTCGTTGTTTTGGAGAGAGTCATGTCGTCCTTGTCGATTGTGCGTACCAGAGCGGATTTGCGCACTTTGGTATCTAGCTGGCGGCGTGACGGTAAAAAGATCGCCCTAGTCCCAACGATGGGTGCGCTGCATGCTGGGCATTTGGCCTTGATTGAGCAGGCAAAGGCATCAGCGGACGTCGTCATTGCGTCAATCTTCGTCAATCCGGCCCAATTCGCGCCCCATGAGGATTTGGCGCGCTATCCCAGACAAGAAGCCGCCGATATCGAGAGCCTCAAAGCCATTGGTTGTGACGCGCTTTATGCCCCGCATGTGGCCGAGCTTTATCCAGAAGGCTTTCAAACCCGCGTCGTGCCAGGTGCGGTTGCCTCCCGGCTTGAAGGCGCATGGCGCCCGCATTTTTTTGGGGGTGTTGCAACGGTGGTGGCGAAATTATTCTTGCAAGTTGATCCTGACATCGCAATCTTTGGCGAGAAGGACTGGCAGCAATTACAAGTCATCTGCACCATGGTGCGTGACTTAGACTTAATAGTCGAAATCGCGCCAGCGCCAACCCATCGCGAAGCCGACGGCCTCGCGCTTTCCTCGCGCAATGCGTATCTGTCTGCAGCTGAACGGGAGGTCGCACCAAATTTAAAACAGGCGCTCGACAAAATTGCGGAGACACTCACGCAAGCTCCTGAAGCTCTTGCGGATGTGCTGGAGCAAACCAAGGCGCAACTTCTTGCCGCTGGCTTTGGCTCCATCGACTATCTGGAAGTGTGTCACAGCCAGACCCTGGAGCCTTGGCAACCCGGTGACCCTGCCCGCATCTTGGTGGCTGCGTGGCTTGGCAAGACCCGTTTGATTGACAATCGCGGCCTAGATTGAGGTTACCACGCCCCAAGGTCCAATAATTCCTTGCGCAGCGGTTCGGGCAAATCCTCGCCACCCGATACATGGGTCAAGTCGGCGGGCGCGTCTTTCGGCACCAGATAGCGCCAACCTTGAAAGGCCGCCCGGCGCTGGGGGGCGGTTTGCACGTGAAAATGCTTGAGCACGATTTCGCAGCGCGAGCGTCCATCTGCGTCATCAAGGGTGATGATATCCTCAATCTCTTGGCGGACAAGGATTTGGCCCTTAATCACCCAATAAAGCGAACCGCCTTTGAGGACCTCATCGCGCCGCTTAGGTGACATGCGTGTGTCGCATACAGGGCGCGGATCAAGGCCAAGGCTTAAGCGACTAAAGGCTTGATGATCGTGCCAATCTAGCAGGTCCTGAATAGACTGCGCACCGACGCAAAGCTTGATGATGTGGAGGGCCATGTAGCGGGAACTATACCAAAGTGAACGAACGAACAGGGCCTGCGATCAGGGTAATTCTTGCCCTTGCTTCGCGCGCCAAGCCGCTTTCAGGCTGGCACTGGTTGGGCGCGATCCGTCTGGGCTCCAGCCCGGCGGTCCAAAGGCGAAATTAAGTTTCTCGCGCCAGGTCTTGGCCTGCCCGATGTCACGCGCCATGCCCACCCACTCATGAAACGCGATCCGAAAGGGATTGAAGGTATGGATGTTCGAAACCACGCCATACATGGGCTTATCGGCCTTGGTTTCTTCCACAAATGTGCCGAACAATCGGTCCCAAATGATCAAGACTCCTGCGTAATTAGAGTCGAGATAACGCGGATTGGTGGCGTGATGGACCCGGTGATGGCTCGGCGTATTTAACACCCATTCTAGGGGTCCCATTCGATCAATCGCCTCGGTATGGATCCAAAACTGATAAACCAGGCTGAGCCCTGAGAAAAAGGCGATCATCAACGGCGGAAAGCCGATCCAAGCCATGGGTAGCCAAAAGATAAAGGTGCCGCCAATCGACCCTGTCCACGTCTGCCGTAAGGCGGTCGACAAATTATAGTGCTGCGATGTGTGATGGACCACATGGCTTGCCCAAAACCAACGACGTTCGTGGCTGATCCGGTGAAACCAATAATAGGAAAGGTCTTCTAAAAAGAAGCAAGCAACAAAGGCCCACGCAGCATAACCAATGTCGAACACACGAAACTGATGCACATAAGCAATTAGAGCAACCGCTAGACCCCCGGTTAGCAATTTAGCGACCGTGTTACCAAAGCCCATGGTCATGCTGGCAGCAGCATCCTTGGCTTCATACGTCACATCCCCTGCGTGACGCGCGCGCAGCATTTCTGCGACCACAAAGACGCCAAATAAGGGGATCGCCCAAGTAACCGGATCGGGAAGGTTCATTAGGGGGGACCTCTTCCTAGCATTGCTAATGCTTGCTGTATTTCATTGGCATTGGCTTGTACATAGACGGGCTCAAAGCCAAAATCAGGAAAAGAGATATGCAGACGATCGTCTGCGATGACCATGATCTTCGCCTGATCAAGACTTCGAACCAAAAGCTTATCGCCTAAAACCGTCACCACATAGCCCGTTTTATCAGTGCCATAGGCCACAGCGGCCCGTTGGTTGTGCGAAATTAGAACGTCAAACTCAGACTGAAGGCCAGAATATGCCTGAACAGCCTTTACCACTTCGACTTTATCTTTGAACCTGCGATCAACGCTCAGCCCAAGGCGGAATCCAACAAAGGCCAAGAGCGCCGTGCCCGCAGCGGCCATCAAGACGGTGAGTAAGGCCGCGTTCACGCCATAACCTCTTGCGAGACAAGGCGGATCAAGACGTCGGCCGCTTTGACTTGACGACCCTCTTGAACAAAGGTTTCAGCGATCACCCCATCGCGGCTCGCGACCAAGGCATGCTCCATCTTCATGGCTTCTAACACGACCAGCACTTGGCCTTTTGTGACTTTCTGTCCGGCTTCAGCCTGAAACATCGCGATTTTGCCAGGTAGCGGGGCCTTGATCTCGTCGCTCGCTTCAAGGCTATCGGCGCTCGCATCCGCAGACGGGAATGGATAGCGCCAAACTTCGCCGCGCTCGACCAAACTGGCACCGGACTCATCAACAAATAAGGTCGCGGCAATATCGCCGCGCCCTTCGCCTTGATTGCCTCTGCTCTCGGCAATCAAAATGGTCCAATCGCCGGGCTCGCCATAAGCATGGATCAGGCGGCGCGGCACGACCGCGTGATCGCCGCCAAAGCCCGCACTCACCTGTACCTCATCGCTATGAAGTTCGACCCCCACGCGCCGCTCACCCAAGGTGAACCCAACCGACAAATGCGCAGGGGCATTGAGACGCCAGCCATCTGGCCTATCAAATGGCGAAGCGTCGTCCGGCACTTCAAGCTCGCGAGCGACTTGCACACCAATGGCTGCCAGTCCTAACCGGCGCGCTGCAAGGGCATCTGGCTTAACAAGCGCTTCCGCCTCATCTTCCAACAACCCCGTATGGACCCCACCGTGAGCAAAGCTCGGCAAGGCACAGAGGCGGGCCAAGTAACCGTTATTGGTGGTGATGCCCGTGATCACGCGGCTCTCGAGGTGAGCCTGCAAGCGCGCCAGCGCTTCGCGACGGTCTGCCCCATGCGCGATTGCTTTTTCGACAAGGGAATCATAGGCGTCTGGGAAAGTGTCACCGACTTCAAAGCCCGAATCGACCCGGATCGTCCCATCGTCTGGTAGGCCAGCGATGACGCCCGACGATGGCAGAAAACCTTGTGCTGGATCTTCGGCGACGATCCGGGCTTCAATAGCAGCACCGTTCAACAGGATCTTGTCTTGGCTGAGTGGGAGGGCTTCGCCAGCGGCCACCCGCAACTGCCACTCGACCAAATCGAGGCCTAAGACTGCCTCAGTCACCGGATGCTCCACTTGCAAGCGCGTGTTCATTTCCAAGAACCAAAAGCCATCGGGTCGAAGCGGGCCCGTGCCATCTGCCACAAACTCTACCGTGCCAGCATTAGAGTAATTCACCGCCTTGGCGATCTTAAGCGCGGCAGCGGTTAAGCTGGCGCGCACGTCCTCGGTTATCCCGGGTGCCGGGGCTTCTTCAATCAGCTTCTGTCGGCGGCGCTGGATAGAGCAGTCGCGTTCAAACAGATGGACAAGGTTGCCGTGTTGATCGCCAAACACCTGCACTTCGATATGTCGAGGACGCAGGACCAAACGCTCCAACATCACGCGGTCATCGCCAAAAGCTGCAGCTGCCTCGCGACGGGCTGACTCAAGCGCTGGAATGAAGGAAGCACCCTCTTCAACCACGCGAATACCCCGACCACCGCCACCCGCGACCGCCTTGATCAAGAGCGGAAAGCCAATCCTTTCCGCTTCGGCTTGCAGCCGCGCTGGGTCTTGGTCCACATCCCAATAGCCCGGCAAAACAGGGGCACCAACCTCAACCGCAATTGCCTTCGCGCGATCTTTCAAGCCCATGTCACGAATAGCGTCTGGGCGCGGCCCAACAAAGGTGATGCCAACGGCCGCACAGCTTTCAGCAAAACCTGCATTTTCGGATAAAAAACCATAGCCTGGATGAATAGCTTCAGCGCCAAAATCCAAAGCGGCCTGTAAAATAAGATCACCACGAAGATAGGAGTCTTTTGCAGCCGCAGGCCCCAAACGCACCGCTTGGTCCGCTTCGCGGACGTGCTTGGCACCCTTATCCGCGTCGGAATAGACGGCAATGGTCTTTATGCCCAAACGACGTGCCGTCTGCATGATACGGCAAGCAATTTCGCCCCGATTGGCAATCAACAAAGTTTTGAACACGTCTCGTCCCCAGAGATTCTGTTAGCCCGTAAAACAAGTCCCCAAAACTCACGCTCAGACCGGTTGGATGCATCCATCGGCCACCCCTCAATATCGGTCAAGACTTGTGGTCAGCCGACAGCTCCCAAGATGATTATCGATGTGAAGAAAAGGCCCAAAGTTATGGGTGCAAATACGAAAACGAAGATTGTTGTTCGCCACAGGGCTGAAAACCAGCCGAGCGCATAGGCTCCTTTGAACTGGAAATAGGTGTGGCAGAGCACGGCTAGGAAGATCCATCCGGCATGGTGTGACCAGTCAACCCAATGCGATGTCAAAGCAAGTGCTAGAAACAAGAATGACATAAAGGACACGGAATAAAGGGCGAATACTGCGTGGTCATACAAAGTCACCCCGCGCTTCCAACACAAAAGTAGCCAAATGAAAGGAAGGCTTATCGGGATTAAGAGGAATGAGAATTTGTAGACGGTATTCTGCAATTTATACAAAAAGAGCTCAGGATTTTCGAGCTTGTGTTTGAGTTTTTTGTTGAACGTGGGCCAAGGCGTATCGACCTTGACTTCCTCTTTCAAGAATTTCGCGAAAGAGGCCTGAGAATCCCCGCCTTCAAGTGTAACATTCTTGGCTTCGCCTTTGGTTGCCTCTGCGGGGGCAGCCTTCACCAGTGCGATGGCGGCATCCTCAGCGGCCACGGCAACCTTGTCGCCCGATGCCATAGCAGCCTTGCGTTCGGCTTCCAGTTCGGAAAGTTGTTTTTTCTTGGTCTCTCCCGAAACAACGTCGGGACTAGGTGTCGATGATTTGGTTAAAGGAGCTTCAGCCCCTTCGGGCGCTGACTTTAGTTCTGTAGAGGCCTTTGCCAGATCACGTTCAGCGTTGCGGTAACGCTCAATCACCGCCTCAATGGCCGTTGCAGCAGCTATGACATCTTGCTGTCCATTTCGAACATCAACGGGGTCTTGTTCGGCAACGGGCTTGGCCTTTTCTGCAGCGAGCTGCTCTCGCGCCAACTTTAAGTCCGCACGCGCCTCTTTCAAATCCGCCAAAGCCGTCGTCATGCGTTCGCGCGATGCACTGTCTCGGTCAGCCGCCGTTTCAGTGGTCTGTTTTACAAAGCCTGGACCTCCAACAAAGGCAAAGGCTAAGAACATGGCAAAGATCGACCCCAGAAATACAGTCGCGGGCGGCACATAGCGGTTACGGTGGCCCATCACATAATTGCGCGTCATCGTTCCGGGACGAAAGATCAGCATCGGCAGAGAGCGCCATGTCTTGGAATCGACATGCGTGATCCCATGCACGACTTCTTCCAACACATGCAGGAAGGAGCGGTGAACATGGGCAGTCTGGCCGCACGCGTGGCAATAATCGCCGGTTAGAATGGTGCCACAATTTTTACAGGCAGTGCCGATCAGGGCGTTGTGGTGCTTTCCAGCACTGCCAGAGGGCGCATCAACTGCCAAAGGTCCTAAATTTTCAAGATTAAGTTCTGCCGCGCCGTCCATAATCGCCCCTCACCCGTCGGCCTAGCTTTGGCCGTGCAGTCGAAAGCGGTCAAGACCCCCTTAGGACCGATTTGCCCAAGCAGGTGGCCTTTTCTCCAGAAAAGCGGCCAGACCCTCCTGCCCTTCCGCGCTCGCCCGGCGCTTTGCGATACGTTTTGCCGTCTCGTGGGCAAGGTGCAAATCAATGGGTCTGTCTGTCACATCTCGGACCAATTGCTTGGCCTCGCGCACCGCTTCTGGCGCTGCGGTAAAGGCCAGATCGGCGAGCTTTTCTTCCCGCTTCGCCAAATCATCAAGGTCACTCGCGACCTCTTGGATCAAGCCCAAAGCTAAAGCGCGCTCCGCATCAAAGGGCATGGCGGTGGCAAATAAGGCGCGCGCTTGGCGGGCCCCAATGGCCTCAACCACATAAGGTGAGATCGTGGCGGGCGTGAGGCCGAGGCGAACTTCGGTGAAGCAAAAGCGTGTACCGGTTAGGGCGATGGCATAATCGCACGCCGCAACAAGGCCAGCACCACCGCCAAAGGCACCCCCTTGAACCAAGGCAACCGTCAATTGCGGCAGGCTATGAAGTGCCAAGAGCATCTTAGCCAGAGCGACAGCATCGGCTTCATTATCTTCTTCGTCGTGACGGGCTTGGCGTTGCATCCACTCAAGGTCTGCACCAGCACAAAAGCTGGTTCCGGCACCCTTGATCAAGACAATCCGAACCCCTTCAGACACACGCAGCGTTTCAAAAATGTCGATCAAAGAAGAAATCATCTCTTCGTCAAAGGCATTCTTCTTGTCCGGACGGTTCAGTGTGACCATCGCGGCACCATCGGGCGAAATCTGCAAGAGAACGGGGTTGGCGCTTTGGTCTGCTGCTTCTACCATCTGAGTTTCTTCCTTTTAAATCCGGCTTGTTACATCCGGAACACACCGAAACGGGGTGGTCCAATGGGGGCACCTGCGACACTGGCCAAAGACATGGACACCACGCGCCGCGTTTGTGCCGGATCAATGATGCCATCATCCCACAAACGCGCTGTAGAATAATATGGATCGCCTTCTTCTTCATATTTCTGCCGAATGGGGCTTTTGAAAGCTTCTTCCTCGTCGGCGGACCAAGCACCGCCTTTGGATTCAATGCCGTCCCGACGCAACGTCGCCAGAACACTCGCAGCCTGTTCGCCGCCCATCACACTGGTGCGCGCGTTGGGCCACGTCCAAAGAAAGCGCGGCGAGTAGGATCGGCCACACATCGCATAATTGCCCGCACCATAAGAGCCGCCAATCACAACGGTCAGCTTGGGCACATTGGCGCAGGCCACAGCCGTCACCATTTTAGCGCCATCCTTGGCGATGCCGCCAGCCTCATAATCCTTGCCGACCATAAAGCCCGAGATGTTCTGGAGGAAGAGCAACGGGATATTGCGCTGGCAGGCGAGTTCGATGAAGTGCGCGCCCTTTTGTGCACTTTGCGAGAATAGCACCCCATTATTGGCAATAATCGCGACAGGCCAACCATCAATATGAGCAAAACCCGTGACAAGGGTTTCGCCATAAAGCTTTTTGAATTCATGGAACTCTGAGCCATCGACGAGCCGCGCAATGATTTCGCGCACATCATAGGGGGTACGCACATCATCTGGAATGATGCCGTAAAGCTCTGCCTCAGACTCTGCGGGCGCGCGTGGTGTTAGGCGGCGAATATAGCCTTCTGGATCGTCCAAAGTTGCCACACATTGGCGGGCCAACTCCAAAGCATGAGCGTCAGAGACCGCATAATGGTCTGCCACACCCGATTTACGGGCATGAACATCTGCCCCGCCCAGCTCTTCTGCCGTGACGGTTTCGCCTGTGGCCGCTTTCACCAAGGGCGGGCCGCCCAAGAAGATCGTACCTTGTTTGCGAACGATGATGGTCTCATCGCTCATCGCCGGAACATAGGCTCCACCGGCGGTACACGAGCCCATAACGACAGCAATCTGGGCCAAGCCCATCGCACTCATATTGGCTTGATTATAAAAAATGCGACCGAAATTATCGCGGTCTGGAAAGACCTCGGCTTGGTGGGGCAGATTGGCCCCGCCAGAGTCGACGAGATAAATGCACGGCAGACGGTTTTCCATCGCCACTTCTTGCGCCCGCACGTGCTTTTTGACGGTCATGGGGTAATAGGTGCCGCCTTTGACGGTCGGGTCATTACACACAATCATCGCCGGGCGACCGCAAACATGGCCAATACCCGTGATCAGGCCGGCACCGGGAATATCCTCCCCATAAAGCCCATTGGCCGCCAAAGCCGACAGCTCCAGAAACGGGCTGCCTGGATCCAGAAGCGCCTCAACACGAGCTCGGGGGAGCAATTTCCCACGGCTTTCATGGCGTTGTCGGGATTCCTCTGACCCGCCTAAGGCAGAGCGGCTGGTATGGAGGCGCAATTGCTCCACCAGGCCCGCCATCTTTTCCTGGTTGCGAGCGAATGCCGGCGAGGCAGAATCGATTCGACTGGTCAAACGGCTCAAGTGACTCTCCACAGTCAGGTTATATCGCACGTATCGGCGTTGACACTCGTTTAACAGGCTTCTGGTACAATGTCATAGACATAGGCTCACTCTGGGCCAGTGCATCCTGCCCCTTGCGAGGCCTTTGGTACCTTTAGCTTGGCTCTGACCGCAAGTGTTTAGAAAAAATGAGGATAGCCTTATGAAAATCATCACAACAGCCTTTTCTGCCCTCGCTCTGATGTACGCTTTTTCCCCGGTGGCCGCCTTTGCCATTGAACCTGCCTGGGTTGGCGTGCGTGCTGGTACGAATGGCGTGGGAGGCGAAGTCGGTGTGCGTATCTTGCCGACCCTTGTTTTGCGCGGCGTTGTCCAAGGTTATGACTATGGCTACGATCAGACGATTGACGACATTGCCTATGATGGCACGCTGAAGCTCGGTTCCTATGGCCTGCAAGCTGACTTCCGTCCCCCAATCGTGCCTTTCTACCTGACGGCTGGTATCTTTGCCAATGACAACCAGTTTGACCTCGTGGCAACCCCTGCCACCAATGTGGTGATCGGCAACACGACCTATACCCCAGCCCAAGTCGGCACGCTGAACACAAAAGCGACGTTTGACGAAATCGCTTACTTCCTTGGTGCCGGGGTCAAACTCGAACTCGGTCCAATTGAAACAGCGCTGGAAGCGGGTGTCTATTACCAAGGCGATCCGCAAGTGGTTTACACGTCGACCGGCCTGATCGCGTCCAATCCTTCCTTTCAGGCAGATTTGGCACTTGAAACCGCGAAAATCGTGGATGAATTAGACGCAGCACGTTACTGGCCCATGGTTACCCTGCATGGGCGCTACAAATTCTAATTTTGTAAGGAGAGCCGCCATGAAGCATAGTTGGACTTTGTTTTATGGCGGTAATTTCCAATGACTCCCATTGACTTTGCCGCCATTCCTTTTTTGAGAGACGCTGGCCCGGCAGCGATCAAGGACGTTGAAAAATCGGCAATTTGGTATTCATTGCCCGGCGGCTGGCCCCTATTCTTGGAGAGCGAGCCTGCTGATACCTTATGGTTTGTCCGCTCAGGGTCGTTGGGTGCGTTCCGGCGTGGCAGCGATGGTTCAAACGAGTTTATTGGCCATATTCGTCAAGGTGAACCTGTCGGCGAAATGGCGCTGGTGGCGGGCGAGCCTCATAGTGCGTCTGTCTTTGCGCTGCGGGACACCGAACTTCTGGCGTTAGATCGGGCCGCGTTTAATCGCCTGATCCGCCGTCACCCGCAATTGATGCAGAATCTGGCGCGAACCATGTTGTTTCGCTCGCGCCAAAACCGCCGGCGCAATCCCCGCTCTGATCCGCGAGTATTCGGGCTCTTAGCCGCTTCGCCCTCCATCGATATTCTCAAACGCGCCCATATGTTGAAAGACGCGCTCGCCAAACTCGGCAAAAGGGCCGTGGTAGTTGGACCAGAGGCTGTTACACAGACAGCTTCTTGGTTTGATGAAATCGAGACATGGAATGATATCGTCCTTCTCGCCGCTGACCTAGGTGATGGCGGATGGACGAAGCTTTGTTTGCGGCAGGCAGACAGGCTTTGGGTATTTGGTCGCGCCGATACACCCCCGCCTGACATGGTCCTCCCCGCAGGCTCGTCCCCTGCCCGCCAGTTTCAATTGGTCGATACGATCTTGATCGCCCCGCAAGATCGCTCTGTCGTTGAGGTCAAAGGCTCTTATTCCAAAGCTTGGAGTGGTGCGACTCAGAGCCAGCGGCTGTTCCATTGGCGGCAGGATCAACACCAAGATGTCATGATGCTGGCGCGAATTTTATCGGGCACATCGATTGGCCTTGTGTTAGGCGGAGGCGGTGCCCGTGCCTATGCTCATATTGGGGTGGTTCGGGCCCTGCGTGAGACCGGCATCTCGTTTGACTTTGTCGGTGGGACCTCCATGGGTGGGGTGATTGCAGCCTGCGTGGCTTTGGGCTGGGATGATGGTGAGATTGAACGGCGGATCTGGGACAGTTTTGTCCGCGACAATCCGTTGAATGACTATGTCCTGCCGGTTGTCGCCATGACTTCTGGGGCAAAGGTGGACCAACGGCTTTTGAAGAATTTCGGCGATATTCTGATCGAAGACATGCCGCGCTCCTTTTATTGCCTCTCGACCAATTTAACACTGGGGATGCCCAAGCTTCATCGCAGCGGTGTCTTGCGCGACGCCCTGCGGGCTTCCATCGCATTACCGGGTATTCTGCCCCCTGTGGTGTCGGGTGATGACATTTTGGTCGATGGTGCTGTGCTCGATAATTTCCCGATCAACTCGATGATCGATCTCCATCGCGGACCCAATATTGGCGTAGACGTGACGCGGCAGCGCGCCCTGAATCCAGACGAATTTCGTAAGCCTGAGGGTTTCTTCAGTTGGATTACCCGCCATGGGCTGCACGCCGCCCCGCCCATTGCCGAACTGCTGATGCGTTCGGCAACCGCAACGCTGGACCCTGCAAAATCCCGCGACAAAACCGATCTATTGATTGTGCCAGATATGGCCGGGATTCAGCTCCGCGATTGGAAAGCCTTTGATGCCGCAGTTGAGGCCGGGTATCGCGCCGCGACGCGCGCCATCCAAAGCGCACCCAATGGGCTGAAACCGCTTCTGGGTTAACATGTTGGGCACGTGTGCGGCAGTTATTGGTAAAATTCAGTTGATTTTATGCCGCTCCTGCCCACTTTCTGCCGCAACCGACCGCTAGAGCGATTAACCAAGCGTCTTATTAAAGGGATTTGATGTGCGATTGATTGTGGCTTCAGGTGTGACGTTGGCAATTGTTGTGTCGTTTGGATTAGGTGTCGTGGTCGGCAAATTCGTTTTGTCTCCGGATCAGCCCCTTGCCAGTGCGCCCACCAATGCGATTATGGGTCCAGTCGGCTTAGACAACCCTTTGGCCGATCCAGAAGCAGTCCTCTCTAACGACCCCAGCGTCATAGCACCTGCCCCGCCCGCTGTGCCGGTACCGCCGCTAACCGGCCCAAATGAAGTGGTGATCCCAACCCCAGGCCCACTCGTCAGTGGCGAAGGGCCGCGCGCCGAATCAGACGCGACCATGGCAGCCGGCAGCCCGGCCCCCCAATGCGACGTCAAAGTAAGCCAAGCGACCGCCATCCGGTCTTGGAAAGCAGCCGACCGAGTGACCATCATGGCGACTGGCAATGACTGTGCGTCCGGCAGCATACGGGTGACCTTGGAAACCAATGAAGGGCGCGCGCTTTACACGCTACAAGCCCCGGCCCGCGACTTTGGCATCCCGGCAACCGCAAGCCCCGATCAAATTCGCGATCGCTTAACAATGCTGTTACCTGCTCAGGCGGTAAAGTCATCCGCCTATCCCGCTTGGGCGGAGGGCAGCGAAAGCCCAACCCGCAGTGAGTTCACGCGCGAGACCTATGAAACCATTCGCCAAGCCGATGCGCCCGTGGTCTGCCTAAAACTAACAACGTCGGCGCAACGCTGCGTCGCCCAAGACCCTAAATCAGGCCAATTGCGGGTGTTTGCCCGCGGCTGAGTTTTGATGACGTTTCTGTGATTAAATTTCAGTCATTGTTGCAAAGAGGGGGTGCATCGCCGCATTTTTTGGCCCATCCATACACCAAACGATAAACTTGGTTTCCTGTATCACAAGGGTGTATAAACGATGGAACGTAGAGATTTCTTGGCGGGGAGTGTCGCAACCTTGACTCTGACGACTGGCTCGGCCGCACTGGCCGCAAAAGCGAAAGTAAAAGCCCCTGCGCGGGTTAACCCGCTTCTGGCAACGTGGAACACCCCTTGGGGCGTGCCGCCCTTTGCCGAAATCAAAACCAGCGATTTTGAACCTGCGATCGACATTGGCATGGCGCGTGGCCGCGCCGACATTGACGTGATCTCGGCGGCAAAGACCCCTGCCACCTTTGAAACGGTTATCATCCCGATGGAAAAGGCCGGCCAAGATCTCAACCGCGCCACCACGGTTTTCTATAATCTGACAGGCATGCTCAGCACACCGGCCATACAGAAGATTGAAGGCAGCCTGTCCTCTAAGCTGTCAGCCCATGCCAGCGCCATCAGTCAAGACCCCAAGATTTTTGCGCGCGTCAAGGCTGCCTATGACAGTCGCGCTGCCCAAAATCTGACCGGCCCTCAGACCAAGCTATTGGAAGACACCTATGCTGGATTTGTCCGCAGTGGTGCCCTTCTCAACGCGGCCCAGAAAAAGCGCGTGGCAGAGATTGATGCCCGCCTTTCGACGCTCCAAGTTGAGTTTGGTCAAAATGTGCTGGCAGACCAGTCGAGCTTTGCTTTGCCGTTGAAGACCAAAGAAGATTTGGCAGGCCTTTCGGACAGCTTTATCGCCGCAGCAGCGGCTGAAGCCAAGGAGCGCAAGATCGATGCTTTGGGCGTCGTGACCTTGTCGCGCTCCAGCTTTGAGCCCTTCTTGACCATGTCGACCCGGCGCGATCTGCGCGAGGCCGTCCAAAAAGGCTGGATGGCTGTAAGCGGTACGCCGGGCAAATGCGATAATCGCCCGCTGATCCCAGAAATCGTCAATCTGCGCAATGAGAAAGCCAAGCTTTTGGGCTTTAAGTCCTTTGCGCATTTCCAGCTCGACAACAAAATGGCCAAAACGCCGGAAGCGGCGATGGACATGATGATGGGTGTCTGGAAAGCTTCGCTGGCAACGGCCAAACGCGAACGCGCCATGTTGCAAGAATTGGCTGCCGCCGATGGCCTTGAGGGTCCGCTGAAGTCTTGGGACTGGTGGCATTATGCGGAGAAAGTCCGCAAAGCCAAATTCGATGTCGATGAGTCCGAGACCAAGCCCTATTTCGAACTCGGCAATATGATCGAAGCCATCCATTGGCATGCGACACGTTTGTTTGGCATTTCGTTCAAGAAAATCACCGGCGTGCCTACTTGGCATCCCGATGTCGTTGTCTATGAAGTCTCAGATCTAACTGGCAAGCCGATGGCCTTGTGGTATGGCGATTTCTTTGCTCGTCAAACCAAGCAATCGGGCGCTTGGATGAGCAGTTTCCGCGATCAACAACGCCTAATCGGCGATATCAAGCCGGTCGTGTACAATGTGTGTAACTATACAAAGGCACCAGCGGGTCAGCCCAATCTGTTGAGCCTTGATGACGTGATCACCTTGTTCCATGAATTTGGCCATGCCCTGCACGGCATGTTGTCGGATGTGACCTATCCCAGCCAATCGGGCACCAGCGTCAAGCGCGACTTTGTTGAATTCCCAAGCCAGCTGATGGAACATTGGGTAACAACGCCGGAAATCCTCACCCGTTTTGCCAAGCATCACGCCACGGGCGAAGTCATCCCCCGCCCCTTGGTGGATAAAATCATTGCGGCGAAGAATTTCAACCAAGGCTGGGCGACCAGCGAATTCATGATGGCCGCCATCATGGACATGAAAATGCACATGATCGAAGGCCCAGCCCCCACCAATGTAGATGCTTGGGAGGACGAGATTTTATCTGGTATCGGCTCCATCCCAGAAATCGTTGTGCGCTATCGCCCCGGCTATTTCAAACACACGTTTGAAGGGGGCTATTCGGCTGGCTATTACAGCTACATCTGGGCCGCTGTGCTGGAATGCGATGCGTTCCAAGCCTTTGTCGAAGCGGGCAATGTCTATGATCCTGCGATATCGAAGAAGCTGAAAGACTTCATCTTTGCCAGCGGCGGCCAAGCTGATCCGATGGACAATTATATCGCCTTCCGTGGCCGCGCGCCGGGGGTAGAGGCGCTGCTGCAAGATCGCGATTTGACGGTTAGTTAGGGTTTTAGGTTACGAAAAAAAAGTCATCCCGGACGGCGATAGCCGATCCGGGACCCTGTGCCGCATAAACCACCAAGGTCCCCGCTCTAGGCTTACGCTTCGGCGGGGATGACATTTTTGACCAGACCTTAGTCTTCGTCTTCCTCGTCTTCTTCATCTTCCTCGTCGTCGAGGTCTTCTTCTTCGGCCTCTAGCTCGTCTTCCATCACCACATGCTCGTCGCCGTGGGCTGCAGCAATTTCTTCGAATTCCGCTACGATCTCTTCGTCTTGAACGCTCATGTTATGTCTCCCTCTGGTTGACAGAGGAGAGGCTCGCTCGCTTTCTTGTCGGGCGTGTGATGGCTGTGCGAAGCTTGCGTGAAGATTGGTAGCTGACGTCTTGTCATCCCGGACGGCGCAGCCGAGTCCCAGACCTTGTGCCGCAAAGTCCTTAGGGGTCCCCGCTCTACGCCTACGCATGGCGATGATGACGGGTTGGGGAACTCCCCTCTCCCTATGGGAGAGGGGACGGGGGTGAAGGCGTTACACTCATGAAATCTAAGTATGCAAGCTTTCACCCAAAATATTCTTGTGTGCGTCTCGGAGCTTTCATTGCAAGGAGTAACAACTTTTTGCGCCCGTAAGCCCTCACCCCCAACCCCTCTCCCAATAGGCTACGGGATTCACGGAATTTGGTTTGTTGTGGAGTTGAGGGCGAGAGTATAGCCGGTGAGGGTTTGTGTTAGGACGGACCAGCCGGTGCGCATGGTTTTGGGGCCTGGTGGTTTGTAGTAGCAGT
>Ga0247831_1002796_pt1 | contig 27148 bp, 25 predicted proteins | sample LaCruzMarch2015__9_FD_192406 | JGI IMG/M metagenome (GOLD analysis project Ga0247831, IMG submission 192406) | Freshwater microbial communities from meromictic Lake La Cruz, Castile-La Mancha, Spain - LaCruzMarch2015_1m | ecosystem: Environmental > Aquatic > Freshwater > Lake | place: Spain...
TCGGCAGGCGGCCCGAGCCGAGCATGCGCGTCAGCGTGCCGTCGGCGCCGACGAGATGGTCCTGGCCCGCTACCTCGGCGAGCGTTTTCGGCCGGAGCCGGTCGGCGAGCGGGCGGGGGGCGCCATCGTCGAGGCCGGCCGCTTCGAACAGGTTGGTCGAGCCCTGGGTTGTCATGCCACGACAGTAGCGAGGCGCGCGCGCGCGGCCAACGGTGATGTTGGCGGCGCAAACAGCGACGGCGCGCAGCCGGGGGGAGCTGCGCGCCGTGTGGAGAGAAGGCCCGATCCGGGGAGAGAAGACCCGGGAGACTTTGGGGGCTGAGGTCCGAGGCTAACCGAACCGGGCCAACTGCTGATGGTTAGTATTATAGGGAGCAATTGGGCGCCGTCTTGAGCAATCTGTGGCGGCACCGTGAATTTCATTACGGTTTGTTACGATTCGCGACTCTGGGCGGAGCCGATCCGTCGGCCACCGCCGACGGCGGTTGCAATCGCCCGCGCACGGGGTGAATATGACAGGCGAGCGACGGCGGATGGGCTGCCGCACCACGTCCATCAGGAGGCGGATTTGGACGATCCGGAACCGATAGCTTTCAGCCCGCGCCGCACCGCAGCCAAGACCCCGCTGCCAACCACCCAAGGATCGGTTGGACATGGCCAGATCACCCCGCAGCCGGCGCGCACTACATTCTCCCGCCAGGAACTCGGTCAGCTGCTCGATCTTTACGGCCGCAAGGTCGCGCAAGGCGACTGGCGCGACTACGCGATCGATTTCGGCCGCGACTGCGCGGTGTTCTCGGTGTACCGCCGCGCCAGCGAATGCCCGCTCTACCGCATCGAGAAGCACCCGAAGCTCGCCCGCAAGCAAGGCGCATGGAGCGTCGTCACGCAAACCGGTCTGATCCTCAAGCGCGGCCACGACTTGCGCAGCGTGCTGGCCGTGCTCGACAAGCGCTTGAGCCTCGTTTGAAGGGTTACATGCTTCAATATCGACATGACCGCCGCCGGCAGACCCGGTCGGCTCCCGGCGGGGTGAAGCCGACCATGTGACAGGTGCCAGCGACCAGGAGCCCCGCAAACGAAAGGGCCCCGTCTTGCGACGGAGCCCTCCGAGATCAGCCAGTCACTGAGCGAGAAGTTACTCGCGGCTGCCAAACAGCGACAGCAGGAACTGGAACATGTTGACGAAGTCGAGGTAGAGCGTCAGCGCGCCGAAGATCGAAGCGGACTTCATGGCCTCGCCGTCGCCGGCGACCGTGTAGTACTCGTCCTTGATGCGCTGCGTGTCATAGGCTGTGAGGCCGGCGAAGATGAGCACGCCGATCACCGAGATGGCGAACTGCAGAGCGCCAGACTGCAGGAAGATGTTGACGATTCCGGCGAGCAGGATGCCGACCACGCCCATGATCAGGAAGGAGCCCCAACCAGACAGGTCCTTCGACGTCGAGTAGCCATAGAGGCTGAGGCTCGCGAACGCGGCAGCCGTGATGAAGAAGATCTGGCCGATCGAGCCGAGCTTATAGACCATGAAGATCCAGGACATCGACACGCCCATCACGACGGCGAAGGCCCAGAACACCAGCTGCGCGGTGGCAGCACTCATGCGCGCGAAGCTCATCAGCAGGATGAACGCCAGCGGGGCGAACATGATGACGTACTTCAGCGGCGAGAGGTAGACGGCCTTGCCGGCCGCCGTCAGCATAACGCCGTTGCGCAGTTTGGCTGCGGCGAGCGCCGGATCGTTGGTCGTGAGGAAGGCCATGGTCGCGAAGGCCACGACGCCCGTCAGCGCGACGGCGAACGTCATGTAGTTGTAGACGCCCAGCATGTATGAGCGCAGGCCTTGGTCGACGACAGCACCTTCAGTGCGCGTCGTACCAGTAGGCGCGTACCTATTGTTGTACTGTGCCATGGTCGTTGAGGTTCCCTAGGTTTGCCGACCGAATGCCCCGGTCCGAGCGGAATATGTGCTGCGCCGCAGTCGACGACAAGGGGCCGGCGCATGCAAAAGCCACCCGTGTGCGTAAGAATTTGCCTCGGCTGGTTTCATTATGGTTGCCGAGGGCCGCAAGTCTGACCGGCTAAATGGCGTGACGTTCAACGAAAACAAGGGGTTCGCGGCGATGCGGCGAACTATTCGGTACGCAACACTGGGACCGGGCGGCGGGCGAGCACATTAGCCGTGCCGATGCCGCCGAACACCGTGATGAGGCCAAACGCCAGGGCCAGAGCCGACGCGACAGCCATCCATGACCAGCTGAAGTCCATCTTCAAGGCGAAGGTCACGGCGATCCAGGCAGCGAGGGCGCCGACCACGACGGCAAACAGCGCGGTCACGAGGGCCAGCACGCCGTATTCAATGAAGTGCGCTGCGACAATCCGTCTCCGCGTTGCGCCGAGTACCTTGAAAATCACCGCGTCGACGATGCGCCGCCGCTGAGCCGTGGCCAGCGCACCGGCGAGCACCAGGGCACCGGCAACGAGTGTCACAGAGCCAGCCACCCGGACTGCGGTCATCACCTTCTCGAAGATGGCGGCGAACGCGTTGATCGCATCCTTGACGCGGATCGGTGTGACGGAGGGCAGCGCCTTGGCGAGCGCCCGTGCGACCTCGGCGTCGCGGGCGAGATCGTCGCCCGACAGCGTAACCGTGGCCAGCAGGTTATGCGGCGCGGCGCGCAGCGTGTTGGGTGAAAACACCATCACGAAGTTGATGGCGAGGCTTTCCCAGTCCACCCGGCGCAGGTTGGCGACGCGGGCGGTGACGTTGCGACCGAGCACGTTGACGGTCACCGTGTCGCCGACCGCGAGATCGAGCCGGCGGGCAAGATCGGCCTCGAACGAGACGAGTGGCTCGCTGGCGTAGTCCCGGCCCCACCACTTGCCCTCGGTGACTTTCGAGCCTTCAGGCACGGTTTCGGCGTAGGTCAGTCCGCGATCGCCGGTCAACACCCACTCGGCTTCCGGCTTCGCCTTGATCTGGTAGGCTGGCACGCCCTTCAGCGCGACGATGCGACCGCGCAGCATCGGCGCCTCGTGGATCTCGGCAGTCGGTGCGACGCCGCGCACCGTCGAGCGGAACCGTTCGGCCTCGGCCTTCGGGATGTCGAGCACGAAATAGCTCGGGCTCTTCTCGGGGATGCGCGAGGTGAGCTCGGAGACGAGGCTTGCATCGACCAGCGCCACCGCCACCAGCAATGAAAGGCCGGCGCCGAGCGAAACGACGACGGTGGTTGCAAGGCCGCCGGGCGCTGCGATGGAACCGAGCGCCAGTGCGACTTCGGGCAGGCGCGGGCGGGGCAGTCGGCGCGCGAGATACGTGACGCAGAGGCCCAGCGCGAAGAACAGGGCGAGTACCACCGCAACGCCTGCAATGAAACCGATTGCTACTTTGGCCATCCCGGAGCTGATCGCAGCAAAGGTGACGACCATCGCGGCGAGGCCGGCGATGGCGACCAGGAACGGCCAGGGGGGCAGCCGGGTGACCGGGGCAACGGTCTCGCGGATCAACTCCTGCGGGCGGATGTCGCCGGCACGCCCGAGCGGCCATAGCGCAAACAGCAGCGCCACAGCCAGTCCGTACAGCGCCGCAATGGCAAGACTCATCGGGTTGAGCGCGATCTCGGCTTCGATCGGCAAGGCGCCGCCGGCCAGCGCCGTCGCTACGAATGGCACCACGAGGCCGAGCACCAGCCCGATGGCGACACCGATCGCCGCAACGAACATCACTTCGAGTAGAAGCGTGCGGAACACGAGCCCCGATGGCGCGCCGAGGCTGCGGAAGACAGCGATGGTGCGCCGCCGACGCTCGATGAAGCTCGACACGGCATTCGCGATGCCGATGCCGCCGACCGACAGGGCTGCGAGTCCGAGCAGCGTCAGGAACTGGCGCAGCCGCTCGAGCGTGCGCGACACCTGCGGGGCCGGATCGCGCCGATCGGTTATGGCGAAGCCGGCTTCCGGCAGTTCGGCGCGCTGCCTGGCGGCAACAGCGGCGAGTCGATCGGCCGAGGGGATTGCAGCGCCGGGCGCGTCGAGACGCACCGCGTAGCGCCAGCGCATCAACGTGCCGGGCTGGAGCAGGCCGGTGCGTTCGAGCGTGGCGAGGGAGACGAACACGCGTGGCCCGAAAGTCAACCGATCTGTCAGCGCATCAGGTTCGCGCGTCGCAGTACCGGCGATGCGGACGTCGGCCGCGCCAATGCGGATCGTATCGCCGACCTGCCGACCGAGACGGGCGAGCAGCAGCGGGTCGACCAGAGCGCCATCGCCGAGACGGGTGGCGATGGGAGCATCCGCTGCCCACTGCGCCGTGGCAGGCGCGGGAGCGTGCCATGCGACCTGCACCGCGCCGACCAGTGGATATGCGGCGTCGATCGCCTTCAACTCGACGAGCGCCTGATCGTCGCCCCCCGGCACACGGGCGAGGGACCGCAACGTCGCAGTCTCGCTCACCGCGCCGTTTCCGCTCTGGGCGCCCTGACGGGCGAGCCAAGCCAGCTCATCTGGTGTCGCGCGTCGATGAATGCGGGCAAACGTCACGTCACCGCCGAGCAGCCGCTGGCCTTGACTGGCGAGCCCGGCGTTCAGCGCATCCGACAGCGCGCCGACCGCCGCAATCACCATCACGCCGAGCGCGACGCAGGCGATGAAAATGTAAAAGCCGCTGACACCGCTTCGCAGATCGCGCACTGCCAGCCTCAAGGCCAACGGCAAGCGACGCTGCATCGATCCGGAATCGACGGCCGCCAGACCGGCCGTTGCCTCGCTCGCCGTCGTCATGATGCTGCGACCGCTGTCTGGACCGGTGACAGCGCTGAAGTCTCACCAGCCGGCAGGATGGCGCCGTCAGCCATCCGGATGGTGCTATCGCAGAGCGTCGCGAGACGCGCATCGTGGGTGACCAGCACCAGCGTCGCGCGCCGGCGGCGTTGCATGGTGAACAGCAGGTCGACCACCTGTTGGCCTGTGGTACCGTCGAGATTGCCGGTCGGTTCGTCGGCGAGGATCAGCTCTGGATCGGTCACCAGCGCCCGCGCCAGCGCGACGCGCTGCTGTTCGCCTCCCGAAAGTTCGGCCGGATAGTGGGTGAGCCGATGGCCGAGGCCGACCTCGTCGAGCAGCCGGCCAGCCTTCGTAAAGGCCGCCGCGTCGCCCGCGAACTCGAGCGGAAGCGCCACGTTCTCGAGCGCTGTCATGGTCTGCACGAGATGGAACGACTGGAACACGATACCGATGGCGCGGCCCCGCAATCGCGCGAGATCATCCTCGCCGAGCCGGGTGAGATCCTCGCCCGCGACGGTAACGCGACCGCGCGTGGCGCGCTCGAGGCCGGCGACGATCATAAGCAGCGAACTCTTGCCGGAGCCGGACGGCCCGACCACGGCGACCGAGCGGCCACGCGAGATGTCGAGCGTGACTCCGCGCAGGATTTCAACCGCACCGGCACGGCTGGTCAGCGTGAGGCCGACGCCATCGAGCGAAACAATGGGCGACGTGTCCTCTACGCGGGCACCGGTTAAGCCGCCCAGTAGCGGTGAGGCGCGCTCAGGTTGTGGGCTCACGTCGTCTCCCGCCGCTCTGCTTGCATCGTACTTGGTGCATCTCTACGTGTTGGCCAGCGAATGGATGACCCGGAAGGCCAAACGATGTCCCCAGATGCTTTCCGTCGCGGCGCCGGATCACTCTGCTCGGCTGACGCGCCGACGGACATTTTTCACGCGGCCGCTGGCGCACAAATCCAGTTGGGTGCTGGCGCGCAAGGCTTCAAGGTCGACCAGCCCGTCGGACCACCGACCAGACGCCGCATCTTGACGGCAGGCCTGATACTCGGAGCGACCGCAGCGCTGATAGGACTTCCGCGCGGAGCCATCGCGGCCGATCCGCTGAAGCTCGTCGTCGTCGGCGACAGCCTGACGGCCGGGCTCGGGGTCGAGCCGGCCAAGGCATTTCCGAACCAGCTCGAAGCCCGCCTGCGGGCCGAGGGCCTCGCAGTCGAGGTCGTAAATGCCGGCGTTTCCGGCGACACGACGGCTGCGGGCCTGGAGCGGCTCGACTGGGCCGTGCCTGTCGACGCCGACGCCGTGATCGTCGAACTCGGCGCCAACGACGCACTACGGGGCATCGCGCCCGCCGAGACGGCACGTAACATGGAAGCGATCGTCGCGCGGCTAGCGGCCAGCGGACGGCCCGTGCTGGTCGCCGGCATGCGCGCGCCGGCCAACTGGGGCGCCGAGTACCAGGCACGCTTCGATCACATTTTTGCCGACGTCGCTCAGCGGCATGGTGCGCTGCTGATGCCGTTCTTCCTCGACGGCGTTGCGATGCAGCCTGCCCTCAATCAGGCCGACGGCATCCACCCTAACGCGCAGGGCGTATCCGTGATCGTCGATACGATCCTGCCGTTCGTGCGCGATCTGCTCGCCCGCGCCGGGGCGTGGCGGGCGGCGGCGGGCAGGGGCTGACGAGACCATCGGCCGACTCGGAGTGAATACCATGCCGAGACTGTTCGCCGCGATCGAGTTGCCCGAAGAAATCGCCGACGGCGTGGCGCGCCTGCGCCAGCCATTGCCTGGCGCACGCTGGCTCGAGCGGAAGAGCTATCACATGACGCTGCGCTTCTTCGGCGACGTCGAGGTGTCTGTCGCCCGTGAGATCGCGGCGGAACTGGCTTCGATCGACAGGCACATATTCGAACTGACGTGCACGGAACCCGGCGTGTTCGGCGGCGCTGACCCGCGCGCCCTTTGGGTTGGTGTCGACGGCGGAGAACCGTTGCTCGAACTACAGCGCGATGTCGAGCGGGCGGCGCGACGCGCCGGTCTGCCGGCAGAGAAGCGCCCGTTCCGCGCGCATGTCACGCTTGCTCGGCTGCAGTATTCGCGCGTCGAGGTGATCGCGCGCTATCTCGGCCGGCATGGCGCATTCCGCTCGCCGCCATTCACCGCCACTCGCTTCGTGCTGATGTCGTCGCGCCCGTTCACCGGTGGTGGGCCCTACGGCATCGTCGAGGAGTATCCTTTGATCGGCGGCGAGTGGGACTTCGACGAATACGGGGCCAGTTGACCGGCCGGTACAGTCGGCGCCTTGAAACCCGGCGCTCCACTAAAGGGAAGGACGGATATAGATGACCGTGTTGCAACGCCAGACGCTGGACGATGCGACGATCGTTGCGCGGTTGGATGATCTGCCAGGCTGGGTCCGGCAGGTCGACGGTAAGGCAATTACCAGGTCGTTCCGCTTCGACGACTTCTCCGCCGCGTTCGCGTTCATGACGCGCGTGGCACTGGCCTCGGAAAAAGCCGACCACCATCCGGAATGGAGCAACGTGTGGAACCGGGTCGATATCCGGCTCAGCACGCACGACGCTGGCGGCATAACGGAACGCGATCTTGCCTTGGCCGCAGAGATCAACGCGATCGCGCCGCACCAGGTCTGAACGGTCCTCGATGCTCGAGCCTAACAGCTTGAGGCCGGATCAAGGAAGCGTTCGCCACAAGCGAACGCTTCCGAGGCCAAATGCCCACCGGCAGCTATCACTTCTCGGCCGACGGCGCGGCGCTGCCCTCACCGCCGAGCGCTTCGACGATCAGGTTGAGATCGCGTAAGAAGCGATCACGCTGTGCTGCCGGCAGCACCGACAACAGACGCTCGTCGACGCGACTCACGATCGGTTCGGCAGTGGCAAGCACGCGACGGCCTTCGTCGGTGAGCTTCACGGCATAAGCGCGCGCATCTTCTTTCGTGCGGCGGCGCTGCAGGAGGCCCTTCTTCAGCATGCGACGGATTATATCCGCGAGTGTAGACCTGTCGATGCCTGTCCGATCGACCAGATTGGTCTGGCTGAGGCCCTCGTTCTTGGAGACTGTGACCAGCACCGCGTATTGGCGTGGCGTCAGGTCACTTGCGTCCATCTCGGCCTGGAAGATGTCGCCGGCACACTGGCCCGCGCGATGCAGGAGATGAATGGGCGACCGCACGAGAGAATCGTCGTCACCCTGGGAGGCAATCTTCGTCTTCGCCATGTCGTCCACCAAGCCCTGTGTCATTGCTCTTCGACCTTTCGCTTACACGCGACGATCACATCCGCAAGCGAAGATGATCGGCACCAGCCTTACTCCGAATCGTGAATTCACTGATCCCGCACAGAGTGAGATCACAAACAAATGTATGCGTCTATACTTTTCATCCATAGCGATGAAGCTCAGTCACACTTCATTAGAGATGCTCAGCCTCAGGATTACTCTCCGCATCACGCGCTCGATATTGTACGTGTGCGTCTACATTCCGATTGCGCTCGACATATCGTTGAATTGTCGGCTGCCTTCGTTTCGGCAGCTCATGCTTAAACTCGGTCACCTGGGTGCTTGCTCGTCTCCAGTTGCGTGACGCGCAGTAAGGCCCGACCACCTCGCAACTAAACTGAGAGGAGCACTCCAACAATCAGCAAGCGTCGAGCTTGTACCATGCCCATCCGATTTGCATCTGTTTCATACAAAGTTCGCAAAATATTCGTTCCCGCCGTCCCGGATTGAAACGCGAATTACTCTTTTTCGGTTGTTTCGTAGCGCTTCAAGAGGCCAATCTGGGCGATGGCGAATGCCATCGTGATCGGCATGATGCCGAACAGCTTGAAGCCGGCCCAGAACTCGGTCGAGAAACCGCGCCAGACGATTTCATTGAGAACGGCGAGGAACACGAAGAAGCACGCCCAACGAAAAGTCAGTAGTCGCCAGCCGGGCTCGCGTAGGCGAAACACGTCTCCAAACAAGTACTTGAGCAATGAGCGGCCGGTGAGCAATCCGCCAAACAGGATCGCCGCGAACAATGCGTTCACGATGGTCGGTTTGAGCTTGATGAACAACTCTTCCTGCAGCCAGAGCGTCAACCCGCCGAACACGCCGACGAATACGCCGGAAACCAGCGGCATAGTCGGAATCCGCCCATACAGCACTTTCGAGGCGACGAGCGCTGCAAATGTCGCAACCATGAAGATTCCGGTCGCCCAGAAAATCTTCGCCTGCTTGGTGACGCCGAGCAGGTCCTCGCCGAACTGATTGGCGAGAAAGAAAATCAGTAACGGACCGAATTCGAGGGCGAGCTTGCCGAGTTGGCCGGCCTGCGGCGTCTCGACCTGCTCCGGCGTAACCGCATCGCTGGCGGCACGTGGCTTGGTGTTCACGACGTCACCTCTTTCGACGAACACTGTGCCGGTCGCATGCGCATGGCAAGGCGTCCACAGATCAAGCGGAGTAACCGCGTGCATGACCGGACTGCGCGGCTGCGTCCGGGGCAAGCAGCGTATGGCGCTGCAGCATGCGCGTCATCACCCACGCGTAGACGCCGGTCAGCGGCATCACGATAACGACCTTGAACATGACCCAGATGTTGAGGCCGTCGGTCTGCCATCCGAACAGGTTGTACTGGTTGGAATGCCAGAAGCCGAGCCGGATCGCCTCGTTCGCTGCGGCGAGGAACAGGAACAGCACGATAAAGCTGCGCGTGAACCGATCCCAGCCTTCCTGCGTGTAATGGAAGGTCTTCTCGAACGTGTACTTGAAGAAGTTCTTCTTCATCGCGAGGCCGACACCGAGGAAGATGGCGAACACCGCATTGAACAGGGTCACCTTCAGCTGCACCCACATCGGATCGTTGTAGTAGAGCGAGATGCCACTGAATATCAGCGTGATGCCACCAGCGATCAGAGCGAAGATCGGGAGTCGGCGCAGCACCACCCACATCACGATCAGCGCGATCAGCGTGGTGACGATCAGCGACCAGATGCCGGCCGTCACGCCATAGAGCGCATTGACGACGAATAGCGTGATGAGAGGCCCGAATTCGCTCAGCAGGTTGACGGACTGCTCGGCAGTGAAGGGGTACAGGCGGCGCAACCAACCCATGACAGTCGTACTCTCGTTAAGTTCGATTGTTGATCCGGATAAGCGTATGCGTGACGATGCAAGGTAATCCTGCGACCTACTCGCATCCCGGTACGGCGGCGAGGTGGCCATTCCATCAGCCTAACGCGATAGCGTGAGCAAACTCCTTAGCGTCGAAGGCGGAGAGGTCGGCGGCGCTTTCGCCGACGCCGACGGCGTGCACCGGAAGCTTGTACTTTGCCGCGATGGCAACGAGAATACCGCCGCGCGCCGTGCCATCGAGCTTGGTCATGACGAGACCGGTGACGCCCGCGCGCTCACGGAAGACCTCGACTTGATTCAATGCGTTCTGCCCAGTCGTGGCATCGAGCACCAGAAGCACGTCGTGCGGCGCTGCAGCATCGAACTTGCGCATGACCCGGACGATCTTGGCAAGTTCGTCCATCAGCCCCTGCTTGTTCTGCAACCGTCCGGCGGTGTCCATCAGCACGACGTCGTAGCCCTCGGCGCGCGCCTGCTCCAGCGCATCGTACGCGAGGCCTGCCGCATCGGCACCGATCTCCCGCTTCACTACGGCTGTCGCTGTTCGCTCGCCCCACACGGTAAGTTGCTCGATGGCCGCGGCGCGGAACGTGTCGCCGGCGACCAACATCACCTTGCGGCCCTCGGCGCGCAGTTGGGCGGCCAGTTTGCCGATTGTCGTCGTCTTGCCGGAGCCGTTGACGCCGACGACGAGCACCACATGCGGCGCATGCGCCGGCTCGAACACCAGCGGCTGAGCGACAGGCGCCAGTACGCGCTCAACCTCGGCGGCCAGGATCTCGCGCACTTCGTCGGGTGAAATACCCTTTTCGTAGCGGGACTTGGAGATCTGCTGGGTGATCCGCTGGGCGACGTCCAGGCCGAGATCGGCCTGGATCAGCAGATCCTCGAGATCGTCGAGCGTGGTGGCGTCGAGCTTCTTCTTGGTGAAGACCCCGGTGATCCCCTCGGCGAGCTTGCCGGAGGTCTTGGCGAGGCCTGCGGTGAGCCGCTGCAGCCAACTCTTCTTCTGTGGGGGCTCGTCACCGGCGGGCGTCGGGACCACCATATCGGGCACAGCGGCCATGGCTGTCGGCGGTTCGACCGCTTCCAGCGCCGACGCATCGATCGGTGCTTCGGGCGTCGTGACTTCGGGCGTTTTGGCTTCGGGAGCGGTTCGGCCGAACAGACGACCGAACAAGCCGGATTTTTTCTCCGCACTCATGGCCGCACCTCGCCGTCCGCAACAAGACGCGCAGTCAACCGGCGGCCAGCAACGCCAGTGATCTCGGCATGGGCGATCGTGCCGACAGAGAGCGGTCGATCCAGCATTGCCTCGATAAACTCCGGCGTGCGCGCCACGGCCACCTGCTCGACCAGCACGGTGCGGTGCTTGCCGACGAAGCCGGCAAGCGTTGCGGCGAGCGTCGCCTCGCCCTTTTGGCGCAACAGCGCGGCGCGCGCCGAGATAACGGGTGACGGCACCTGCGGCATGCGGGCGGCCGGCGTGCCTTTGCGCGGCGAGAACGGGAATACGTGCAGCAGCGACAGGCCGCATTCATCGACCAGATCGAGCGTGTCCTGGAACATCCCGTCCGTTTCGGTCGGGAAGCCGGCGATCAGATCGCAGCCAAGCACGAGGTCGGGCCGGAGCCGGCGCGCCTCGGCGCAGAAGGCAATGGCGTCGGCTCGGAGATGCCGCCGCTTCATGCGTTTCAGGATCATATCCGAACCCGATTGCATGGAAAGATGCAGGTGCGGCATCAGGCGCGGTTCGTCGGCCAGTGCGGCGAGCAAGTCCGCGTCGGCTTCCACCTGATCGATCGAGGAAAGCCTGAGCCGCGCAAGGTCCGGCACATGGCGCAGAATCTGGCGGACCAGACGACCGAGGCGCGGCGTACCAGGCAGGTCGCCACCCCACGACGTGATATCGACGCCAGTCAGCACGACTTCGGGGTAGCCAGCGTCGACCAGCCGGCGGATCTGGGCGACCACCTCGCCGGCGGCGACAGACCGCGAGGGCCCGCGGCCGAAGGGAATAATGCAGAACGTGCAGCGATGGTCGCAGCCGTTCTGCACCTGCACATAGGCACGCGCGCGCGTGCCGAAGCCGTCGATCAGTTGCGGCGCGGTCTCGGTGACGCTCATGATGTCGTCGACGACGACGCGTTCGAGGCCGTCGACGGCGAGCGCGCGGAAGGTCGCCGCCTCGGTCTTTTCGGCGTTGCCGACGACGTGGTCGACCTCGGCCATGGCGGCGAACGTTTCGGGCTCTATCTGGGCGGCGCAGCCGGTCACGATCAGGCGAGCCCCCGGCCGCTCGCGTCGCAACCGGCGAATGGTCTGGCGGGCCTGGCGGACCGCTTCACCGGTCACCGCGCAGGTGTTGACGATGACGACATCGTCGAGACCGGCGTCGGCCGCATGCCGCCGCATCAGCTCGGATTCGTATGCGTTGAGCCGGCAGCCGAGCGTCACCACGGTCGGGCCAGGACCAACTTGCGCGTCGGTTTGCGCTACGACCGGGCTCTCCTCGGCCGCGCGTTCGGTCAGCATGGCCTCGCTCATCTCGGACGTTCCGCGACGCGGCCAACATGCTCGACGACGTCATCGAGCATCACAGCGGGGATCGTGCCGGCATACTCGTCGGCGACCGGACCGGTCATCAGAATGTGGTCGTCGGCACGCCAATCGATGTCGAGCGGGCCGCCGGGCAGCACGACGGTGACACGCCGGTCGGTGCGCCGGGTGCGAGCGCCAGAAACAGCAGCGGCGCAGGCGGCCGAACCGCAGGCGAGAGTAAGCCCCGCACCACGCTCCCACACCTTTAAATGGATCTCGCCCTTCGAGACGACGCGGGCGAGCGAAATGTTGGCGCGCTCCGGAAAAAGGCGGTGATGCTCCAGCATCGGGCCGACCTTGGCAAGGTCGACGACATCGAGGCGGTCGACCCAGAAGATGGCGTGCGGATTGCCGACATTGACGACGCTCGGCGAGTGGATCAGAGGGTTGTCGATCGGGCCGACCTGCAGTTCGATGGCGCGGGTGTCGCGGAATTCCTCAGCAAGCGGAATTTCACGCCAATCGAAGCGCGGCTCGCCCATGTCGACGGTGACCCGACCGGCGCTCTCGACATGACAGACCAGGAGGCCGCCATCCGTCTCGAACAGCATGTCGGGCTCGCCCGTCCGCTCCGCCTCGGCGAAGGCAATGCAGCGGGTGCCGTTGCCGCAGGCGCCAGCTGGTGAACCGTCTGCGTTGTAGATGCGCACGTAGGCGGCGGTGCCGGGCGAGCGCGGGGCGTGCAGCGCCATCAGCTGGTCGAACCGGGTCTCGGGGCTGGCGGCGATGCGGGCTGCCTGATCGGTGGACAGCACGGCCCGCGAGCCACGCAGATCGACCACCAGGATCTCGTTGCCGAGCCCGTTCATCTTGCGAAATGGGAGACCGTCGTGCGCCATGGCGCCTTATATGGCATGGCGCCTCGCAAACACAATCGAATGGAGCGTGGCAATGAGCAAGCGTCCGCACGCGAGTTTCGAAGACCCCGACGGCCCGCGCAGAACCGACGCCCCGCTCGACTGGGTGGTCGAGAATCTGCCGTTGATCCGCCCTGGCGGGCGTGTACTCGACATCGCCTGCGGCAGTGGCCGACACCTGCGCGCAGCGCTCCAGGCGGGATTTCAGGTGACCGGCATCGACCGTGATGTTGCTGGAGTCCACGATATCGCCGGTCGTCCAGGCGTCCGCCTGATAGAAGCCGACCTCGAAACCGGCGTCACCCCGCCGTTCGTGACCGAGCGCTTCGACGGCGTGATCGTCACCAACTATCTGTGGCGGCCGCTGCTCGCAGCCATCGTCGCGGCAGTGGCGGAGGATGGCGTACTGATCTACGAGACCTTCGCCGCAGGAAACGAGCGCCACGGTCGGCCGGCGCGCCCCGAGTTCCTGTTGCAGCCCGGCGAACTGATCGCGGCGGTTACCGGCAAGCTCGTGGTGGTCGCCTACCGGCACGGCCGCCGCGACGATCCTCACCCTTCGGTAAGGCAGGCGATTGCAGCGGTCGGACCCCGCCATGCAGCGCTGGTCTGACGGGCCTGTTGCGGCGTGCAATCGAGCTGGCCGCGTACTACGGTCGCGGCAACATCCACGACCGCCGAGGACCATGCCTATGCGCCCTTCCACCGCCGCCGCGCCGCTCGACCATGCCGACCCGGCCGATCTCGGTTTCCTGCCGGACCGACTCGCGCGGATCGGCGTCGCGATGCGCGCCGAAGTCGCGGAAGGCCGCATTCCGGGCGCCGTGGTCGGCATCGTGCGCTCCGGCCGCATCGCATACCTCGAAGCATTCGGCCATCGGGATCCAGGTTCCGGGGCACCGCTCGCCACCGATGCGGTGTTCTCGATTGCCTCGATGACCAAGGCGATCGTCTCGGTCGCCATCTTGATGCTATACGAGGAAGGCCGCCTGCTGCTCGGCGACCCGGTCGGCAGATTCCTCCCCGAACTCGCGCAGATGACGGTCGCCCGCTACGAAGCCGACGGCAGTATCGTGGCGGCCGCCTCCGAGCGCGCCATCACCATCCAGGACCTGCTGCGCCACACTTCGGGCCTCACCTACCGGGATCGCGGGCAAACGGCGGCACACAAGCTCTATCCGGGCTCGTCGATCTCGGCGGCGGTGCGCTACTCTCGCGACGAGTTCCTGGCACGCATCGCTGCCGCGCCATTGCTGTTCGAGCCGGGCACCAATTGGGAGTATGGCTTCTCGACAGACATCCTCGGCCTGGTCGTCGAGCGCGTCACCGGTGAAATGCTCGAAGCGGCACTCGCCCGCATGGTGCTCGGCCCGCTCGGCATGCGCGACACCGGCTTTGCGCTGACCGAGACGCAACGCGGGCGCTATGCACTCCCCCTGCCGATCGATCCGCTGTCCGGGGCGCCGCAGACGATCCACCATGCGACCGACGAGACGCAGCAGTGGCCCTCGGGCGGCGGCGGCGGCATCTCGACTGCGGGAGATTACCTGCGCTTTGTCGAGATGCTGCGTGGCGGCGGCAAGCTCGGCTGCGTGCGCCTGCTCGGCGCCCGCACGGTCGCGCTGATGACCGCCGACCATCTGCCGGCGAGCGCCGCCACCCGCATCGCCGACAGCATGGACCCGGCTGCAGCCGGCTATGGCTTCGGCCTCGGCGTCGCGGTGCGCCGTCAGGCTGGCATTGCAGCGCTCTCGGGTTCAGCCGGCGACTACTACTGGTCGGGCGTCTACGGCACCTACTTCTGGGTCGATCCAGCCTGTGACATGGCCGTCGTGTTCATGGCGGCGGCACCCGGCGTTATGCGGCTGCGCTACCGCCAGCTCACCCGCGCGCTGGTCTATCAGGCGCTCGCCAACTGAAATCTTCGCCGTAAGCGCATGAAATCGAGACGAGATTTTCAGCGCCGGCAAGGTTTGCCCCGAAATCGATCGAAATGAATCTTTCGGGGTAACCCTCTCTCAACGCTCGCCTGTCACATTCAGGGTCGGCGTTTACGTGTCGTTGTCCAACCGGCTTAACCAGGGGCCCCACGGGGTGCTCGGCGGAACTGGACGGAGAGCGCGACGTGGCGCCGGAAGTGAACTGTGTACCCGTTGAGTGGCCGCGTAGGGCCCGTCCCAGGCTCGAGATCATGTCGATACAGAGTACGATTGCCGAGTTCCCACGCCTTTTGCCAAGGCGTGCCGATAGCGTTCTGCTAACCTTTGCCGCGCGCGTCGGTGGCGGGATGGCGGTTGGCCTGTCGCTGCTCGTCTGGCTGAGCCTCGCGACTTGGTCGATCGGCGATCCGAGCCTGTCGCACGCCGTTGGCGGGCGCACGCAGAACTGGCTCGGCCCAATCGGTGCCATCATCTCTGATCTGCTGTTGCAGACCGTCGGCCTTGCCGGCGCCATCGCCGTCGTCGCGCCGCTGTGGTGGGGCGCGGAATTGATGCGGCGCGAGCGCATCCCCGGCTGGCGCTCGAAGCTGGTTTATTTGACCGTTGCCGTGCTCGCCCTGGCCACGAGCTTCGGCGCGCTGCCGCGACCGCAGGATTTCGCGTTGCAGCACGGGCTCGGTGGGTTCATCGGTCGAGGCCTCTATGAACTTCTTTCGGGCCTCGTCGCGCTGGTGAGCCCGATGCTTGCCGCCCTCGTGACCGGTCTCGCAACAGCCGGAGCTGGCGCGTTCGCGCTCTCCCGCGCGCTCGGTGTCGGCCGCGCCGAACTGATCCCGGCGCTGTACCTCGACCGCGCCAAATCGTTCGGCCGCGCACCCGGCATGGCTGTGCCTGCCGCTCCCCCCGTGATTGTCGAGCCGACCTTCTCTACTCCCTCCGCCGGTGCAGAGCAGCAGCCGACGTCCGTCACGCTTGCTGGCCCTGCATCGACGAACGCGCCGCCGCATGCCGAGGACGACGTCGCGCTGCCGGCATTCCTTAAAACTGGCCCGGCGACCGGCGTCCACTCGGCCCGGCCGCAGGCCACGACAAGCGAGCCGCGCGCCGCCATCGCCCTCGCCGCCTTTGATGCCGCGACCGACGCCGGCAGCGGCGCCATCGCCGAGCGGTTCCGGCCCGCCGGCGCGACGCTTACGCCGACAATCGCAATCACAACCGCCGCCACGCAGCCTGCCACGGCGCCGGTCGGCTCCGTTGCAACCAACTCCAGCGCCGCCAACGGCGTCGTGCGCGGGAACCTGCTCGGCGGTATCCGTTTCGGCGCGGCCTCAGGCTATCGCGCGCCGAGCCTCAATCTGCTCGCCCGCGCTGGCGCCGCCAAGCCAGGCCCCGAATTCACGCAGACCGTGCTGCGCGGCTCGGCACGCCTGCTCGAAGACGTGCTCGCCGACTTCGGCGTCAAGGGCGAGGTCAAGGATATCAAGCCCGGCCCGGTCGTCACCCTGTTTGAGCTGGAGCCGGCGCGCGGCACCAAATCATCGCGCGTAATCGGCCTCGGCGACGACATCGCCCGCTCGATGAGCGCCGCTTCCGCCCGCGTCGCCGTGGTGCCCGGCCGCAACGCCCTCGGCATCGAACTGCCAAACGTGCGCCGTGAAACAGTCTACTTGCGCGAACTGCTCGACAGCGACGCCTGGCGCCAGAACGCCGCCGCTCTGCCCATCGTGCTCGGTAAGTCGATCGGCGGCGAGCCGGTCGTCGCCGACCTCGCCCGCATGCCGCACCTGCTCGTCGCCGGCACCACCGGCTCCGGCAAGTCGGTCGGCGTCAACGCAATGATTTTGTCTCTGGTCTACCGGCTCTCGCCTGAACAATGCCGACTGCTTCTGATCGACCCGAAGATGCTCGAGTTGTCCGTCTACAACGGCATCCCTCACTTGCTGGCACCGGTCGTCACCGACCCGGCAAAAGCGGTCGCTGCGCTCAATTGGGCGGTCGGCGAAATGGAAGAGCGCTACAAGCGCATGGCGGAACTCGGCGTGCGCAACATCGACGTCTACAACAATCGCGTGCGCAACGCACAGAAGCGCGGCGAACAGGTCGCGCGCACCGTGCAGACCGGGTTCGACCGGGCAACCGGCGAGCCGATCTACGAGCAGCAGACGCTCGGCCAGGAGCCGCTCCCCTACGTCGTCATCGTAGTCGACGAGTTCGCAGACCTGATGATGGTTGCCGGGAAGGACATCGAGAGCGCCGTGCAGCGGCTCGCCCAGATGGCGCGCGCTGCCGGCATCCACCTGATCATGGCGACGCAAAGGCCCTCCGTCGATGTGATCACCGGCACGATCAAGGCCAATTTCCCGACCCGGATCAGCTTCAAAGTCGCGTCCAAGATCGACAGCCGCACGATCCTCAACGAGCAGGGCGCCGAGCAACTGCTCGGCCAGGGTGACATGCTGTATTCGAATGGCGGCGGCGGGCTGATCCGCGTGCACGGTGCTTTCGTCGCCGACGAGGAAGTCGAGGCGGTAGCGGCGGCGCTGAGGGAACTCGGGCCGGCGCGGCATATCGAGTTCGAACCGGTGACGCGCAGTAGCGACGACACGTGCGAAGCCGCAACGAAGACCTGTGAATCGGCAGGCGCCGACGATCTCTACGACAAAGCCGTCGCCATCGTTCTGCGTGATCGCAAGGCATCGACCAGCTACATCCAGCGCCGCTTGTCGATCGGCTACAACCGAGCGGCCGACTTGATCGAGCGGATGGAGCGCGAGCGGCTCGTCTCGCCGGCTAATGCCACCGGCAAGCGCGACATCCTTTTCGGACCGGCAGGCGGCGGCGAGATTGCCGAGGCAGACGACGCCGCTTGAGCCCGCGGCGCACGGCACGACGCCGCTCGGCGGAATGGCAAACACATTTCCACCGGTCGAACGATGCCTCCGTGCAACCGTGTCGCGCGGTCGTAGCGAACCGCCTATATGTCGTCTTAATCTTAAGCGATTCGTCCAGAGCGATTCGCAAAGCCGCCAGCACGGGGACGAGACGACATGCCATACACGGCCAGCTTCCGCGCGGCTCTCGCCAGCGGCGCACTTGTTCTCGCGCTTGCGGTTTCGCCCGCGCTAGCCAATGAGCCGGCGAAAAAAGGTGCCACGCCGGGCTGGGGCGGCACGGTGCAGTCGGCAGCCGGCACCACCGCTGCCGCTTTCGACGAGCGTCAGGTCGCGTTGATCAACAAGGTTGGCGGCTATTTCAACACGTTGACAACGCTCAAGGGCAACTTCCAGCAGACCGACCCCGATAAGAAACCCAGCCGCGGCAAGTTCTTCTTGCAGAAGCCGGGCATGTTCCGCTTCGACTACGCGCGCCCGAGCCGCAAGGTGATCGTGTCCGACGGCCGCTTCCTGGCAATCCAGGACCACGATCTCAACACGGCCGACACCTATGAACTCGACAACACGCCGTTCCGAGTGCTGCTCAAGGCCGACGTCGACCTGATCCGCGATGCCAAGGTGCTCGAGGTGGTCGAACTTCCAGACTCCGTCGTCGTAACGCTGCAGGACAAGAGCCCCGATACACCGGGCGCCATCCGGCTGATCATGGCGACCAGCAAAGACCTCGTCGAACTCAAAGAGTGGATCACCTACGACGCACAGGGCCTCGAGACCCGCGTCGCGGTATCCGACCTGACGAAGGGTGAGCCGATCGACGCCGCATTGTTCAAGCGCGAGAGCTTCTCGACGCAGAAGATGCAGGCGAATTGAGCGGAAGCGGACAATGGACGAGAACGACAAGGCCGAGCATTAGCCGGACGTTATGACATCAGATCGCCCTCGGGCACGTCCCACGAAGTGTTGCATGTTCGCTTCTGGCAATGCTCTGCCTGTGGAAAACCACGCGCATTTGCATCACGTTTTCGTGAATGGCCGCCATACCCCCTAATTGAACTCTGGGTTGTTGCGCTTATATCGCAATCAGTCAGACGGCGCTCCCCTGTATCGGTAGTGCCCCCCGTCTAACCGAAGGCGCCGTCTGCAGCATCGGAGTCCCTCCCGATGCAGCGCGCAAGCGCTATGGCGCCCAACTCCTTCCCCCCGGAGTTGGGCGCCTTTCTATTTTCCGATCATGCACTTGTGTCCGCTCGCATCATTTCGGTCAAAGCTTGGCCGGGCTGCTTGTGCGGTTATGGCGCACCGACGCGTTCGCCGTTCAGTGCGTCGGCGCCTGCCCGAGACCGCTGCCTGGACCGCCAATCGTCGCTGCCACAGCGTGACGGATTTCAGCGACGTCAAGGGCACGCGAGAACTCGCCTTCGATGTCTCCGAGCACTTCGACGACGCCGCGCAGTCGGCCAACGACGCATTGCACGAGTTTATCTGCCATGTCCGGATCGTCTGCCAGCACGGCGAGCATCTCCTCTCGCGGGATGCGCAGAGCTCTTACGGCACTGCGTGCGACGATCGTCGCCCCCACCTCGATGTCGACGAACATAGCCATTTCCGACAACAGCGCGCCGACAGGCACCGGGCGCGGATGATCCATGACGCCACCGTCGAACGCGATTGCTTCGCCCCATGCGATCAGGATCGCGCTGTCCGCGACCGTCTCGGCCTCGATGAGCGTCTCGCCGGGCTTGTACAGCGCGCGTTCCGCGACAGCGGCGATGGCTCCGATCTGGGCCTCGGTGAGGCTCTGGAAGATCGGTACCGCGCGAAATGGCGCAAGAATGGTTTCAGCGATCAGCATGACGTCTCCCTGCCTTCCCGTCGGCCGGCGCCCGGATCGGGGCGGCCATGCCGGGCGGCTGAGGAACCATCATGCGATTCGGGGGCGGACTGCGAGTCGAGCACGGGGCGCGGTGGATAAGCCACGCGGGAGTTCACTCGAAGACCCGCATTCACCGGCACAAACAGCAGGAGCAGACCGTCAGGGCATCAGGTGGACATCAAGGCACCAGCTTGTAACCGCCCGCTTCTGTGAGCAGCATTTCCGCATTCGACGGATCGCGCTCGATCTTCTGGCGCAGTCGGTAGATATGCGTTTCGAGCGTGTGCGTCGTGACACCGGCGTTGTAGCCCCAAACCTCGTGCAACAGCACGTCACGACCAACCACTTTTTCGCCCGCACGCAGCAAATATCTGAGGATGTTGGTCTCTTTCTCGGTCAGGCGGACCTTGGAACCCTTCTCGTCGACCATCAGCTTGGCGGCCGGGCGGAACGTGTAGTGGCCGATCGTAAACACCGCGTCCTCGCTCTGCTCGTGCTGGCGCAACTGCGCGCGGATGCGCGCCAACAGGACAGCGAACTTGAAGGGCTTGGCGACGTAGTCGTTGGCGCCGGCGTCGAGGCCCAGGATCACATCGGCATCGGTGGTGTTGCCGGTGAGCATGATGATCGGCGCCTTGAAGCCGGCTTTGCGCAGCAGCTTGCAGGCTTCGCGCCCGTCGATGTCGGGCAGGCCGACGTCGAGGATGGCGAGATCGAAGCGGCCAGCCTTGGCCTTGTCCATGCCGAGTGCTGCCGTCGCGGCCGTCTCGACGGCAAATTCGTCATGCAGGCCCAGTTGCTCGGCGAGGGGTTCGCGCAGGTCTTCGTCGTCGTCGATGATCAGGATCCTGCGGGCGGTGCTCATGATCGGGTCCTGTGCGTCTCGATGCTTGCCTGAACGAACGATTGATACCATCGCGGCCAAGCCGGCAGAAGCCCGATTCGGTAATGGCGTCGCGTCGTGCCGCCTTTCGACGCCGCCCCCTCCGACGCAGTCGCCAGCTCTCAACTGATGCCCGGCAGGAAGACGCAGCGCGGCAAATAACGGCCCGCCATGTTGCGATAGGTGCAGACGTGCACACGGGCATCTGCTGATGGCATAACCGGGAATCCAGGCGGCACGATCACCTCGATGTGACCGGCGGTCAGGCGCATGCCACCCGCCGGCAAATGCTCGACGCGATCGACCGGCGCGCAATCGAGGTCGTTGCAGCAGGCGCTCGGATACCAGGAGTGCGCCATGCCGGGGCCGGCGGCACCCAGTGCCGAGGCGGCGAGAAACATGCCGGCGAGGACCCGCCGATCGCCTCGATATGGGCGCATCCCGCGCTCCTTTCGGCCGCGTCGCGAACGTCGCGTCCGGCACGTCGACCGGGCGGCATGGTGACGATCTTGCCGGAGGCCCGGCGAGCCTGCAAGTGTGGGCGACACTACGATCGCAACCGGACCGAGGAGCAACCCTTGCAAGTATCGTCACGCGACCGGCGGCACGATCTCGTCGTGCGCGCGCTGTCCAGGCGGGCGACCCGCGGCATCGCGACCATCTCCGGCCTGAAACTCGCCTGCGCGCTCGGGCGCACCGGCACGGCACAAGCCGCCATGAAACGCGAGGGCGACGGCAAGACGCCGGTTGGCCGCTTCAAGGTCCGCTACATGCTGTATCGGCCGGATCGCCAGCCGCGTCCTCGCGCCAGCATTACAGACATTCGCCCGCTGACGCCTGCCGACGGCTGGTGCGAACGACCGGGTGATCGCCACTACAATCGCCAGGTGCGGTTGCCGCATCCAGCCGTCACCGATCGCATGTGGCGGGAGGATCATCTCTACGACGTGGTCGTGGTCATCGACCACAACGAGCGGCCGCGCCTCGAGGGGCGCGGCAGCGCCGTCTTCATCCACTTGGCCCGGTCTGGATATCGGCCGACTGCCGGGTGCATCGCCTTCAGCAGGCGGGATCTCGCACTGGTGCTCACCCGCCTGCGACCCGGCTCGGCGGTAGTGGTGGTGTAACGGCGCCAGATGCAAAAGAGCCAGCCTCGCGCTGTGCTGAGGCTAGCCAGTTCGAGCACCGGCAGGGGAAAGCGTCGCTGGTCGCTCGGGAGGAAACTGCGCGCGCATGGCGCATGTGGATCGAGTGGAAGGCCGGCGACAACCCGTCGCCGCCGGCCATCCTTGTTCGAAGTCAGGAGTTGTAAGCGCGCTCGCCGTGAGAGGTGATATCGAGGCCTTCGCGCTCTTTCTCGATGCTCGGACGCAGCCCGATGACGAGGTCGATCAGCTTGTAAAGAACGATCGATACGATGGCGCACCACACGACGGTGACACCGACAGCCTTCGCCTGCGTCATGACCTGAGCCATCATATCGTAGTTTGCGACAACCGCCTGGCCAGGCTTCGACGTATAGTCGAGGATGCCCGAGCCGCCGAACAACGGGTTGGCGAGGAAGCCGGTGCCGATAGCGCCGAGAATGCCGGCGATACCGTGGATGCCCCACACGTCGAGGCTGTCGTCGTATCCGAAGGCGTTCTTGATCGTGGTGCAGAAGACGAAGCAGACCGCACCGGCGACGAGGCCCAGCACGATGGACCCCATCGGTCCGGCGAAGCCCGAGGCCGGCGTCACGGCGACGAGACCGGCGACGACACCCGAGGCGAGGCCGAGCAGCGACGGCTTGCCCTTGGCCATCCACTCGACCAGCATCCACGACAGGCCGGCGGCAGCGGTGGCGACGAAGGTGTTCACCATCGCAGCGATCGCGGTACCGTTGGCTTCGAGGTTCGAGCCGCAATTGAAGCCGAACCAGCCGACCCACAGCATGGCGGCGCCGATCATCGTCATCACCAGCGAGTGCGGCGGCATGGCTTCCTTGCCGTAGCCGACGCGGCGGCCGATCATCAGCGCGCCGATGAGGCCAGCGACGCCTGCGTTGATGTGCACGACGGTACCGCCCGCGAAGTCGATGGCTCCCCACTGGAACAGCAGGCCGGCGTCAGCCGTGACGGCGTCGAGGGCCGCCTGCGCCTTGACCTTGGCATCGCCGGTTGCGGCGGCGACTGCCTTGGCGGCATCGCCGAGCGCGTCCGGGCCGGCCCAGTACCAGACCATGTGCGCGATCGGGAAGTAGCAGAACGTCGCCCATAGTACGCAGAACACGATGAGGGCCGAGAACTTCACGCGCTCGGCGAATGCGCCGACGATCAGCGCCGGCGTGATGCAGGCGAAGGTCATCTGGAACACGATGAACGTGTATTCGTACATCGTCACGCCGTTCGAGAACGTGGCGCCGAGCGATTCAGCGTTGACGCCGGCCAGGAAGGCCTTCGACAATCCACCGACGTAGTTGTTGAGCGCGCCGCCGTTGGTGAAGGCGAGCGAGTAGCCGTAGGTGACCCAGACGATCATCATCACGCAGGTGATTGCGAACACCTGCATCAACACCGAGAGCATGTTCTTCGAGCGCACGAGGCCGCCGTAGAACAGCGCTAGACCCGGCACCGTCATGAACAGCACCAGCACGGTGGAAATGAACATGAAGGCGGTATCGCCCTTGTTCGGCGGCGGCGGCGCCGCGAGTGCCGGCGCGGCGAGCGCCAGCAGAGCCAGCGTGCCGAGCACGCCGGCAGCGCGAAGCGCGTGCATGTTCAGTCTCGATGTCATTCCCGTGACTCCCTCGTGGATGAAGCGTGATGATGCTGGCGCCAGCCCTGGTCCGGCGCTTTGGCGACGTGACGGATTAGATCGCCGCGTCGTCGGTTTCCCCGGTGCGGATGCGGACGGTGTGCTCGATCGCCGCGACAAAGATCTTGCCGTCGCCGATCTGGCCTGTTTTAGCAGCGGCCACGATGGCGGCGACCGCCTTGTCGGCGCCAGCGGACGGTACGACGACCTCGATCTTGATCTTCGGCAGGAAGCTCACGGCGTATTCGGCGCCGCGATAGATCTCGGTGTGGCCTTTCTGGCGTCCGTAGCCCTTGACCTCGGTGACGGTCATGCCTTCGAAGCCGAGGTCGGTCAGCGCCTGGCGCACCTCTTCGAGCTTGAAGGGCTTGATGATCGCGGTGATGAGCTTCATGCCGGGTACCCCTTGGTGCGTTGCTGCATGTCGGCGAGCGGGCCGCATGCCCCGCCCGTCGCCGGATCGCCGCGATGACGGCGCATCCGTTACAGCCCGTTAACACTCAAGCGGTGTGCCAAGTCAGGTCGTCGAGAAAAATTCTTTTCAATTCAATATGATAAACATATTTGCTGTAAAATTGAGCAGGCTAGATCGGCCGCGCCCAGCCCGTCAATTGTGCAAAAATTCGTTTTTGCCTATTATTTCACCACAAATGCCGTCGCCTGTGGCCGCATCAAGCCTTCCTGTGTCGTCGAGGCCACCAGCTTGCCGTCGCGGGTGAACACGCTGCCGCGGCAGAAGCCGCGGGCGCCGGCCGCCGACGGGCTGTCCTGAACGTAAAGCAGCCAGTCGTCGGCCCTGAACGGACGGTGCATCCACATCGCATGGTCCAGGCTGGCGAGCTGGATGTCGGTATCGAACAGCAGCTTGCCATGTGCGATCAGCGCCGTGTCGAGCAGCGTGAAATCCGATGCGTACGCGAGCACGCATTGATGCAATTGCAGTTCGTCGGGCAGCCCGCCGTTGGCGCGCATCCAGATCGACTGGCGCGGCTCCGCCTTCGCCCGCGTCACGTAGCGGGAGGCATCGACCGGACGCATTTCGATCGGCCGCTCGCGCATCCAGTAGCTTTTCATGTTGTCGGGCAGGCGGTCGACGATCTGTGCCCGCAGTTCTGTCTCGGTTGGCAGCGACTCGGGTGGCGGCACGTCCGGCATCACCGCCTGATGGTCGAAGCCGTCCTGAGGCCTCTGGAACGAGACGCTCATCACGAAGATCGGCCGGCCATGCTGGATCGCCATCACGCGTCTGGTGGTAAAGCTGCCGCCGTCACGGATCCGCTCGACCTCGTAGACGATCGGGTGCTTCGGATCGCCGCCGAGCAGGAAATAGGCGTGCATCGAATGCGCGATGCGCTCTGGATCGACGGTGCGGACGGCGGCCACGAGTGCCTGGCCAAGCACCTGCCCGCCATAGACGCGCTGCCAGCCTTCGGCCGGTCCGGTACCTCGGAACAGGTTGTGCTCGAGCTGCTCGAGATCGAGCAGGCGGACGAGGCCGGCGAGCGCCTTGCCGCTGGTGCCCTCGGGCGTCGCGGCATCGGCAGCAACAGCGGCTGCTTCGGTGTTTTCTTTGCCATGCGACATATCGGTTCGATCCTGTTTCGCCTGATCGCGGGGAACGGAAGACAGGACTAGTGTGATGTCAAGGCAGTCGTCGCCGGGCGCACGCTGCGACGCGGCGCTGCGGACGACGTCGACCGGGCCGAACGGCAGGGCACCATGACCGAACGCTTCGACATCCTCATCGCCGGCGCAAACCATGCCGGCATCGCGCTCGCGCTCGCCTGCGCCCATCTCGGTGGCGGCATGCGCATTGCGATCGTCGACGGCGTTGCAGGCGGCGGCAGCGGCAATGCGGGCAGTCGTGGCGGCGATCCCCGGGCCTTCGCGCTGTCCGCTGCCTCTCGCCGACTGCTCGACAGGCTCGGCGTCTGGCCGAAGATCGCCGCCGATGCGCAACCTGTCGCACGCATCGAGATCACCGACTCGAGCCTCGCAGACGCGGTGCGCCCCGTGCTGCTGACCTACGACAACAGCATCGATAGCGGCGAGGCCGCCTCCTGGATCGTGCCGAGCGACATACTGCTGGCAGCGCTGCGCGCCGAGGCTGCGGCACCTGCAGCCGACATCACGCGCATCGACGGACGCATCGCACAACTCGTCACCGTCGAGACCGGCGCTGGCGCCCGCATCACGCTGACCGATGGCCGGGAATCTATTGCCAGCCTCGTCGCCGCCGCCGACGGCCGCCGCTCGACGGTGCGCGACCTCGCCGGCATCAAAACGGTGCGTCACGCGCACAGCCAGACCGGCATCGTCACGACGGTCGCCCTGGAGCGCCCGCACGGCGGCGTTGCCGTGCAGCATTTCCTGCCGTCAGGTCCGTTCGCGATCCTGCCGCTGACCGGGGATCGCGCCTGCCTCACCTGGAGCGAGCGAACGGACGAAGCGGTCCGCATCCTGGCGCTGGACGAGACAGGCTTCAGCGCCGAGATCGAACAGCGCTTCTCCGGTCGGCTCGGCGGCGTGCACCCGATCGGGCCACGCGGCTCTTTCCCGCTTGCGACGGAGCTTGCCCGCGAACTGGTGGCACCAAACGTGGCGCTGGTCGGCGACGCGGCACACGGCGTGCACCCGATCGCCGGCCAGGGCCTGAACCTCGCCTTCCGCGACGTCGCAGCGCTCGCCGAATGCGTGGTCGATGCCATGATGACCGGGCGCGACGCGGGCTGCGCCGACGCGCTCACCCGCTACGCGCGCTGGCGGCGATTCGACGCCACCCAGTCGGCAGCCGGTTTCGCCGCGCTCAACGCGCTGTTCTCGAGTGACAACGCCGTCGTGCGCACCGCGCGCGACGCCGGCCTCGGCATCGTTGATCGCATCCCTGCACTCAAGCGCTTGCTGGTCGCCGAGGCGTCCGGCACCACCGGCACACTGCCGCGGCTGATGGCGGCCTAACGCGAGGACGTGGCCGCGCCTTCGTCTGGCCCGGGCTCCGCATCCTCGCCGTCGTCCTTGTCGTCGCTGGTCGCCAACACCACGACGACACGACCGGCCGCCAGATCGACCTCGGGCGTGAAGGTCTTGTCGAACGGCACGAACTCGGTGCGCGAGTCGCCTTCGAGCCGGATCTCGAGAAGGTCGCCGGCGCCGAAATTCTGAACCGCAATCACTTCGCCGACCTTGAGACCGTCTGCGGCGAAGGCTGCGAGCCCGATCAGGTCGGTATGGTAGAACTCACCGTCCTCGGCCGCTGGCAACTGGCCGCGATCGATGAACAGCTTGACGCCCCGCAGTGCCTCCGCTTCGTTGCGATCGTCGACGCCCTTGACGCGCGCGACGACGCCCTTCTGCGTGACTCGCACCACTTTCACGTGAAAC
>Ga0247831_1002797_pt1 | contig 27139 bp, 28 predicted proteins | sample LaCruzMarch2015__9_FD_192406 | JGI IMG/M metagenome (GOLD analysis project Ga0247831, IMG submission 192406) | Freshwater microbial communities from meromictic Lake La Cruz, Castile-La Mancha, Spain - LaCruzMarch2015_1m | ecosystem: Environmental > Aquatic > Freshwater > Lake | place: Spain...
TTATTGAATCAACAGAACCAGTTGTCATATTTCCAAAAAATATATCAGAATATGATATTTATAGAGAAAAATGCGATTCAGAATCAATAAAATATGTATCTTTATAAATAAACCTTCTTCTTTCTTCTTAGTGTTGAGTTCTTCTTGTATATCTTCTTAACTGCCTCTTTATCAAACGCATATAAAAAATAGTTCTTGAACTCTTTTTCTTTCATATGATTTATAGCATCTTCTATTGTCCTATGTATCTGTTGGTATGTAAGAGGGGATTTCTTTTTGATATAATACTTTAATTTGCTAAAGAAGTTCTCTATTGGATTTGAACGAGGATAATACGGAATACTATAAAGAAACTCATTATTTTTCTGAATTTCCTGTTTCACATCTTGTGTCTTATGAAATCCAGCATTATCCATAATCACCAGATTACCCTCATAATTTGCGGTTATATGCTCGGCTATAAAGTATTTTAGGCGTTCTGAATTGACTGCTCCTTCTTCATATAGTTTCCAACCTACAACACCTTTTCTATTTATAGCAATTAACAAAGAATACTTCTTGAATACTTTATTATCTGTTGTTTTATAACTGCATCTTTTACCCAAATCACAACGACCATAAGTGCTATGTAGTTCAGCGTATATACCAGTTTCGTCAAGTGCTATAATATCATTTATATTATGCTCTTTTACTTTTGCTAAATAATCTGTTATTTCTTTATTATGATTTCTTTCCCTACCTCTATAGGTTATAGGTTGATGTATATGATGAAGACGCTTTCTTGTTTTATTATTATCTCGTAAAATCTCTCCGAGATGTTGCCTTGATACTGATATATTGGGAAACTCCTTTTTCAATTCAATAAGAAGGTCATTCATAAAAATATCAGGTTTCTCTTTTATAAGTTCAGAAGCACGGCGAACAAATGCCTTATTTACTTTATAAGACCCTTCTTTACGATTTTTACGAGTAAGTGATTTAGAAGACTTATATGTATTATACCATCGTTTCAGAGTTTGCCTTTTACAATCAAAAACTCTACAAGTATCAGTAAAACTTCCAGACTTTTCGTAATGAGTAATTGCTGAAAGTCTGTAATCGGAAGAGTGTTGTTTGCCTACCATTTCTTATTGGAAACGCTCATTTAAAATCCGCACGGGTCTAAATAGCTGATTTTTCCTGTAAAAAGTAGGTATGGGGCAGAGTCAGACAAAAGTAAAAAAGGACATGGCCATTTGCTTTGTTCTGTTTAATCCAGCACAAACAAAACGAATCCTTATGAATTATCTCTACGTGAGAAATCTTTTTGTATCACAAGGCCTACCTGTTTACACATTAGAGTTAGTGTATGAAGGACGTCAGCCTGAAATTCCTGATGCGTTCCATGTATCCGGTTCATCTTTTCTGTTTCACAAGGAAAACTTGTGTAGGGTCCTAGAAACCAAAATTCCTAGCTGGTATACGAAACTCGCATTCTTAGATGCAGATATCTTTTTTATGGACAAGTCGTGGTATAAAAAAACATCTGATTTACTCAATTCACATGAAGTAGTTCATCCTTTTGAACGAGCGCATTGGTTGGATTTAACCTATAAGAAAACAATGCTCACACGAAAATCAGTGGTCTGCAATGGAAAAGTAGACTGGGATTTTTCATTTCATCCTGGATTTGCTTGGTGTATGCGCCGCAGCTTTTACAAACAAGTTGGGTTCTTTGATTACGCGATTTCAGGAAGTGGAGATACATTGTCTTCCGCAGGATGGCTTGGCAAAGCCTTTCCTGAGAAATTTCAAAGCCTTCCAACTCCTCTTGGTACCAAGTATTTAGAATTCAAGAGTCGTCCTTCCCCTAAAGTGACGTATTTGAAAGATGTAGATCTCTATCATTTGTATCATGGTTCCCGCGAGAATCGCCAATATGCGGAACGGCACAAAATGTTAAATATTAAAGGAGATATTGAAGACTACATTGAGAAAAACAAAAACGGAATTTGGGAATGGAAAGACAAAGAAAAATGGAATCCCTTGTATTTTCAATATTTTAAAAAGCGTGATGATGATGGATTAAGTGAAGCTCCTGTTCAAATAGTCTCTAAAGTATCGTCTTAAACAGAATCTAAAGTTAGTTGTTTTGTTTAGTTTAATGAAGCCGTCAACTTCCACAACTTCACTTACAGAACTTACAGCAGTGACCCCTGACGAAGAATGTTTAGTCTGCCTTGACATCACCCATGAAAGTGGTTGTGCTCTTGTAGAAAGTAGTCAGTATACAACATGTGGGTGTAGATTTCATGTGCATTCAGTTTGCTGGAATCAATGGATACGCAAGAAAAAGGCAGTCAGTAATCTAGACTTTCCATTCTGTCCAATTTGTCGCAAAAACTCACAGCATCCCTCTCCATCTCCCTTAACCGAGTTTTCAGGTGCGACAACAAAATGGTTTTTTTTGTATGTATTGTCTGCTGTCTTAGTTGGTTGTATGGCAATTGTGGGTATTGTTCTTTCATTTTCGAGAAACTAGAGATTCTTTTGTTCGTCTGTATTCAAACAGCAGAGCTAGTTGAATAAAGAGGGTATAGACACTCAACTACACAATATTTTGAGTATGAAGGGACATAGCTGGTCTACTTAGGAACTGTATTTCGAGTTTAGCTTCTTCTCATACTCAAAAAATGAGCCATAAAGAGGTTGGACATCAGTTCCTGCTGGTCCTGGGCAACCTCTTCCTAACGCTCTACAAGAACAGATGAATCCATTTCTACTTAGCCCTTCATTATAATATCATGAAATGACATTTCTAACTCCTGTGTTTTTGTTTCCTCATAGGTTGGATTCAACTGTGGATATGTTTCATACAGTTCTGCTAACTTAGCTTTGGCTTGTTCTAATTTCTGTTGCAAAGACACTGCTTTGGAACTGGTCGTCTTCCAACAAATTCCTTCTGTTTTGAATTCAATAGCAAACCGGTCACCGTGTTGCCCTTGTGCTCGTACATACCAAATATGTTTGGGAATCTCATTTGGTTGTATAGGACACCCTTCAGGAAGAATGACATTTCGTTTCTTTTTAATTTGATGGATGTTCTGCTGACTCTGTGTAATCAACCGCAGATTTTCTTTGCGGTTGTCTAGGCCATTGCGGTTAATATGGTCTATGGATTGTTTTGGCCCTTTTCCATTAAATGCATTGTGATTCATAACCAAATTGTGTAGATATAATTCTAGTTTCACACCACCATCAAGGTAAAAGGTTGATCCAATATATTTTCCTGAGGAAACATGCCAGGGGCGTTTTTCAACCTTCTCAAAGTCTTCTTTATCAAAGACAAATTGTATATCACTCCCATTGTGCTGTATTATCCCAATACCATACTCCTTGGTATTATGCGTTACAAAGCGATAATCAATAATACCAGGTTTTCTTCCAGAATTTCTGTATCCAGTTTTGTATTCAAGCTCTTCCAGTTCCATAGCAATACTATACTATAAAAATGGAAATATAAAATCAAATTTTACGAAATATTAATACGAACAAAAAACAACCATACAAACTGCCGGAAACCACTGGGTGGTTTGGCGCTTAGTTTGAGTAGGCAAGACCACCCATACCAGACATCACGCGGAGCACGTTGTAGTTGGTGGCATACACATAGACCGTGGAGGTTGTGGTTGTGCCGACCGCGTTGTTAGACACCGTGAGGAGGAGCGTGGTGTTATCAATACGGGACAAGTTGCATGTGCCAGAGGGTTGGTGCTGCTCAGGCTGGAGAGCGAATGAGTAGACGTTGATACCGACGGCAGGGATGTTGGTGTGGTGCTGGTAAGGCTGGACCTCGTTGAAGTAGCGACCTTCGCGGACCTGGAATCGGTCGTGGCCGTTGAGCTGGATGAGCGCAGTGATGCAAGGGTTCTTGCCAGCCATGCCCTCAACGCGGGTGACGGAGTAGCCAGACTCAAGAACAGATCTGTCCCACCAGTCGGAGAAGTTGAAAGGCTGCTGGCCCTTCCAAGGGAAGATGGTAGCATCGTCGCAGGCGACGAAGGAATCGCGCTGGACAACCCAGATGAGCTCCTTGCAAGGGTGGTTGAAGTTGAGCTTGAGCTTGTTGGAAGAAGAGGTGATGGACTCACCGCCAGTGAACTGGAGGACGTCGATGAGGTACTCGTGGGAGACCTGGGCGAACTTGCGACGCTCATCAGTATCGAGGTAGATGTAGTCGATGTAGAGGGAGGCAGCAACCAAGTTGGCAGCGGCAACGCGGTCACGGATGACGTGAACGTTGGAGTTCTGGGGAGCGGCATCGAAGCAGAGGTTGCGGATGTCGTTGAAGGTCAAGTTGATACGGACCTCGTGGTACTGGAGGGCGATCAAAGGGAGAGCAAGACCAGGGTTGCGGCAGAACCAGAACTGGAGAGGGATGTAGAGAGTGTATTCAGGGGCGCAGTTGCCAATCTCGTTGGACATGTTGGGCTCGCCAGAGACGCAGTCGTCGTCGCAAGTCTCGCCACCCTGCACGATGAGGTTGGTGAGCTGGGGGACGTTGCCAACCATCTTGGCATAACCGGCCTGCTTGCCAGGCTCCTGGGTGAGCTCATTCCAGATGTGGAGCCACTGACCATAGTGCTTGTCAATGCGCTGACCACCGATCTGGAGCTCGACCTCGCGGACCAAGTTGTGGCCAACCCAGTTGAGCCAGCGGAACTGAGCACCAGAGCCGTCAGAGGCTAACAGCTGCACCTTAGGGAGTGTGGCCTGGAGATACATACGGTAGATTAAGTCACCGTTACGCTGAACAGTGACAGTCACCTGCTTGCCAAAGCCAGGGGAACCGTTGAAAGGGTTCTCAATGGACTCCATGGCGAAGTTGGTGTGGCGACGGTAAACAACCTTGAAGAAAGTGATCTGGGGGTTACCTGTGAGGTAAACGTCTTGGGCGCCATAGGCGACGAGCTGCATCAAACCACCACCTGTCATTTGAGTCTATACCTTTAAAAGAGAAAAAAAATTTACCAGAGATGGGTTTTTGGAAAACTAACCGGGAGGGTCTGTTTTTTTAGTCTAAACACTTCCCAGGAAACCCCTTTACAGATGTCAATGGGTGACCCCTTCTTTAAGATTCGCCCCACGAAAAGAAGCAATCCTGAGGCGAGAACTACGTTAGACAGCATCCACCACTCTCATCTCAATCGTATTTTAGACGAAACAAAGAATTTAGATGATATTGAAGTAAACTTTCGTGAATTAAAAGAAAAATTAAATAGTTGTTCTGATGACATTGAGCGGGTGAAATTAGAAAAAGACCTTCAAGACCTTTTAAAAGAATATAAGAAACGGAAGTCTGGAACAGCTGTGTATGACTATTTTTTGGAAACAGGAGATATCTTATTTCAATATTATGATATCCAAGACAAAATTAGTCGTGGAGTCGAATCCAAGGAAACTCGTGTGGTCAAGTCCAAGCCTGGAAGTATTTGGGCTGTCTTAGAAACTGCCTCAGATTTGAGTGGTGGAATGATTGGCGCGACAGTGACTGGCTCAGATATGCGTCGTGACAAATTGCTAGAGAGTTTTTTACAAAAGGTGGATCCAGGACATGCGAGAACCAGCGGTGTCACACCCGATGACCCCTATGGAGAATGTAACGAATGTGGAACCGAAATGGTGTTCAGTAGCAATGAAGCGCTCTTTACTTGTCCTCAATGCGGCTTTCAGGAGTTTGTCTTGGTGGATTCAGACAAACCTTCCTACAAGGATCCTCCTCGTGAAGTCAGCTATTACGCCTACAAACGCATTAATCATTTCAATGAATGGTTGGCACAGATTCAGGCCAAGGAATCTACAGATATTCCTCAAGAAGTCTTTGATGCGATTATGACTGAATTGAAAAAGGAGCGTATCACGGAGCTTGGAAATATTAAGACATCCAAGATTCGTGAAATTCTGAAGAAACTCAAATTTAATAAGTATTATGAGCATGCGCCGCACATTATGAATCGCATCAATGGAAAAAATGCCCCTGTGATTACGAGAGAAACAGAAGAAAAGCTGCGCCACATGTTTATTGAAATTCAACCAAGTTTCCAGAAACATTGTCCTGCGGGTCGCAGCAACTTTTTGAGTTATTCCTATGTCTTGTATAAATTTTGCGAGCTGCTAGAACTCGATGAATATCTCCCCAATTTCCCGATTTTGAAAAATCGCGACAAATTGTTTTGCCAAGACAAAATTTGGCAGATGATTTGCCAAGATTTAAGTTGGCAATATATTCGGAGTGTCTAACAATCACGTTTAGAACCATAATTGAGGCATCGGCACAGAAATAGGTCCAGGGTCACCACCTGTCATGTCAGTTAGGTCACGACGCACCATTTTTGGGTAGATATTTTTATAATAGTTTACATCTTCTTGGGTAGGAACATGACTGGATGCGAGCTGAACCATCGTGCCAGGGCTCGTAAAGCCATCCTTCCGCATGAACAAACAAAGCGCTAAAATACCAATGACAACACCAAGAATCCAACCGACTTTCATTCTACTTCTCATTGGATTGTTTTACAATCATGGGAGAATTATTGATACACGGGGGTAACTGCTTACAAGCCGCGAGGGAAGCCCACCAAGTTAGCACCAAGACCGAAGCCAGCACCCTGTCTGGCCGTCACACCGATAGACGGGGAGACCAAGTCCAAGACGGCGAAGACCGCCGCGGCAACGAGGGCGAGTGTGGTGATTTCATCAAGAGGCAAGCTCTTGCGAGGGATGAAGATAGCAGCGCCAGCTACGACGAGGCCCTCAATTAAATACTTGATAGCGCGATTGACAACTTCAGAGACATCCATTTGTTCTATATTCAGAACTTAGAAAATTTCTTCCAGAGACCTATTCAGCCGAAGACTAATTGAACTCACTGCGTTTTATTCATCTAAAGAGTCTCCACGAACCCCAGTAGAATGTCTAACGAAGAGAAGGAGTCCTTTTTGAGCGATGATCCCGAAATCGCGAGCCAGCGCTGGTGTCTTTTGAGTTTCATCAGCCCCGAGAACGTGTTGAACCGGAAGGACCAGTTCTTTTTTACTTCATTCATCAACCAGTATGATTTTCACCTCCGCACGAAGAAAATGGAAGAGTTCTTTGTGAAGCAAATCCAATCTATCAACGCAAAGCTAGATGCCGAAGCCACCAGACTCGAGGCTCTGGATCTCAGTGGTGCTGCCGCAGCTTGCCGGAATTCCACGCTGACAATTGAGAGCTATGTCTCTGATTTCCAGAAGTTTGTCAAGGCCAATCTGAAGGAACTCAGCGCCAGCAACATCAAGGATGAATTTGATGACTTCATGTATACCAATATTGCAAAGCTAGAAGATGACTTCTATGCGAAGAACAACTTCCAGACGACTATGCGTGGAATGAAAATTCGTGGGTCCTATGGTCAAAAGGAAGAGGCCGAAGCTCGTGCCAAGAAGCTTCAGAAGATGGACCCGGACCACAACATTTACGTGGGTCAGGTTGGCAAGTGGCTGCCGTGGGATCCTTCCCCTTCCGCTATCCCCGACCAGGAATACGCCGAAGACCAGCTCAACACCCTCATGAAGAAATACAAGGAAAACGAGGAGGCTCGTGAAGTGTTCCACAAGGAGCAGCGTGAGCGTGCCCGCAAGGGCAAGGGTGTGATGAATATGGATGGCAATCAGGCAGCCGATACCGATTACAACTCTAGCAAGAACCTCACCGTCTCTAAGGCAGAGGCAGAGACAGAGACAGATACCTCTATTCCGTCATTGGGAACTGGCTCCTCCCAGTTTGACGGCATGTTCTCGGGTCCTGCGGATTTGGCTATCAAGCGCAAGATGGATCGTGAGGCAAAGTAAAAAACTTCTAAGCGGATTTTTAAAAATCACATTAGATGTTTATTGTTTATTGTTGGTTAGGACCAATCGGAACACAGACTTCCTCGCCGTCCGCATCAGCACCCTCATTGGGGTTGGCCTGCTTCAAGCAGAAAGAACCCTCAGGACACGTTGTCTTGGTGCAACGCGGGTTGATGTAGCCCTCATAATACATGGGGAACATACGCTTGAGCATAGGAACTACAATTAAGATTGCTAAGAGAACACCTGCGAGTCCTAAGAGAGTGTAACCAGCCTGCTTTGCCATTTCTACTAGAGGCGAATATATCCTTCAGGCTTTACGGGAAGACCGGAAGAGGGTGAGATGGGAATAGTAGTTTCAGTCTTACAATATCCGTTAATACAGCGGGTTCCAAACGGACAGGGCGCCATATCCACCCCACACATTCCTTCGGGAACTCCTGTGTAAAAATTCTCAAATCCTTCTGTGCGGAACTGCATGAAGGCAGAGCATCCAAAGAGAACGCAGGCAACAAGCAAGATGATAACTGCGCTTATGTTGTCTTGACTAAGACCCATTTCTATATGGAGTTTAGAACTTACGAACGGTGATTTGAGGGCCCTTCAACCGTCTGTGAGAATTTGGGTCATAGGCACTGTCGTCATGTTCATCTTTTTCTTTGTAGTATTGCGCAGAATGCTGCCAGAACTCAGGGGCGCCGATACGGAAGTCAGCATGCATTTCGGCCTTATACCAGAAAATACAATCTTCTATTTTATTGGACTGGCTTGTATTGTCAATGACTAAGCATTCAAAGTTCTGCGTACATTGATCCATAATTTGGCAGAAAAACTCAAAATTCGGGAACGCAGATCCATAGTTATTAAAAATACGCTGTCTGTTGGATAAATAGGGCTCTCTCAGAATAAAGACGAAGTCCACGTTTGTTCGGAGAGCAGGCTGGATACCAAGCGGATATTGCATCGTAATTAAGAAAAACACCTTGAGCCAACGACCGTTCATAAACAAGTAGCGAATGTTTTTATCGTGTGTCCAACTGTCATCATACATACAATCGTCCAAAATTAAGAAGGAACGAGGATCTAAACGGCTTTTGCGACCTTCTTGCTCCTCTCGTAAAATTTTGTTCATCACCATTTTTTGACGCTTACAAAAGTTTGACAAAATCACAGGACTAAATTCACCATGAATAAAAATGGGAGGGACCATCTTTCCATAGAGACCGTTGGATTCTTCTGTGCCTGAAATCACAGTTCCGAGAGGCATATCCTGGTGATTGAATAATAAGTCACGAACAAGCGTTGACTTACCTGTGCGACGACGACCAATAAAAATAGCAACAGCATCCTGTGGAATCCTCTTCATATCAAACTTGCGAAGCGATACATTCACTGCGGGGTGAGACATTTCCTATGTCAAGAGCAAAAGATTTTTACCGCGTATATGAACGCAGTTAGGAGTTCTGTGAAAGGACAAGAATGGATCCCCGTCTCAAAGGTAGTTCTTTGTCTGTTCCAAAGCTGATTTCCTCACCTCTTGAGTGTAAGAATCAGCCTGGGTTTGACCAACTTCAAACGTTTTATCCCGGTATCGGCATAATTAGCAATCTGAAAATTGCCCCAGAAACGGATTTATGGTTAGACCATTCCCATCGCATAAAAGAGCTTTTATCGCAAGAAACATCCAAACGCTCAGGTAAAGTAAGTCTACGAGTTGAACAAAATACAACAACGACCGGAAGCGATGTTCAAGATATCTCAGGGTTCCGCAAAATTACGCACTTGTTGGACCCTGTTCGTTGGCTCCAAGGAAAATACAGTCTCCCCAAACACACATTCCTCCCTTGGCATCAAGAGACATGGGAAGCCGCTTGGAATAAACTTCAAGACCCTATGAATCAAGCCTATGTGGAAGCCCTGGCCACCTACGCCTTAAGCAAACTCCGCGAAACCAATCTCAGTCCTCATTTTCATTTATTTTATGGTGCGATGTGTGGAAAAGCCGATACGTATGCCTACAATATCACGGACTCCTATATGTCGTATCGTCATGCGCGGTGGTTCTGGACTAGTCAAGAAAAAGAGGTATTCAGATTGAGTTTTGATGAAAGCATTCCTCAGGAGGTCAAGGATGCCATCCTTCAGCAACCTGAAGAGTTAGATTCGTCAGATGAGGATACTGATTCTGAACAATCAATTACATCTGAAGAGGAACTAACAGGGTTCCACTGTGATGCTCCAGACTCAGGGTCTCTTCATTCCGCAGATGGCTCTGATTTTGAAAGTGTGTCTCATGAGAGTGAAACGACAGACGATTCCACAGAAGAATCGGATGATGATGAGGAATTGGAAATCTTTGCGGATATTCAACAATTCCCTGTCATGATGATTTACACGGAAGCAAGTGAAGGAACGATGGATGATTTATTAGACAATTTTGAAGAAGTTGGGTGTGAGCCTGGGACACAGGAATGGGAGCAGACGTGGAGAGCCTGGGTTTTCCAAATTATCGCTGCTTTATCGACGATTCAGAGTGTCTTTGGAATGACACACAATGACCTCCATAGCAATAATGTTGTCTGGGCGCACACAGAGAAGAAGTTTTTACACTATAAAACAAGAGGAGGACTTTCATTCAAAGTTCCCACCTATGGAAAAATCTTCCGCATTATTGATTTTGGTCGGGCCATCTATAAATTAAATGATCAGATGTTTTATTCAGATGATTTCAAGAAAGGAAATGATGCTGCTGAACAATTTAATTTTGGAGACTTGTATGATTCCTCTGAACCTGAAGCGTGGCCCAACCCTTCCTTTGATTTATCACGATTTACAGTGAGTATTTTTGAGAGTTTGTTCCCTGAATCTCCTCCTGTCAAGAAAAACGCAACGATTTTATCGGAGGAGCCTGATTTGGTTGTGAGGGAAACAGAATCAGAATTATACAACTTGCTGTGGTCTTGGCTCTTATGCGACGATGGGCACAATGTCTTGATGGAGCCTGATGGTTCTGAACGGTATCCTGACTTTGACCTGTATAAGGTAATTACAACCCAGGTTCACAATGCGGTGCCTTCTGAGCAGTTTGAAAAGGATATCTTCAGGTGCTTCCGTGCGAAATACACTGAGAAGGCCTATTCATTGTTTTGCTAATTCTTTAACGATTGAATTTCAATCTAAGAAGAATTTATCTGCGACGTCTGTGTGTTTTAGAGCGTCTTGTTTTCTTTGACTTCCTTCGCTTGGCGGTAGCCCCGCTTCGCTTGGCGGTAGCCCCGCTTCGCTTGGCAGTAGCCCCGCTTCGCTTGGCAGTAGCCCCGCTTCGCTTGCCTCCATTGAATACCGTGACCGGAGGAACAACTACACCAGTTTGAGGGTCCAGTGAGAACTTGAGCACCATTTCTACAGTGTCTCTAGTTTATCTTCTACGTGTAGCCTTTCTCCCTTTGCGAGTTGCCTTCTTAGATTTCCGCGCCTTTCTTGTCTTACGCTTGCCACCTTTCAACGGAATGGCTGTAGGCCATCCAATGCCACCAGGGAAACTCCACCAGACTTGACTTTCTTGTGCCATTCTACTGAAGACCCGGAATTAATGTTTGCGGGTTGATTTTTGTTTCTTTGCTCCCTTGTGCTTCTTGCTCGTTTTGGATTTCCGCACGCGACGACGGCCGCCTTCTGGCTCTCTTAATCCTCGTAGGAGGTTCGCAGCAGCAGCATTCGCATCAGCAGCATTGCCCGCAAGGATTGGCGCTCCTTCTGGTCCTTCTCCTGCAGCGGCAGCAGCACGGCGCTGTTGAGCTCTTGCGCGAGACACAGCTCTTCTTCCAGAAGGCACAAGAGCTCTAGAGCCATTGGCTGCAGGTCCGTTGACTGCAGGTCCGTTGGCTACAGCTGCTTGGCGACCACGAGGAGGGGGAGGGGCTTGACCATATCCTGGCAATGCTGCCATAGCGTTCTGTTGATATCGTTGTTGAAGATATGCAGCATATTGAGGGTCCATATAATACTGTTGGCCCATAGGACCCATGCCAGGAGCCATAGGACCCATGCCAGGAGCCATAGGAGCCAGAGCCATCATACCTGCCGCTGCGTATCCACCAGGAGGTAACGCAGGGAGAGGAGGAACTCCTCCATCTTGATCATCTTCTCCATCTGCGATAGCTTGATCTGCTAAATTTCTTAGCTGAGGGGGAACATCTTCTTGGTTACGTAATCTTGTGAACGTATTTTGTAACGATTGTGCGGGGATTGCAGTGAGAAGATAGAGGATATTCACTATATTCCCAGGTATTTTAACAACACGCTTTGCTCCCTCATATACACCAAGACCAAGGATTCCCGCTATAATCGCAAAGAGGGCTCTCACTTCCAAGCGCGGATTTTCTCTGGCATATCTGTAATAAATTTCATTTTGATACTCATCAAAACTTAAACGCTCATACTCCGCATTGGAATATATTTCAGCAATAAGAGGAATGAGAACTGATTCAGGTGGAGGTTTATTTGGGGCCCCATGGAGAACCAAATATTTTATAGATTCTTTTACTTCGTCCACTCGTTCTCGTTTTGCGTTAGAACAGATGCTGCCAGCAGTACTTGTGCAAATTGTAAAAGCACTTTCAGCTGCATCTGCTGCGGTTTCATAATAATAATTGACATCATTCAGAAAAAGATTTGTGGAATGTCTCGTAATGATAGCCTGGGCGCGTCCTACACGCTCGTTCACCTTCGTCATTAATGAATTTATAAATCGAACGAGTTCATCATACGCAAGGTATTGATAGAGTGTATTTTCTTCTGGTGTTAGGGATTCTGAGGATACATTGGGCCTTGCTCTAGCAGGAGCATTCCGCACAGTTGTTGTACCATCTGCATTTACAGCTGCGTTATTCCCTGACGCAATCGCGAGTCCCGCTGCATTCGCTGCTCCTGCCGCAATAGCTGGTTGTGAAGGAAGTTTCGCTTCAAACGCAGCCAATGGGGAACTTCTTCTTTCTTTCACAGCGTCTCTAAAAGCATCAATAAATTCATTTTCCTTGCCATCCAATGTGCTGTATCGTGCTAAAAATCCTTCAATTACATCCGGTCTTATTGCTGTAGCATATTGTTTAATCTCAGGAAGATCAACTGTCTTCAAAAAATTTAAAAAGTCAAAAAACATCCCCTCATTTCGGAGAACAATAAGTCTATTCAAATGCTCTCGTTTTTTAACAAGTCCAGAATGTTCAATATCTTCTCTGGACTGACCTAGAAACCTTTGAAGAGAAGAACTTAATTTAGGTTCTAACTCAGTTATTCTTGTAGTTACCGTTTCTAACACGCGTTCAAGCTCACGAAAACAGGGGAGGTTTAGCAGTCTACTCTTTGCTTTTCCCATTTCATCTTGAGAAGAGCTTCGTTTTGTGTTCAAATTTTGAAAAATTACATCTCTATAAATACGAATATCGCTTTCAATCTCAGCAAGTGCAGCATTTCTACCTTCCACACTTATTGTTTGATTATACCGATGGAATGCTTGCATTAAACGAAGGTCTGCTGTAGCTTGCGCTCCTTCTGGTTTTTTACCAAACTGTACAACAAATTGAATACGTTGATTTGCTAGCATACAAAAATTGTGAAGTGACTGCCCAGAATTGACTCCATACGCATAAAGTCTATCGCCTACAAGTTGAGATCCAATAAAAAATACGACTGTTCCCCCTAAAAGAAAGAGGAGAGCCTTCAGCATATTTCCAGTTGATGTAATACGACGGATTACACTATTCGTGCGAGCCTCATAAATACGTCCCGCTCCTTCAGCTAATTCAACATGTGTTTGTGCTGCTGCCCTGGCCATCCTAGGATATAACTCTTGAGGATACATCTGTTGAGGATAGTAAGGTCGTTGGCCTACTACTATTCCTTGTGGTCCCTGAGAACCTGCCCTCCGTCTCATGCCTCCAGTATAATTATTGATATTGAGAAGTTTAGACTTTGTTTCTTGTTCAAGTCTTTGAACAACACCTCCTAACATAAACGAAATTTCTCTCACCATTCCAATCAATGCTTTTCGCTCAGGATCACAGTCATCCTCATACATATCAATATCTGGCACCAAAATATTCATGGCATTCAGTGCATGGATGGCTTCCGAAAGCACAAATTCTTTTTCTTGTGCTTCTGTTAATTTTTCCATAAAACGTAATTCCTTCTTCATTGTCGCAGATAGCTTTATGAGACTTGGAATTGAGAGTGGATCATTGTTTAAAAGAAAAAGAAACGGGTCCTCTTTGACCTTTTTCTTGATTTCTTCACCAACCTTCTTATTTTGAAGTTTGGTTCTTTGACTCGCCTGGTTCATATTTCTAATTCAACTCTTGAAAAAAATATGAATTGGTATAGTGTGCTCATCTAAAAACGAGCGGGGCCAATTTGTAAGTCGGGACCCGTATCAGCTCCACCGCTCATAGAGCTTACTGAGGGAACCGCATCGGCAAGCATCTTCAAGGAAGGCAAAAAAGTAAACACATTTGCCATTGAATCAGGCATGATTTGAAGTAAAAAGACAACGAGAATGGCACCAATCAAAAAGTCACGCACAAGGCTCTTGTAGTTGGGCATTTCCTTTTCACGCATGTATTCTGCGATACCACCGAGCACTGAAATTAAAGCTCCACCTGCAACGATTCCTAAAATACTTGTTGAGTCCATCCGGAATTATCTCTGCGCACCCCTCGGAAATATTTTAAAGCGTTTCAAACTCATCAGCACCAACCGCAATTGTTTCCTGGGCCATCTCTAAGGTTTCAAAATCATCCAACGCTTCAGGTTGTGCCGACTCATCAAACTCGATATAAGTGATTTCTTGCTCATCCTCATCATTAGACTCAGATTGTGTTGTGGCTTGGATTCGTGTTCTCTCAGGATGCTCTACATCTAGAACAGCATCCATGCTAGTAAATCCAACACTAGGAGGCTCTGTATCCACAAAAATTGTGGGAGTAGACGGTGGTGCCACAGAACCTGAAAGGTCAACAGGCTCCAAGACAGGTTGAGGAGTGGGCTCCACTGTTACAGGAACCTCTTCCTTGGGCTTTTCCTCTTCTACAGGAGGTTGAATCAACTCCTCGCGGATGACAGGAGCCGTATCATCGTCTTGGGCAGTAACTTCCGCTGCTTGCTCAGCAGGAGTCTCTTCCGTATCATCAGCCAGATACTCCTTCAAAATGCTCTTCACAGGTAACATTCCACGAATGGATTGTAAGACACCTTCATGAAGAAGTTGTCCAACCTGACGGAGATTCTTTTGACGTTCAATGGCAGGACCCGATTCAGAAAACAAATAGGCATTGGACCACAAAAGACGAGCACATTCAGACATTGTGCGATGAAGGAAATGGTCAATCTTAGGAATGGTAATCTGAAGTTTCTTTTGTCTGCTTGTTAAACGAATTGCGGACAGCACCTTGGTGTGCGCAATAAAGACAGCGGTCAAGATTTCCTCCAAGTAATCACACTTTGTAGAGACTTGAACCTTTTCTGTTTCACGCTGGACTTTGTCCATGTTCCAATCAGGAAACTGTTTCAAAGCATCTTGGAATGCCCATAAGAAGCGCTTTGGATCCTTTTCTGTCTGTTTGACTTCAGTCAGCAAATCTAAGAAATAGGTCTCCAGTGCCGGAACTAAAAAACCACAAAGCTGTCTTGTGTATTCTGCCTTGGCCTCTCCATAGACGCCAATGCTTTCGGAGTTGTCCATTGTTCTAGAGTTTTCTTGGACTTCCAATTTATCTTTCAACCGCACAAATCACTAGACATCAGCCAAGCAATCTGGAGCCAAGGGGATGCGCCCGATGACCAGCGACGAATAGCTTCATGACCTGTTTTTTTGTATTTTGTTTGAACGAGGTGCCAAAGCAAAGGAATCGGATCCTTTCCTTCTTGTTTGTAAAGAGCAAGCTCTTCTAGCGTTGTGGGAAAGGATTCTTCTGTTGCCTTTGAAAGCAACCCTAACGATATCGCTTTTCCAACAAGCATTGTTTTCCGAAAGGATGTTTCAGACGGAAGGCGTTGAAGAGAACACCGAGACAACACAGGAGCAGAAAGCTTAGATGGGTCTCTCACTTCCAATATACACATCACATCTGGAGAGCGCGTATCCAAAATACGACGAAGAAACGCCTGTGCTTCCTGCGTTAAATCATCTGCGCCTTCAATCCAGATAAGCGTTCGTTCCTGTGATCTCACTTGAGCGTGGAGAACTTCGCGTCCTTCTCTGAGAGATCGGTCATTTCGCACATTCCAACGGAACAACCGATAGCTGCGCGCTTTGGCTTCTTGTTTAATCCAGGTGGTCTTCCCTGAGCCAGGAACTCCATACAAGATGAGTGCTGGTTTCATCTTGTGTGGAATTGTTTTATCAGTTTAGACTCCAGTCTAATTATCCGTAAACCATTGTGTCTTTCCATACATCTGCTCCAACGTCCGTTGGTCAGTCTCCGCATTGCGTCTCAACGACTGCTGGAGAGGATTGTCTTCGACTGCGGAGACAATCGCAGGGGTATTTCTCTCCAAGGAGACATCCAACTTGAGAGGGTTTCTGTATTTGACCAAGCCAATATCCGCAGAACCAGGGGGTAGGCCCGAGACTGAGTTAATGCGCATTTCACGGTCATTGATGATATCAGCATCCAACTTCTTGGAGGTTTGACGACCAGGGTCCTCGTTCGTAAGAGCCATACCACCGTTGCCCGCAAACGGCTTGCGTCCCTTGGCCACTTGCTCCTTATTCGGATTGAGACGCATATTGTAAGCTGCCTCATGGGAGGTGAAGTCCTTGCGCACAGCAGAACCAGGACCATAATACTCAGACTTGGCAGAAATCTGGGCCTTCTGTGTAGGTCTCGCGATATCATCAGGGTCATACACCTTGAGCTTGGTCGGTTGGGCAGCGGCTGACGCAATACCCAAGCCGAGATTGCCCCATTCAATAGTCGTTTCCTTGACTGTTGTTCTTGCTACATCAGAAGGATCCCAGACTGTAATCGCAGGCGCACCACCCGCATAGCCAACAGGTGTTCCTGTCTGACGGATGTTGCCAACAGTCTCGCCACGGATGGTAGGTCTGGCCAAATCGGTGTAGTGGACAGGAACAGCAACATTGTCCGCAGGAGCCAAGTTGAGACCCATGACACGGTCCTGTGTGCCCAAACGCTCGTTGGGTCGGATTTCAATTGAACTTTTGCCATAGTCAGCCTCAGGCAAATCGGTGTCCTTGGTGTAATAGCCTGTCATATCTGCGTTACGGAATCCAGCACCACCATATTGCTGGGCCATCGGTGTGCGGTATTCACCCGAGACATAGGACTCAAATCCTTCTTGGTTAGCAGCAGGGCCGATAAATTCAGAGGAAGTCTCAGGACGTGTGACGAACTTGTAGACCTGGATAGGACGAGTGGTCTCCGCTTGGTGCTCCTCTGCGAACGCACCAATGAAACGCTCACCTGCCTCATCAATGTAGAATGTATCAGGCTTGTATTTGCGGACTTCACCAGGATTGTCAGGACCTGCGGCAGTGAAGCGCTGACCAGGCACGACAGGTGTATTGTAGGTGAGCTTAGGCTTGTCAGCCACACGGAGTTTCTCCGTGGTAGGCATAGCTTTCTTCATGATTTCATTGATCTCAAACTGCTGGAATCCACCCTTGCCTGTGAGACCAAACTTCTCATCTAACGCAGACCCAACACGTGTGGGCTCAAAGGGTCTTTCATTGTTGCGGCGACGAAGCTGGCCCAAATCAGATGAGACACGCTCCTGGAAGAAATCTGTATTGTCTTCCATACCAAAGGGATTGCCATACGGAGTCTGTCCTGTGTTAAACATGGTCTCCACTTCCTTCTTTCGTAAATCCGTGCTGCCTGTTCCATTGTAAGCATCCAAGATAGATGTATTTGTGTCAGGCGCCATGTTTTGCTTGACGCGACCACCGAAGAAGGGAACCATGTTGTTGTGTGTAAAGTCCGAGGAAGGCATGCGTTGACCTGTAAGCTCTGAGGTCACATATCCCTTTCCGTAATCGGGATTCTTCTCTACACCCGTCGGATTCATCGCAACAGACGGTTTGACAGCGGCAGGGCTCTCAGGAGCAGGCGAACCACTGAGAGGTAAATCCGCTGTCATCGTTGCGAAATCCGTCTGCTTACCATAATAGGGACCAGGGTGGGGCTCAGAAGGATAGCTTTGTCCCGTAGATGTGCGATACATCAAATCCAACTCAGCACCTGAACCTCTCGCAGTCCCACCTTTGACAGTATTCATTAAGACACTGTTAGGAGGAAGGGGGCGAGGATTTCCATAAGGGTCTGTAGGATTCTCAGGATTGACAGGTGCCTGTTTGTTCTGATATCCCTCTCTCAAGAGTTGAGTGTCTTTGAGTCTTGGGTCAGCTTTGCCAAGTTTCGGGGAAGGCCCTGCTGTCTTCGCAACTGCGAAACCAGCTCCAATTAAAAGTAAAAGAGCAGCTGCTTCCATATCTAATGGATGGAGTTGCTTTTTATACAATACTTTACGGAAAGATTTAATGCGTTTTGCACCGTTCCTTATCCATTGTGCGGGCCGGAATGTAAAAGTCAAAGGGTTGCTCATATGTGAGCTGAGGCTGATGGGGAAGGCTCTGCCAACGGTTCCAGCCTGTAGCTCTCAATGTACAAGGAGGATTGGTGAGACGATTAAAGATTTGAGGGAAGCTCTCATCGGGGGCATTTTCATAGCCACGATTGTTCATATTATTTGTCTTCGGGTCATAGAGTTTATCATCACACTTGATACGAATTCCAACACGGTTAATTCCTTTCAAATCAGATTCAACATCTGTGCGCCATTGACCCGCAACCCAACCGTCACCTGATTGCTGGATTCGTGTAGTGACATCTACCGGGAAACTGGTAGGGCAACGCGCTTCAGGAGGATTAATCATGTAGCGTAAGCTATACGATGTAATGCGCATGTCGTCAGCTTGATGAAAATCATCAAAACGAGGACGTGTCATGGATTGTTGTTTGATAGGGATGGTCGCCATCTTCTGATAGAGGAATTAGTATTTATGAGGAGCTTTGCAGACCTGATTTTCAACAGGGAGAGGCGATAAAGTTACAGGGTAAGCCCACATCTGGTAGATAGGCAAATGCTGCTTTCTCACATCGACAGAAAAAGTGTCTTCCTTAGGATTCTTTCGTTTGATTTGTGTCTCATTCGCTTTGGGAGGCAAGTGTTTTCTGTCTTTGCACCACGTATTGGGTCTTGTAATTCCCATCAAATCAGACTCCAAATCCACACGATTTCCCTTGATTAAGGAAACATCATTGCCACCGACCGTGCCCAAGATGTGTCTCGCAGCAAACTTGTGAGTGTAGGCATAGGCGAACTCATCGTAGGCTTGAGGATTCTCTTGTTTTTCAAAGGGATGGTCTAAGGGCGCACCGTAATCTACCATTCTACTAGTGTAGAGTATAGATTCCTAACAATTTACAAAACTTCAAACGGGACGTTTGAAGTTAGAACGAAATTGTTAGATTCCTAACAATTTACAAAACTTCAAACGGGACGTTTGAAGTTAGAACGAAATTGTTAGATTCCTAACAATTTACAAAACTTCAAACGGGACGTTTGAAGTTAGAACGAAATTGTTAGATTCCTAACAATTTACATCGCGGATGTAGCTGCGAGACGGGATACCTCCACGAATCCAGCCTTCCGCTGCCACCTCAGGCACCAAGTTCTTAGGGTTCTGGATGTTCTCCTTCACTGTAGGAATCAAAGGGGTATACTGTTGCGTAAAGAATTCCTCTGTCACAGTGCCACACTCCTTGCCCTGACGAACCTGCTCAGAATGGAGCAACAAGCTCTCCACATCTGAATTTCCACGACCGCCACCCATATACGGAACAGTCATGAACGGACGCGCCTGATTCCGGATAATACAGCGATTGTTCTTGAACTCAGGCTGATTGCGCAAAATAGAATCCGCATCAATGGACTTGTTGTTCAAGCCATATCCCTCACGAGGATAGATTAAGAGCTGCTCTACAGACAAGGGATTCACCTGTTTCGCATCCGGGACAAGATTTGTGACTTGGTAATCACCAGGACCCACGGACTGTTTGTAATATTGTTCAATTCCACAAAGGTCGTCACGAACACGGGACAACCTATTGATGTTAAATGTTGCTGCTGCCATCTCTGAGGGTAGAAAGGAAAAGATTATGCCTAAGTAGAATGGCTACACGCAAAAATAATCTTGCGGCAGAGTTTTGTCGTTGTATCAAGAAAGTCCGGAAAACCATCAAGTTGAGACCCGGAGTGAAGAAGACAGATGCTTCGAGAGAGGCAGCAGCCATTGGAGTCTGTGTAAAGGCTGTGCTTCAGACAAAGGGGAAGACATTGAAACGATTCCGGTGCGGAAAGAAATTAAGTTTAACCACACAGAAACTCCTCAAAGGAGGTGCTTTACTCGGGTCACCTGTAATAGAGATGGGTGCGAAGCCTGTGTTTGAAAGTCGGTCTCCTCCTACTGACATGCCAGTAGCTGTGTCTCACACAATGAAAGGGGGCTCATGGGGCGCCCCCGCCCCATATCAAAGCACAGACCCTACAGCGAGCAAAATACAGCCTGGTGCGGGCATCCAGAGCTATTATGAAAATGCTATGAAAGCTCCTCTCCGTTTGTAAGTTCAGTTCATGATTGTTTCCAACAATACAAAACTGATAAAATGATTCTAGTTTCCGTCGCATTAACGATTTTGGTTCAAGCACACTGTGCGGATTGCCGAAATTGCTTTAGCGATTTTGGTTCAACCATGTAACAGGGCCACCATCTGTGCCAGGCAAGCAAGCCTCGCGACCACCTTCCTTGCAAGTCTTTCCGGGAATACGATACAACCAATTTTGATAGCTTTCTTGGTCATTCGGGATGCTTGTTGCCGGCTGCGTCACAAACATACGTTGGCTCTGCGTTCTGCCAAAGACATCCGTAGGGTCGGAAGACCACTGAACACGGAAGAAAGCATCCAATGTGTCTGCCACTTCAGGGCTCGAGACATCGGCGGCGGGAGGGCGTGTCGGATTGTATTTAATTTCATCAAGTAACACATTCATAAAGGGATTTTCAGCATTCGGATGTGTTTCCAAGGGAGAAGCAACCATAGGAATCGGATCAGGATTTGGTTGAACATCTGCGAACGATTCTTTTGTATCGGAGCAGTCCTTCATGGATTGAATTTCAGAAAGACTCATGTATGCGGGAACTAGATAGAGAGTTGCCACACCCATCGCAACAGGAATCGCATAGACATATCCAATGGCAACACTCAACACAAGCCCCACGAACGCTGTAAAGAGATAGACAGCCGCAATTTCATTGACTGTTTCACTCGCACAGGGAGCGGATTTGACTCGGGACCAGCGTCTCCACCAAGCTCCACCCACTAGCACAGAAGGTTGTTCCCAAAAAAACGGATCACATAATGCTACTTTGACCATCTGAACCTACGCTCTACTACAGATGCTACATACTTACTTGCGACCACCTTTTCCACCTTTCTTTTTCTGAGATTCGGGCTTATCTTCTTGGAGTCCCATCTGTCTCATGATATCATCAACAGAAGGCGCAGGCTGTGCGGCTGCTGCTGTTCTTGCTTGTCTAGCGGCTTCCTCCTCTGCTCTTTGCTTTGCTCGTCTCTCTCGTTCTGCGCGAATCTGCTTGACAGCTTGTGCTCGTCTGCTTTCTCCATCACGACCTGCTGCTTTTGAGTTCTCCTCGTCTTGAAAGCCAAACGCATTGCGGAATCCCTCCATGAGCTCTACAAACGCAGGGTTGTCAGTAAACTCTTTCATCATTTCCTCAGCTTCTGCAGCAAGTTCCTGAGGTCTTAGCTCACCACGACGTACTTTGTCTTGAAGTTTCTTCGCAATGCGCTTCATGGCATTTTGGAGCAAATGAGGCTTTTGGGTATAAATATTCATGAGAAGGTCAAAGGCTCTTGTCGGATTCGTTTCCGTTTCCTGAAGCTCTTCCACAGAAAGACCAAAATCTTCAGGTTTGAATTCCTTGACCAAATCTTCTGCCAACTTGGCCAACTGTCCCTTCAACATCCGCTCAGGCATTTTGAAGGGACTTTTACCCTCTCCAAAAATCTTCATCATCTTCTCCGTAATCGCCTTGAAGTCCACGCTATTCAGCTTTTGTTTCCAAGACCCCATCATATTTTCCATGAAATCCTTCATGCCAGCACTGTTTTCAAAATCGGCCCAGGGATTTTTTTCATCTCCAAACATACATGTAAAACAAAGCAAGGTTATATATTCTTGAATTGCTTTCTGCGTATGACTGGAAAAGGTGTCCCAGTGCGAAGCTTCAATCGTAACACCGGGAAGAACTACGCCTGGAGTTTCCAAGGGATTCCTTGTAGGACGCCCAGCCGTCGGAAGAACTTCTGTGCGAAATTTATCCATTCGCTCGGCTTCACTTAGAGTTCGGGCCGCCTGGATTTCAGAATCTTTCTCAGGATAGGTTCCCTGAAGGTCATCACAGAACTCAAGATACTTCTTCTGAAAAATAGAGTGCAACGACTTCTCCTCAGACATTCTATACTTGTCTCGGGAGAACCCTAATGAATTCTTTACGCTCTTTTTCTACTTCGCAAGCGATTGTTTGGAAGGAAGCCCCTTGGTTCGTTCGCACAAAATACACAAGACCTTCAAATAATTCCAAATGGCTTTCTGATTATTTTCAGACATCTCGGGCCAGTATTTATCAAAGATAAATAAGGCTGCTGACATTTCATTGTATTCTTTGGAAATCTTAGATTTCGCAAATACAATAATTGCTTCATCTTCATCTTCTACCCAAACATGACAGTCACGGTAAACATTGTCATAGAACAGATCCAAAATCAGCTTTGGATTAATTTTTTTTGTCGCATTGATAGCCTCGAGAGCCATTTTAATCCCCTTTTCTTCAGGATAACTATCCGTGAGCTCTTCAAAGAAACGAATCAGTTGATTATTAAAAGCCCCAAGATAAGACATTCTACCTTTAGGAGCACGCTGCTAACTAGCTATTTCAACGCGGAACGAGTTTAGGTTACATGCGAGGGGGTCCTTGGGGGATTCCCATATTCCGCTGTTTGATATATTCTTCCATTTGCGCATCCATCATTTGCTCCTTTTTACTGCGTTTCGCAGTATCTGCCATAGACGGAATTGTATTCGCTGTGCGGTCACCCGTAGCAGCGGCTCCGTTCAAAAAGGAAAAAGCGCCTGGTATCGTAAATCCTCCATTTCCTTGTGCGCTGGTATCCACGTCTAACCCACTGTATCCAAATCCTTTCGCAAATGATTGATGTTCCATCATGTTGAAGGCCTCGTATTCCGTGGCTCCGCCTCCTCCACTGGGAGCTCCCACATTGCCACCTCCTTTCAGTTTCATCTCTGAAAGCCAATTCATTACTTCACCATCTGTGCGAGGTTGCTGCTCACCTTTAATGACAAGGGTGGGCACTTTGGTTAACCAAGACGGAATGGGAGCCCGATTCGGACTCGGGTCTACGCAAACAAACCGGAATGTCTGTTTCCAAGGAGTTGTGGCAAGCTCTGTTAAAAAGGCTTTGGACCAGTTACACTTGTTGCTGTAAAAACAAATGTGTTCGGGTTGCCCGGTGTTCATACCGACTACCGTGGGGAAAGATACGATCGCGTAGTAATCAACGCACCCGCCTTAAAAATTGAGTGTGGGCAACCTTAAACAACAACTTCTAATAGGATAGAATGGACCTCTCTGAATCGTCGCAAATCTTCTGGAATCTCGCAAATGTTGAAGATAAAAATACTCTTACATTCCAAGTAAAAGATACGGAAGTTGCTTATGTCAATACACTCCGTCGTATGATTCTGACAGGTGTTGAAACTCTGGCCTTTAATTCAAAAATGAATGACACAGGTGCCACATCTGATGTAAAAATCTCTGCGAACACAACACCTATGACGAACGAGATGTTGGCAGATAGAATTGGACTTGTTCCAATGGCTCTTAACATGGAGACTTGGAATCCTGATGGATGGGACAAGGACCAGTTTGAGTTTCGTCTTTCCATGGAAAACAATACAGATAACTCAATGCCTGTCAAGGCAGAGCACATTGAAGTGTTCAAGAAGGGAACCGCAGAGGAAGGGTATGTAAAATATGCCCCAGGCAACAAGGAATTCTTCCATCCTGACCCTATCACAGGTGATACATGTCTCCTTGCGATTTTGAAGGCCAAGCAGCCCAATCAAGCCGGTCAGAAGGTTGAATTTGTTGCGCGTGCTTCTGTCGGCACTGGAAATCAACACATTCGTTGGTGTCCTGTGAGCCAGTGCTCCTACTCCTATACAATTGATACGGATCCTGTGAGACAGCAGCAGTATTTTGAGAAATGGCTAGAAAACAACAAAAAGTTGTCGGCTCAGGCCCTCAACGATGACCCTGCGAAGAAAGAGGCGATGATTCGTGAATTCCAAACGATGGAAGTTCAGCGATGCTACAAACTCAATGAGAAGGGAGAGCCTGATAGCTTTGATTTCGTTGTCGAAGCCATTGGCACCTTGTCTATCTTCCAGATTGTTGAGCGGGCGCTTTACAATATTGAGAAACGCTGCGCAAAGTATTCTGGTGAGTTGCCCAATGATGTAAAGGTAGTTCCTGCGGATGCGCGCATGAAGGGATTTGACTTCTACTTCCCGAATGAAGACCACACCCTTGGCAATCTCTTCCAGAGCTTTATGGAGGCCAATCAAATGGACACAGCTGAGATTAGCTATGTGGGATATAAGGTGCCTCACCCTCTTCGTGCTGAAATGGTTCTCCGTGTAGGTGTAGACTTCCCTACTGACAAGGCACGGGATGGTAAGCAGACAGTTGCGCGTGCCGCTATCAGCAGAGCCGCAGCTGGGTGTGCTCTCATGTTTCGGCAGTGGCGTGAGGATTGGGTAAGAGCCAAGACGAGACCCATTGGTATGCGCAATCGCGAGTCTCTCCGCTTGAATGTTGGCAACGCGAAAGCCTTGGAGGACGCAGCCACACGTGTGGCGCCCGCAAAGGTCGCAGCAGCTCCTGGACCTAAGCGCAAGGCCCAGGCCAGCGCATTCTATGGTAAGATTGGTGAAGCGACACGTTCTGACAGAGAAGTCGCCCCTAGCTCTCCTGCGTATGTCCCTAGCTCTCCTCCACCCTACGTGCCAAGCTCTCCCCCTTATACAGCAGCTTCACCGAACTATGGTGCTGCGAAACCACCGAACTCTACCCCTTAAACGAAAATATTCTCTGTTTAACAGAATGGAGGACCGAAAGAAATCCAATTTGTTTCAAGTCTATTGTATAAACTTGAAAGAGCGTCCCGATAGATGGCACCGATTTAGTAAACAACCAGGTGTGAGTCGCATTCAGCAGACATTTCCATTTGAACGGTTTGAAGGTATCAATGGCAAACTGTTAGATATCAAAAATGATTCACGCGTAAGTCTCCGAACAAAACGCAATATTTTGTATCAGAAACGCAGAGATCATGAAGATTTGGATACACCTGGAGGTGTCGGTTGCTATTTGAGCCATTATTCCTGTTGGAAGAAATTTTTAGAGAGCGATAAACAATATGTGTTAATCTTGGAAGATGATGCGATTGTGCCTGATGATTTTGTGCAAACTTTAGAAGACGCTATGGAAGATTTAAATCAAGAAGATGTCAAACGACCTGACATTTGGACACTCGCAATGCCGTTTGGACCCACTTTAACACGAGCCCTTGAACTCGGAACTCCAACCTATACTAAAAACTGGTCTTACGATGTTGTTGCGCCTTTGACAGGCTATATTTTAACAAGACAAGGGGCAAAAGCATTGTGTGATAACGCGTTCCCCATAGATGGTCACGTAGACCATTTTATGCGCAGATGTTCTCAAATGGGAATGGTCGTCATTGCTGCGCACAAAAAAATTCAATTGAAACAGAATCGCTTTAAGAAAGGAGATTCTGATATTCAACAAAAACCGTCCTGTGAAGTGTGTAATTTACCTGATGCGCCTTCTAACAAAGGATACATCATTGTCAGCAATCAAGGAGTCGCATCCACTGTGATTGCTGTGTTTTGTGTAGGAACCTTACTTTTTATGAAAACCTATTTCAAGAAATAATTTCTAAAAAGGAAGTATAGAAATGGCGACTATCGGCACAGCCTCTCATTCAAACTACTTGAACTCACCTCGCAGATCCTATATCACAACGGCTGCTTTCCAGAATGATATCTATCGCTACACCACATCAACAAATCCACAAACCTTTGAAGTCACCGGCAGCTTAACCTCATTGGCCACCGTTGGAACAGGCACTGCTGCAAACTGCCCTGCCAACCGTGTCTTGCGTGAAAATGGCAAGAAGTTGTATCCCAGTGGTCTCTATCAAGCGAACAACACAACCTATGGTGCGCCCAACCCCGGTGTAACCACCTACATGGTGGGTGTCTATGACCCTGTTTCTTTCTTGAACGGGTTCATTGACCCCAACTCCAAGCTCTTTGCTCCCTACAACACGGACAAGCCTGAGTATGTTCCCCGCGGTATTGATCCCAATGGTGGTGCTGTTGACCAGGGTCCCCCTGTCTATACGCTTGGCACTGTCACGGCTGGAACTAGCATCACTGCTGGTACTACTCTTACTGCTACAAGCTTGGTTGTACAGAATCCTGTCACAATCACACAAGCCACTACAACTGCTCAGACTGTGAACTGTAGCCTTGGCTCTTATTTCAAAGTAGTCATCTCCACAAACGATGACTTCACACTTAATGCAACAAACGTGGTAGATGGTCAAATTGTCGTGATGGTGCTCAACTCTGGGGCAGCTGCCAATACACCTACAATTACGTTCGGAACAGATATTCGCCCGAACCAGGCGGCTGCTACTCAAATTATTACAACAGGGCGTGCGGCAACAATCACTTTCCTCGGATTAGGTACTCAATTAGTGGAAATCGCCCGCATTGCTGTAATTGCTGCTGCGTAAAGAAATCAACTGTAGATTTATAAAATCTCGTATTGATTTAATGCTTCCGTGTTTTCTTTGTATGTTTCTTTGACCTGCGTGTCTTCCGTCGTTTCCCACCCGCGGCAGGGGCTGTGTTCATTGGAAGAGGCTCTGCCATTTCAACAGGTTGTACCATTGGAGTAGGCTGTGCCATCACATTGAAAACACCATTCATGGCAA
>Ga0247831_1002798_pt1 | contig 27138 bp, 30 predicted proteins | sample LaCruzMarch2015__9_FD_192406 | JGI IMG/M metagenome (GOLD analysis project Ga0247831, IMG submission 192406) | Freshwater microbial communities from meromictic Lake La Cruz, Castile-La Mancha, Spain - LaCruzMarch2015_1m | ecosystem: Environmental > Aquatic > Freshwater > Lake | place: Spain...
CCGTTGCTCTGATCGCACCGTCGATCGGCTGAACCTGAAAGCGGGCACCACCAGCCCCTTTCACACCCCGAAAGCCCCCTGGAAGCAGGGGGCTTTTTTGTAGGCTCCTGCCAGAGGAATCAGGGCAGAAGCTGAAGAAACCGATGAATAAACCGATGTAACAAACTGATGAAGCAAGCATGGCCCCAATCTGTGAGCCTCATTGAGCAGCTTCTAGGCAGACCTGACCAGAATCACACCACTATGAGCCTGTTCTGAATTGTCTGTTGGTCTCTTGCTGTCAGGTCACAGTATTGAGGGAAGAGGCCCTTCCACTCAGCAGATTCAATGGACGCTTTCGAGAGTATCTGCTCACCTCGCTCCCAGGCACATCGTCGCGAAAGAAGTTCGAGATCATCAAACCATGTGGTTTTGGTCATCTGGCCACCATGCAAGCGAATGTGATAAACATAGGCTTCAATCACAATTCCTGGCGCCATAGATGTAACTGCAATCATCATGCCAATATCTTCGCCCTGGGGCAAACCCATCCAGCCGCCAGCACGCTTCAGCAGGTTGGCTTCCACAAGCAATGTGGTAGGCCCTAACGGGATGCTGGCCTTTGGTGTTGGCCAGGCGCGCCAGATGTCTCCAGGTGAACTGGGACCTGCGGGGACAATGGCGGGATCAATCTTGCAGTCGTCGGTGCAATAGCCAGCACACCAAAGGGCGCCTTGTTCCCGCTGGATTGCATCGAGGCGTTGATCAATGGAGTGTGGATAAAGCCAATCATCGTCATCTGCACTGGTAATCCACTCTCCTCTCGCAATGACCAGGCCTAAATTGCGCGCTGCTGCCTGGCCGATCGGTCGCTCGGTGGCGATGATGGTGGCTCCTTCGCAAATCCCATCAGGGAGCCCTTGGCAACTGGCCCCATCAAGAACAATGACATGCTCAACCGGGCAATCGTTCTTCTGAAGGCTTTGGTTTAACTCGACCAGCATGCTTAGCCGGTCTGGCAGCAGCCTGGTTGGAGTGATTACACTAACTGTCATATGGTACCCAAAAGATGTGTTTCCATTCTTAACTCGCTGAGGCAGAGAGACCGCCGCGCTACCCACACTGCAATCGTAGCTAGAGCATGGTTAAGCGAAGGTGCAAAAGCCTTGATGTTCTTGCCAGCTCACCAAGCATGACTCAGGGATTTGTAGCTTAACAGTTGATTGGCATCCTGAGAAATTCACGGGACCAAGGTCTGCACGTCTGGAGAACTCAGCCGCTTGGATCTGCTCGGACCATAGATTCCTCGCTGGCACTCTGTTATCTGCGTCCTTCAAAGCCTCCGCCGGCGCTGGGCTCCGCTCAGATTGAGCGAAAGAGCCGATGAGGAAGGCCGCTCCGTTCTCCAAGGCTGTGCTCAGATGGGCCCGTGCAGAGCCTCATTGAGAGAATCAGCAACAGCCCTGCCCCATCAAGTCGCTTCGCTGCCAGGGGGGTGGATGAGCTGAGCTGTGAATTGAAAAGCCGGTGATCGGATTTGAACCGACGACCTACTGATTACGAATCAGCAGCCAAGAACTGTCCTGCCAATGCTTTTGAAGGTTGTGTCTACCTGGGTTTGTAGGGTTTTGGCCTTGTATCCGGGTCAGTTGCCTACGTTTTTCAGGCATGATTCTCGGCCCTCAAATGACGGACTTAATGATTCTGGCCCTCTGCCATCACAGCCTCAGGGGCTGACCAAGTCCAGTTCTGGAAGCCTCCGGCGGTAACACCGGTGATTACGGGTGAGAAAACTTATTCGCTCCAACGGCTCAACAGCGGTGATCCAACAATCCGCGATGGTCCATGCATCCGATCCGCAGGGCTTAAAGTGCTCCCAAGTTCTTCCTTAGTCATGCCCTAAGCTAAGCGCCTGAACCTTCCCTATGGACAGCAGCTCCCCACGGCCCCGACTGGTCAACGTGCACCAGGCCAAGACCCAGCTCTCGAAGCTGATCGATGCCGCCCATGCCGGCGAGACGATCGTGGTGGCCAAGGCCGGCAAGCCCTGGGCGCGGCTGGTGCCGCTGGAGACCCCGCCCCCGAGGCGTGTCCCGGGAAGGCTGCGCGGCGCTACGCCGCTGGCCGATCCCGATGCGCTGCTGCGGCCCCTCGATGACGAGGACCTCGCCCTGTGGGACGCCGGGGCGCTGCTGCACCTGCCTCAGCCATGAGCGCGAGCGGAGATGGCGACGGCCATCTGCTCGACAGCCACGTGTTGCTCTGGTGGTGGTTCCTGCCAGAGCGGCTCTCCAGCAGCGTGCTGACATTGCTGCAGGACCCTGCCTCCCGTATCTGGGTGAGTTCGGCGACCATCTGGGAGCTGAGCATCAAGCACCACAGCGGCAAGCTGCCTGAGGTAGGGGAAGCCCTGGAGGATCTGGAGGGCCTGCTGCAGGGCGATGGGTTCCAGTGCCTGCCGATCCAACATGCCCATGGGCTGCGGGCCGGCGCCTTCCCCCAGGCCCACCGCGATCCTTTTGATCGAATGCTGGCCGCCCAGGCGGAAATCGAACAGTTGGTGCTGCTCACGGCTGATCCCGCCCTGGCGGCGTTCCCCTGCCGCAGCTTCTGGTGAGCGGCTGACCCGCCAACGCTGCCGGCAGCGGCGGGCGGGCTCCATGGGAGCGGCCCAGGCCCCACTCACCCTGCGGCCCGACCACCCACTGGTTCTTTGATTTCAACGGAGGGTTCGATCCCGTCCGGCAAGGGCTACGCGAGTGGCTTCGCCACCCTTGCCGGCCGCGATCGCCGGACCGGAGGGGAGGGGGTCCTGCGCCTTCCCTCCCATGGAAGCCTCCGCCCTTTGCCGCCGCCAGCGTGATCTGCTGGTGCACCATCACCTGAAGCTTGCCGACGCCATCGCCTGCGGATTCCACAGCCGCTACCGCAGCCTCGTCGAACGGGACGACCTGATCCAGGTAGCCCGGCTCGAGCTGGTCCGTGCCGCCGAACGGGTCCGGGGGGATTCACCCGAGCCCTACCTGAGGCGCTGCATCCAGGGGGCTTTGCTGCACCACATGCGTGATTGGGCTCTGCTGGTCAGACGCCCACACAACGCCCGCAGCGAAAGCCCGTGGGCCCACGACAGCCTCGACAGGCGGCTGGAGGGCGGCGGGTGCCTGCTGGATCTGCTGGAGAGTCCAGAGCCGGAGCACCACATGGATTCGATCGATCACTCCTTCGAGTCGCTGCTGGACCGTCTGCCAGCCAGGGAGGCCGCGGCGGTCCGGCTCACAGTGCTCGATGGGTTGTCGCTGCGACAGGCAGCACTGCAGCTGGGCGCCAGCGCGATGACGGTGCAAAGAGCCAAGAAGCGCGCGCTGGCTTCCCTCACGGAGCTGGTGGCGGCATGAGATCTCGGAGGCCAAGGGCTCTCGGGTCCTTGGCCTCCCCAGACCCTTCAGCTTTGGACGCAAACCTCTTAGATGACTGGTCATGCGACAAGGGATCGATTGTCAACATCTCACAGCCGTGCATGCCACTGACCTTCGGCGCTTTGCGCCACTAGAACCCACGAGCTGATCCACTCCACCGGCCAAGAGTCCCGCCTGAAGCGGGATCTGGGCGGTGCCTTCGGGAAGGCGCGCTATGCCCGCGAGGAGCTGGTCGCTGAGCTCGGGGCGATACTGGTGAACGATCGGCAACGATATCGAGCTCCATGCCGCCAATGTCGGCCACTGGACCGAGCTGCTCAAGGAATCGCCAAAGGTGCTGTTTCAGGTGCTCAGCGAAGCGCGGCTGGCGGCGTTTCTGATCTGCCTGGACTTCACTGTCAAGAATTGTTAATTGCAACGACATACGAGGCATAGCTGCGTGGTTCCTAAGTGTTTGAGCACGCCACTGCCATCCAGAACTGCGCTTACCTGCTCAGCTGCACCGCCGGCATCTGTATCAGCGATGCCGCTACCAGCCCTATCTCGATCAGGCTCCAGCGTTTCTGAGTCACGAAAAAGCGTGAAGCAAAATTCCTGGGTTCATCAACGGGTCCGAACCTAGTTACCGAGCACCATCTGCTCGAACACCTCCGATAATTGTCGTGAGGGTTTTGCTCGTCCATCCCGAATCCGCTTGATCGTCTCGCCGCCATCACCCTGTTTAAGGCAGCGCGTCAGGAAGCCGACTAGCTTCTCGGTGTCCTGGCGCAGGAACACGGGAGCCCGCTCCAGGTAGTCCTGGTAGCAGTCCGCAAGCACCCCGCTGCCGTCGCTGCAGTTGTGGAGGTAGGCGCAGGGGTTGATCGCGATGGCGTGCTCCTGCACGGCGGTGTTGAAGTCCTCGAGCAGGCAGCAGTAGCTCCAGGCCTGATACGAGGGGTGCGTGAGATTCCGTGGTCCGCCGCCCACCACGGAACGCACCAAGCCATCCATGTCTGTGTCATCGACCTTTTCCCACTGCTTGAGCTCGACGATCACAGCCGCTTGACGGTCGTCGGGCGAACGGCCGGAGAGCAACAGGTCGATCCGGCGCGCGGTGTTCTGGATCTGATACTCGATCGCCACCCCCAGTCCCTCGGGAATCTGAGGTGCCTGGAGGAGGTTGCTCACGTACATCAAGGAGTTGCGCCAGGCCCGCACCTCGGCTGGACTGACTCGCCGGCCGGCAATGGCCTTGAGCCGCTCACCCACCTCCTCCTCGATGCGGTTGCGGCGCACATGCTCCAGGAAAACCTCGCGGGTCTCCAGGTAAATGATCATCGCACCCGCCCTGATGGCGAGCTGATCCTATGGCGTGGGGAACAACACCTTTCCCGCCAGGACATTGAATTCGCTGCATTGTTTTATCTGTCGCTGCTTTATGGCTTGAGGCCGGCCAGGGCTCTTGCCATCGAGAGATTCCGTTGGAGGTCCGGCCCAGCGTTCCAATTGGGCATCAGCAGAGGTGGGGCTTCGCGGTAGAGAGGGGCCGAGTGCCTCTCGCTGGGATCGCCTCAACTCCTGGTATCGCCCCTACTCCCGGGCTTCCAGAGTACAAGTTCTGTCGGCTGTTGTCCGCTCTTGGAGTTGACCGGCCTGCCACTCAACCAAAGCCTTTAGCAGCCGGGCGGGTTGCTGGCGGCAGCAGCGGCACCTCGATCGTGGAGCCCTCCTCCACTGGGTAGTTCTCCATCTCCAGGTGGAAGTCGCTGCAGAACACGGAGAGGGGTGGATCCAGATCAATCGCCTCCAGCAAGGCCAGCACAACCTCCCCGGCGCTGTCGCTCGGATGCCGCTTCAGGGTCATGCGGAAGCGGATCGAGGTGAAGCGCTTGAGATCCGGCCGAGCCGAGAGCACGTTGGTGCGCAGAAACTTCCCGATGCCATACTTGGTCTGATTGACGAACATCACATAGGGCCCATCGCTCTCTGGGCCGGGCAGGTAGTCCTGGGTCGTGATCGTGAGGTCGGCCATGGTGCTGCTCAGGCCTCGTTGCTGCTCTCGTTGCCGCCCTGCCCGTCGAACAGTGGCCCCAGCGGCACCACCCCCAGTTGGCCCTGCTCCGCCACCTGCAGTCCGGGTGGGTTGGGCTGCTCCGGCCCGAACAGCTCCACCGGCGGGGAATCAGGACCGAGCGGCAGTGGCTTCTGCCGGTAGCGCTGGCGCGGCATGGTGACGAGACGATCCCCTACCCACTGAGCTTGGCAGCGACAGAGGGATTCAGCCCTGCGGCTGAGCCTTGGATCACTCCGCCCCGACCTGCTCGGGCATAAACCCCTATTGCCCTGGCCGGCAGGCCGTCCGATCGTTCTTGTATCGGTTTCGGAGGCCCTTCGATGGATGACACTCCCCCGGGTCAGGCGTCAGGAGCGCGCTGACGATCCGGCCCCTGCTCCAACACTCTCATCGGATCTCTGGCTTCCCTGGCGTGTGACACCGCTGTGTGTGCTCCGCCGCCGTCCACTGCACCGTTAACGGCCTCGCCTCAGGTGCCCCGGACCCATCGGGAAGTCCCACTGGAACCCTGGCCCCAGGTGCCAGCGTCAGCCACTCCGCCCCCATCAAACAAACTCCTTCAGAGCCCGGTGTCCTTGTCACCGGGCTTTGTCGTGCTCACCCTTCCCATGCCTGACCTTGCCGACATCCACCAGGCTCTGGTCGAGGACTACAGCGAGTCCTTCGAGATCGCCGCCGGCAAGCTGCTGGCCCAGCCCAGCTGGACCCTGGAGGCCACCGTGGTGCTGATGCACCTCCACAACGGCGCCGTCACCATCGGGCCGGTGCGGAGCCTTCCCCTATGGCTGGATCACCTCCCGCCAGAGCTGGACGAGTTCGTGCGGCTGCAGGAACAGGGGGTGCCCTTTGAGGAGGCCTATGCCCAGTGCCTGGCGGAGCAGGGGCAGGAGTTCGTCGATGCCTGCGAAGCCGCCAAACGGAACAAACCCCTGGTCACCCACGACAACCTGGCCGAGCTCACCGTCCTCTCCCAGAAGGGGTTTGCCAGGGAGCCCCGCGAGCTGCTGGCGCTGGCCCAATGGTCCGACCACGTCAGCGGCTTTCTGGTGTCGTGTGAGCCCTTCCGTTGACCTCAGAGCGACGGCCCCGCAAGTGCCTGGCTCATTCCTCGTCGTCAGCCCCGCCCACCGGCACCAGGCGGATCTGCTTGCGACCCAGCTTGATCTCGAACTCATTGCCGGGATTGAGATCGAGCAGGCCGGTGTAGGCCTTGCCCACCAGCAGATTGCCGTTGAACTGCACCTTGGCCACATAGCTCAAGCTGCGGCCTGCCTTCCCTTTGCGGTTACCACCACCATCTCCGAGGCTGACGCCTTTGGCTTCCAGCAGCGCCTCATAGAACGCCGTGAAGTTCAGCCGTTCGCTGCCGTCCTTCTTGGTGCTCACGTAGCCGGCGGCTCGCACCAGATCGGACTTGGAGGCATCGCCCAGCTCCTTGACTTTGGCGAGCAGTTCAGATCCGGTGAGGGCCATGGTGATGAGGCATCCATCAGCTGGACCATAACGATCAGGCTGTTGGCTGCCAGAGCAAGAAGGTGCGGGTGTCCGCCCTGTCAGCAGAGGCTTTCGCAGGCTTCGCCATCACCATTCCCATCCAGATCGGTGTGACCTTGGCGCAGCAATTCCTTGCGCGTGCAAAGGAGCCCATCTCACTGCAGCGAACCGTCCGGCCACCAGGAATCGAGCCGGCGGCACTGGCTGATCGCCCCGCAGATCTGCTGCGCCGGAAGTCCCAGGGACGGGCGATGCCGCCCGGCAACCGCCACACCCCGTAGCGGCTACGGGAGGCACGGAACTCGGCATCGAGATACTCCCTGGCGTAGCACTGGCCCAGGTATTTGCGGTATGCAAAGGCCTGGCCGTCCTCCACCATCGCCAGGCCGAGATTGATCTCTCCGATCACCTCGGCCACGGTGCGGCCTTAGCGATCGACCGTCTGGGGAAGAATCGTCACCGGGGCGCCAATGCGCAGCCGTGTTTGCAGGTAGGAGCGGGATTGGGCTCCGTAGGGAGCCTGGGCCATCTCCGGGGCATCGATGCAGGCCAGGCGGATCGTGATCCGCTGCTGACCTTGAAGCACCCGGATCGTGCCGCCGTCACCGATCGAGAGCACCGTGGCACGAACCTAGGGGCCGGCCACCGCCGCCGGGGATGTCGCCGCCATGGCCATCGCCACAGCCAGCAACAGAGCAGCAAGTGGGGGTGGGTACAGGGGCATCAACTCAGTGTGGGGGGCGACTCCGGTGCCGTCTGACCTTCCTCAGGGGAGCGGCTCCACTCCCTCCAGCGCCGTGCGCAGCTCACCGATGAACTCCTCATCCACCTCGGTGGCGGTGAGCTCCTCGCCCACCAGGTCCTGGATCAGGGGGTAGAAGCGCACCTCGAACCATTTGCGGAACACCGGGTAGGTGCGCTCCGCCGGCCAGGTGGCGGTGTCGCGATGCCAGTAGTCGAGCTCGGCTTCAAAAATCGCCTCGTAGACCTCCTCGAGGATCTCCTCGGCCTCCTCTTGCGAGTCGTAGTCGGGGATCAGGTAGAGGCAGGGCTCACTGGCTCCGGCAGCATTTACATCCAGCTCGAGCTGCCGGGCCCAGTCGAGCAGCTCCTGGCTGGGGTAGATCCCCACCGCGCAGCGGTTCACCACGGCCATGGCCCACCCGGCGGCATTGGCCGAACGCTAGGCCTGGCCACCTGAGCAGGCATGACGCCGCCGGGGAAGCCAGACACCGTCCTGGAGAAGAGCAAGAGGCCTGCATCGCATCGCTGCTGCAGGAAGGCTGAACAGGTCGCCAATGGGAAGGGTGCCCCGTGTCGGGCGCCCTACTACTTCGCAGAAGCCAAGGGCTAGGACCGGTTGCAGGGTCTCGGCTCGCGCTGCCCTGGTCGTGGCCTCTGATTCATGAATAGATCCGCCTGGCTTGCTTGTCAGTACGGCAAGCCGGCCAGCTGCTCGCTTGCTGGTGCTTCGGGCAGCAGGATCGGGACTGATCGTTGCCGACGGTGTGATCGAATTTCTGAGGACCCTCGATCCCCTACTCCAGGCTCTGATCGCCACCCTGCTCGCCTGGGCGGTGACGGCCGCTGGCGCCTCCCTGGTGTTCTTCACCGCCACGCTGAATCGCCGGTTGATGGATGCCACAGTGGGATTCGGAGCCGGTGTGATGGTGGCGGCCAGCTTCTGGTCGTTGCTGGAGCCGGGAATCGCCCTGGCCTCCGAGCTGGGGCAGATCAGCTGGCTCACGGCGGCGGGAGGCGTTCTGGCAGGAGGCATGCTCATGCAGCTGATGGAGCATTTCCTTTTGCCGGGGCGGCATCAGCGCACTGCCCTACTGGTTACGGCGATCACCCTGCACAACGTGCCCGAGGGTCTGGCGGTGGGTGTGGCGTTCGGCGCCGCCGCTGCCGGCCTGCCTGCGTTCAGCCTGGGGTCAGCGGTGGCGCTGGCTCTTGGCATCGCCATCCAGAACTTCCCGGAGGGTGCAGCCGTCTCACTCCCACTGCGCCGCGAGGGCTGGAGCCTGTGGCGCAGCTTCCTCGTCGGGCAGGCCTCAGCGCTGGTGGAGCCCCTGGCCGGCGTAATCGGCGCGGGCGCCGTGCTGGTCATGCGGAGGATTCTTCCCCTGGCGCTCTGCTTTGCGGCCGGAGCCATGCTCTACGTGGTGATCAGCGAGCTGGTGCCGGAATCGCAGCGCCACCGCCGCAATTCCGCGATCGTGACGATGGCGACCCTGGTGGGGTTCACGGTGATGATGACGCTTGACGTCGCCCTCGGCTGACCCCAAACGGGTCGACGGATCTGCTGGACGACTGCCTAGCCCTTGGCTTCTGCGTAGGTGAAGTCTTCTCGAAGAGAAGCAGTAGGGCGCTCGATACGGGGCGCCCTACTGCTAGGTCGATGAAGTGCTTTTTCGATTTGACCCGAAGAGGAGCTGCCCACCGTCAGAGAATTCCAGGTGGACATGAATTGGCTGTGACCGATGTGGCCGAAGATTCGCCACTCCATTGGACCCGTCAGGGCCATCCTGATGGCACCACAGCCTGTTGAAGCCGGTGCTGCTTTCTGCCTCCCAGCCGATCTGGTCCCTCCCCCTGGCGAAGGTCTACCCAGCCCTGCGCACCACCCCCGAGGGGCTCAGCCAACATGAGGCGGAGCAGCGTCTGGAACGCTACGGCGCCAACCGGCTGCCGGCCCTGAAGCGCCGGCCCCTGGCCCTGCGTTTCCTCGACCAGATGGTGCACTTCATGGCCCTGCTGCTGTGGATCGCCGGGGTGTTGGCGTTCGTGGCCGGAACGCCGCAACTGGGCTGGGCGATCTGGGCGGTGGTGCTGATCAACGGCATCTTTTCGTTTTGGCAAGAGTTCCAGGCGGAGCGCACTTTGGCTGCCCTCACCCGCTCACTACCCCGCCAGGTGCAGGTCTGGCGCGACGGAACACTTGGCTTCCGCTCCGCTGAGGAGCTGGTGGCCGGCGACCGGCTGCTGCTGGAGGAGGGCGATCGGGTGCCAGCCGACTGCCGCGTGAGCGTGGGTCATGAGCTCAGGGTCGACCTTTCGGTGCTCACCGGTGAATCGCTGCCAGTGGCCCGCCAGACCATCGACCTTCCGCCAGACCAGGCCGAAGTGCGGCTGCCCACCGGCGAGCGGCCCAACCTGCTGCTGGCAGGCAGCACGATCGCCTCCGGCCGGGGCGAGGCGATCGTGTATTCCACCGGCTCCGAAACCGAATTCGGCCAGGTGGCCCATCTCACAGCAGGCACGCCGCGCAGCGCCAGCACCCTCGAGAAGCAGGTGGCCCGCATCGTGCACACGATCAGCACGATCGCCATCTCCATGGGCCTGCTCTCCTTCTCCTTGAGCCTGGTGTTCGTGGGCATGACGCCCCTGGAGAGCCTTGTTTTCGCGATCGGCATCATCGTGGCCAACGTGCCCGAGGGTCTCCTGCCCACCGTCACCCTGGCGCTGGCCTTGAACGTGCAGCGGATGGCCCGGCGGAAGGCGCTGGTACGGCGCCTTTCGGCAGTGGAAACGCTGGGTTCGGTGAGTGTGATCTGCAGCGACAAGACCGGCACCCTCACCTGCAACCGCATGGCGGTGGAGGAAACCTGGCTGCCGGTTCCCGGCGAGGAGCTGCAGCGGCTGCTGCTGGAGGGTGCCGCCCTGTGCAGCAACGCCCGCCTTGATGCCGACGGCGCCGTGGGTGATCCCACCGAAACGGCGATGCTGCAGGCGGCGCAGGCCGCCGGCCTGGATCCGGCGGAGCGGCAGCGCCTCCACCCGCGCCAACGCGAGATTCCGTTCGATTCGCATCGTCGGCGCATGACGGTGCTGGTGACCTGGAACGACCCGCCGCTGCCGATCGCCGCCAGCGGCAACCTGGTGATCACCAAGGGAGCGCCGCTGGAGGTGCTGGAGCGATGCGACGACTGGCTCACACCTGCCGGCAGCGAACCGCTCGAGGGAATCCGACGCCAACGGGTGGTGGCCGCTAACGACGACCTCGCCGCCCGGGGCTTCCGGGTGATCGCCGTGGCTCTGCGACCCGGGGCGGAAGAGCTTGATTCGGCGCCGGCGGAGGTCCTGGAATCGGGCCAGACCCTGCTTGGCCTGCTGGGCCTCTACGACCCGCCCCGACCCGAAGTGCCCGACGCCATCCGCCGCTGCCGGGACGCCGGCATCAGGGTGACGATGGTGACGGGCGACTACGGACTCACGGCCCAGGCGATCGCCCTGCAGATCGGCCTGCTGGAGCCACCGGCAGCGAACGGCCACCAAGCCACCCGCCATCTCCGCTCCGCCGGGGCCGATCCCGTACGGGTGATCGAGGGCTCCACCCTGGCCCAGATCAGCGATGTGCATCTACGGCAACTTATTAAATATTGCCACCGGCTGGTGTTCGCCCGCATGGCCCCGGAGCAGAAGCTGCGGCTGGTGCAGGCCTATCAGGCCCTGGGCGAAGTGGTGGCCGTCACCGGCGATGGCGTCAACGACGCCCCGGCCCTGCGCGCCGCCGATGTGGGCCTGGCCATGGGCATCACCGGAACCGACGTGGCCCGTGAGGCAGCCGACATCGTGCTGCTCGACGACAACTTCGCCACGATCGTGGAGGCCGTGCGCTACGGCCGCTCGGTGGTGGCGAACATCGGCAAGTTCATCACCTACATCCTGGCTTCGAACGTGCCAGAGGTCGTGCCGTTCCTGGCGATGGTGGTGCTGCGGATTCCGGCCGCTCTCACGGTGCTCCAGATCCTGGCGGTGGATCTCGGCACCGATCTGCTGCCGGCCCTGGGCCTGGGCTCCGAAGCCCCGGAGGCAGGGGTGATGCACCAGCCACCACGCCCCCGCGAACTGCCCCTGCTCAACCGGCCCCTGATGGTGCGGGCGTATCTAGTTTTGGGGCTTGTGGAGGGACTGACCTCAATGGCGGGATATCTGCTGGTGTGGCACAACAACGGCGTCAACCTGGCCGCCCTGCAGCAGCTGGCACCCGATCTGCTGCACCACCGCGCCGCGCCTGCGGTGCAGGCGATTCAGCACCAGGCGGCCACGGTGGCCTTCTGCCTGATCGTGGCCGGCCAGATGGGAGCGCTGCTGGCCTGCCGCAGCGACCGGCGCCCCTTCTGGGAGCTGCTGCCCATCCCCAATCCGTTGCTGTGGCTGGGCTTCCTCAGCGAGCCCGTGGTGGCCGGCACCCTGGTGCTGGTGGCCCCGATCGCCGCCGCGTTTGAAATGGCCCGCTTCCCGCTCGACTACCTCGGGCCGATCGCCCTGGCACCGGTGGCGGTGCTGGTGGCGGACACCTTGCACAAGCTGCTGATCCGGACGTATGGCCGGGGTCAACGTCCGTCAAGGCTGGCTGCGGCGGCACACTTTTCATGAAGGAATAGAAGACTGCGTACGCTTCCTAGAGGGAATCTTGTTGCTGCCGGATAAACCGTTCATCGTTGCGCTGCATTCGGCACTGGAGGCGCTGGAACCATCTCACTGCCCGAAGGTATCGGCTCCCTGTAGTTGGGCGGGATCCGATCGCAGGCTGGCTGTTCTCCCGGCTTGGTAGCCGCTGACAGCCACTCAGGGCACTGCTGTGCTCAATGGCCATCTGGGCCGGTTGCAGGGCTTGGGCTCGCGCTGCCTTGGTCGAGGCCTCTCATTCATGAATAGAACCGCCTACCTTGCTTGTCAATACGGCAAGCCGATCAAGGCTGTGGGGGCATCAACTTCCAACAGGGCCAGCTCACCATTGAGGGCTGCAGGGCGCCCAGCCCCGCCTTTCGTTTCTCACCCCAGAACTTCAGGGCTTCCCTTCGTCTCAACTCCTGCCTGCGCTTCAGCAAAGGGATCTTCTGATCGGGCAGCAGCTCACAGGTGATGACCTCGGCCTTTGGTTCTGTCAAGCGACATCCGGAATGAGTGCTGGCCAGGTTTTCGCTGTCGCCTGACATCCTGAATGAAGACTACGGGCACTTCTGCCCTGACACTTGAGGACATGGAATCAGAGGAGTGGGTGATGATGCGATCAGTCCAGCGAACGTTAAGAGACATCCATGCCACAGCTACGTTTAAATGATAACTTGATCGCTATGAGTCAAACCAAGGAAGTGTCAGGCCAAAGGCATCGATTTGGTCCATTACGATATTGTTGAAAACACGGCCTAGAACTACCTGTGGTTCATCAGCACGAATTGGCACGACCGAATGTTGGATGGTCTTCGATTGATTCGACCCTTTGACGATTTTGCGCCTGATCAGGGAGTTTCCTGCTTCCAGTCCACAAACATAGGCTCTTTCCTGACAAAGACCTTTGGCACCATGCTCTTTATCGCCCATCCGCACCCAGTCACCAGCGCAGACGATCGTCTCTACTGAGGTTTCCAAGGGTGGGCGCTTCCTAAAACTGCCGGGAGAGAAGTGAGACACAGAATCTGGATAACGCCGTACCTCGTAATCAACTACCTTCGCGTTCCTAAATTCAGGGTGAGCAATTGGAAGCAAGTCATGCATAAGTCGATCAATAATCTCTTGATCATTCATCACTGCGATGACAGATGCGTTGTAAAAGTCGCTTGCAATCACGGAACCCTGCGGTTGGTCATGACCCCATAGCGCCCGCTCCGATTCTTTTTGCAGTTGGTCAAGCATGAAAAAGGTGCCTCCAGCGCCCTTCAGCGATTCGAAGCGAGAGAAAACATTGGCTGGGTAAGCGATTGGAACATAGCGATCCAGCCACAGACGTGTTGAAACGACATCAATCGAACCGAGAGAAGCAGCGGCAACAAGCTCTGGCGCTGCTTTGCTGCATTCTGGAGATTGAGACATCAGAGATTTAAGTCCTTTAGCACCCACCGCTAAAACCACAGCATCGACGTCATCAATCACCTTGACTTCTTTTGTTGTTACACTTTGAATTTCAACCGAGCTTACGCGTTGCGTCTCAGATGAAACATTCAACCGTGTCACGAAGGTTCCCCCAAGGACGCGCAGATGATGGCGAGACATCAGCCTTCGACCGAGAGGCTCAAACAGTTGTTCGGCAATGCTTTTTGAATTAATCCAACGAACATCAAACGAGTCTTGATGTGCCAGGGCATAGTAATAGAGGAGCTCCATGGTGACAGCGGCCGAAACTTCTTCGGGAGGCTTGAACAAGCCAACCAGCAAGATCGGTCGCAAGAACTCATTAATTAGTCGATCGCTGATGCCAAGCTTTATAAACAGTGATTGTGCACTAAGATTGTCGTATTTCTGGAAAACCTTGTCGCTGCGATAGAGGTCCAGCATGGCATAGAGAAGTCCTGCGATGCTGAGTCGATCTTGAATGGGAAGTCGCTTGAAGTTTGTGATTGTTGCAATCACTTGGCCTAGGGGGCTTGGCCATTGGGGTGATTCTCCAAAAACAGGAGCTGTCGCTTCCAGTCCATCGGGTGACCAAAAAGCACTGGTTGTGAAGTCAGTGAAAATATTGCCAATTTCGAGCTCTTCTGTGAGGGCATTGATGTTGGGATAGTCCTTCCAAAAGCCCCTGGTTCCAGCCTCAAAGGGTTTACCGCTTTTGGTTGTGATTGGTTGACTGCCGGTTGGATCGAGCATCCCATCGATCAAGGTCACGTCAACGCCGGCTTCGCAGAGTGACTTTGCGGCACCCCAGCCAGCCCATCCGCCTCCGATGACGACCACATGAGATTGTTTTCTGTCGGGCATGGTGTCGTCTGGCATGGCTTGTTCTAGCTGGCAGCGGCGGTGTGAGCGGTTTTGGCGGTCGCGACGCCCGCCAGGGTCGATAGGGTGCCGTCAGCGAGGGTGCGCGGATGGCTGAATCAGCACGGGACGAGGGCCAGGCCCCGCCGGCGGGCTGGAGCCAACTCACGGCGATCAACACCGCCAAAATGCTCACGATCGTGCTGCTGCTGGTGCTGGCGGCCGTGGTCGGGGTGAAGGACATGCGCCAGGTGGTCTATCTCAGCCTGCACATCAGCTACTGCCTCTGGTGGCTGCTGGAGCAATGCCTGTTTCCCGAGCGGGCTCGCCAGCTGTTCAGCGAGCGTGTGGGGGTGGTGGGGTTTGGCTTCGCCCTGCTGTTCATCGGGGTGCTCTACAGCCTGCCGGGGCTGCTGGCCTTTCTCAATCCCGTGCCGATCTCCCAGGCCGCCGTGGCCGTTGCGCTGGGGCTGTTCAGCTTCGGCAGTCTGATCAACGCCAGCGCCGATGCACAGAAAACCACCGCCAAAGCGATGGGTGCTGGCCTGGTGAGCGACGGCATCTGGCGGCGCGTGCGCCATGTGAACTACCTCGGCGATCTGCTGCGCTACTTGAGCTTCGCGGTGGTGGCCGGCAACGGCTGGGCCTACCTGGTGCCGGCTCTGGTGCTGCTGATCTATCTGCAGCGCATTGGCCAGAAGGAAGTGCAGATGGCAGCGAAGTACCCGGAGTTCAGCGCCTGGCAGCAGCGCAGCGCGCGGCTGGTGCCAGGCCTCTGGTGAGGCCCACGCAGTCGGCATCACCCGCCGCAAGCAGCTGGTGATGCCGGTGTACACCAGATTGCGCTGCAGCATGGCGTTGTGCTGGGTGAGCAAAGAGATCACCACGGCGGGATATTCGCTGCCCTGGCTCTTGTGGATCGTGCAGGCGTAGGCGGGCATCAGGTTGTTGAGTTCCCCCCAGCCGTTGGTCACCTCGCGGCCGTCAAAGCCCCCGGCTTCCCCGTAGGGGTAACGCACCGTCAGTTCGCTGGCATCGGCGTCGATCGTTTCCACCGTGCCCACATCACCGTTGAACACTTCTTTCTCGTAGTCGTTGGCCACCGGCATCACCTTGTCGGCCGGCGCGAACCGCCACCCGAAACGCTCCACCTGCTCGGTGGGGTCGGGGTTGAGCATTTGCTGCAGCTCGATGTTGAGCCACCTTGACCTGCAACCACCACGCGCCATCGGGCAGAGCACCTGCACCTGGGCGATCGGATCGAGGCCAAAGCGGGCAGGGCTGCCCCGATGACGCAGTGGACGGATAGGGAAGGGCGCAGCCGTTGACGCCCCCCAATGCCCCGCTACCACAGGGAACACCCTGCCCGCCCTCCAAGTGCCCTTTCCCGAAGCCGACCTTCCCCTGGCCACACCGACCCAGCAGCGCATCCTCGAGCTGGGCCCCTCACGCGACAAGGATGCCGAGGATCTCATGCAAAATCTCTCCGCCCTGGCCGCTCACGACAGGCTTCTCTGGCTGGGGGGTGATGAGGGCCGCAGCCTCTACCGGCTGCAACGCCTTGGCGAACACCGCTATGGCGACCTCCGCCAAGTGAAGCTCAAGGACTTCGGCCTGGCCGGCGGCAAGGACGACGGCGAATCGGATATCGAGGGCCTGGCGCTCGACGGTGATCGGCTCTGGCTGGTGGGCTCCCACAGCCGCCGGCGCCGCAAGCACGACGACGACGAGGGAGAACCCCTTAGCCTCCTTGAAAAGGGAAAGCAAAGCCGCAACGCCCACGTGCTGGGCTGCCTGCGGCTGGACGGTGAGGGGCTGCCAGTGGCCGGCCAGCGGTTGGCCTTCGATGCAGCGGCTGGCCGCGATGCCCTCACCCAGTTCCTGGCGGCCGACCCGCTGATCGCCCCCTTTCTGAAGATCCCCAGCAAGGAGAACGGCCTCGACATCGAGGGCATCGCCGCCCGCGGTGAGCGGGTGCTGGTGGGGCTGCGAGGACCGGTGTTGCGGGGCATCGCCCTGGTGCTCGATCTGCACCTGGGCGGCCTCGAGGGGGACGGCCGCTCCACCCTCACCCTTGCTGGCCAGCGCTTCCGCTATCTGCAGCTCTATGGCCTGGCCGTGCGTGATCTGGCCGTGGTTCGCGGCAGCGACGATGTCCTCGTGCTGGCCGGCCCGACGATGACACAGGCGGGCCCCTGTTACCTCTACCGCTGGCGCAACGCCCTCCACCCACTCGAGACAAATCACGCCGACGGCATCACAGTGGAGGAACCGGAGCCGCTGCTGTGGATCCGTGATGGCCGCCCCGGCCGACCAACAGAGGGAAGCGACAAGCCGGAAGGCCTTGAGGTGCAACTCAGTGAGTGCCGTCTACTTGCCTGGGTGGCCTATGACGACCCCACCGTGGCACGACGGAGGGGCCAGGAAGGAGCCCGAACCCGGTTGGATGCATTTTTGGTGCCGGAGTGATTCCTGCGTCGTCGTTGTTCATGAGCAGATTGAGCCGGCCATCGTTCTGTTGCTCGATCTGCGCAAAGAGCCCTTGCACCTGCTTGTTGTCGGTGTGATCCACATGGACGGAAAAGCCGCACCCAGCTGCCTCTTCGACGGCAGAGAAAGTGCCCGCAGGATTATTCAGACCTGATCGGTACTCCCATTCTCCGTCGGCAAGGCTTTACGGGCGTGCTCTTCTGCTGGCATGGCGGCCGAGAGCACCTCACAGTCTGCTGGCCCTCGCCAGGATTCCTCAGTCCACATCGCTCACCCGGCAGTCCGTGCACCTCTCGATCGGCTGCGAACTCAGGCTCCACTGCGAGGCGCCCACGCCGATGCTCGCCCTGGTCCATCCCCACCTCAGCCTGGTGAACAACCTCTGCTCTCGAGAATCAGTAGAACTCAACCCTGATCGCAGCTTCGAGCTGCTCACGGATCAAAGCGGCAACCGTTGGAGCCGCCTGATCGCCGCCAGTGGCCTCACCACCTTCCGCTACGGCGCCACCATCGAGCGCCCCGACAGCACCGATTCGGTACTTCCCGCCACGCCGTCTTGCCCGGTGCAGGCCTTGCCGATCGAGACCTACGGCTTCCTCAACGCCAGCACCTACTGCGACACTGCCGCGCTGATGAGTCTGGCCTGGGAGACCTTCGGGGGAATCCAAGGTGGCTGGCCCCAGGTTCAGCGCATCTGCGACTGGGTGCATCAGCGTATCCGCTTTGATTACGGGGCCGTGTTGCCGCACCAACGCGCCAGCGACACCCTTGCCTCTGGCGCCGGCGTGTGCCGCGACTTCGCCCACCTCGCCATCACCGCCTGCCGTTGCCTCAACATCCCCGCTCGCTACTGCACGGGCTATCTCGGCTACACCGGCATCCCAATCGGCACTGCCCCGGTGGACTTCTCGGCCTGGTTTGAGGTTTTTCTCGCCGATCGCTGGTACACCTTCGATGCGCGGCACAACATTCCCCGCTGCGGCCGCGTGCTGATCGCCAGAGGCCGCGACGCCGCCGATGTGCCCTTCCTGCGCTCCTTCGGAGAGCACCAGCTGGTGAGCATGAATGTGATCACCGAACCGGCCATTACCTGAGTGCCCCAGTTCAAGGGACGATCGTCAGTGCCTTGCTCAGCGTCGGCGTTCAACGCCTCAATCACGTTCAAGCCTGTACCCGGATGCAGGGGCCCAGTCGATGCCCTCCCCGTGTCCAGCCAGCTTGGTGAGGTTGCTGATCGCCGCCGCCCAGGGATCGCGAGTGCGGCAGCTGGTGCTGGTGGGATCGATCATCGTGGTGGCCGTTCCCCGGCTCTGCACGTGGCCGTCATTCAGCTGCAGCTGCTGCCATTGCTGCTGCAGCTCGTAGCACTGGGCACCACCTCCCTGGTGCGCCGTGGCTGAGATCAGGCTGCTGTTGCGCAGGATCGCCGCCGCGGCCGTGCTCAGCTTTTTTACGCTCGGCTCATCCGCCTGGGGACAGGCCCAGGGCCAGGGGTGGCCTGTGTTCATGTCGCCGCTCCAGCAGAACCTGCAACGGCCCCGGTCAGCGCCACTGCCCCAAAAAACGGGCTTGCAGCGGATCCGGGAACTGCTGGTGCTGAATACACCGATTGCCTTCGGTGGCAGCAGAAACGGCAACTCCGTGGAGGTGTGCGTGATCAGCCCCAACTTGGCGATTACCCCCAGCGACGAAGCGGTCGCCACGGTGGTGATGAAGCAGCCCACCCTCTTGGCTGGGGGCCCACTCGATGAAGTACGGATCGAGCGGAATGGCAGGCTCGTCTGGCAACGACTGGCCACCTCCAGCGAGCCAATCGAGGGGCCAATCACCTGGCCGATTGATCCCCTGCAACCAGGAGAAGCTCTGGAGGTGAAGCTCCGGCCGCTGGGGACCCCAAGGGGTGACTTCGCGGCGATCCGCCTGATCGGGGCCTCGGCAGAGCAAATGCAGCAGGCAGAGGCGCTGGTCCAGGGGCTGGGGGAGGATCCAGCGCAGTGGAAGCGCGCGATCGAGAAGCAGCTGGAAATAGGACAGGTGGGTATGTCCTTGGAGTTGCTGTTCGATAGGCGCTCGCCCAATTCGCCTGCTTTGGATGCGCTCCGGAGGATGGTCTATCAGCGGGGATGTGGCCCCTGAGCTGATGCGGGGCAAGCATCAGTAAACATCCTCACAATCAGAAGCTTTGCACTTTGGGGGAGGGTGGCCCTGCACCCGACCGCCCCCACTGAGCACCACCTACTGCGCATCACCCAGCCCCCGGGGCTGATGCACACTCTCCTGAGTCGGTCACACCCACCTCCGTCCGCGGGCGCTCATGCCACCTCCGGCGCCCAGCCCCGCTGGCGGGCCATGTCCTCGGTCCAGCCCTGGCAGCGGCGGGTGAGGTGCTCGCCATGGGCCAGCAAGCCCTGATGCAGCTGGCAGGTGAGCACAGGGATGCAGTTCACCCCGGCGTGGTGGCGGAACCAATGACAGGTGAGGCAGACCTTGCGGCTGCGGCTGCCCACCAGCACCTCGTCACCGAGATAGGCCCACTCCTGGTAGCTGCCATCGTCTTCTGCAGCGCTGGGCGCTGGCCGGGTGCCACGGGAGCGGGGCGGGGAGACAGCCAAGTCGACACCAGCAATGGAAGTACACTCGTACTAGCAGAAACTGCCTGGTTCAGGCCAGTGCCACCGCTACTTGCGCCGGTGCCAACGCGCTGGAAACGGGGTGGCTGCTCGACGCCGCTTCATGGTGCCCCTGGCGGGGCGTGGCGCGGGCGTTCATCGCCAGCCACCCATGGCTTCCATCGCTTGATCGGCGTCGAGTTCCTCGCCCCGGCTGATCGCCCTGGCGCCCAGGCCCGCATCTGGTTCATTGATGCCGCCGTCCGTCCGCGCCGCCGTGGAGTCGTAGATGCTCACCCAGGCCGCCACCGAGCAGCTCATGGCAAGGAAGAGCCCATCGACACCAAGGCCCGCAAAGCTCAGATCCACCACCGAGGGCCCACCAGTGGCAACAGGGAGGATGGAGGGCGGCAGCAGCAGGTCCTCGATGCTCTTCAACCTCAAACAACGCCTCCAGTCGCTGCGGATGGTGGCGGGGCTGGCGGCCTTCCTGAAGAACCCCGACGAACTTGACAGCGTCTTTGCCGTTGCCCGCAGCCTCCAGGGCAGCCCCCTGGCAACCCAGATGCAACGCCATCTGCTGGGTGATCCCCGCATGGCAGCCCTGGTGGAGGCGAACTGGCGTCCCGCTGCGATCGATCTCGATCAACTCGATTCCCTGCCGGATGGCAGCCTCGGCCACACCTACGCCCAGCAACTCCAGAGCCAGGGCCTGACGCCCGAGAGCCTGATCGATCCAACGCCGATCACTTCACCGAGCCAGTACATCACCCACCGCCTGCGGGAAACCCACGACATCGTCCATGTGCTCACCGGCTTCGGCACCGATGGCCCCGGCGAACTGGGGCTCCAGGCCTTCAACCTGGCCCAGGTGCGTTCTCCCCTGGCGGTGATGTTGATCTTCGGCGGACTGCTGCGCACCCTGCAGGACGACGAGCCTCTCGAACCGCTGCTGCGGTCTTTGGCCCGGGGCTTTGAGCTGGGCCTGGCGTCGCCCTGCCTGATCAGCTTCAAGCTGGAGGAGGGTTGGGAGCGACCGTTGAGTGCCTGGCGCCAGGAGCTGGGGCTCAGCGAACCCCTCAAGGCTTCGCGCCCTTGAAGCCGCTCCACTGGATCAGCTCCTTCATCGATTGCACCCCTTCCTTGCGCTCGCCCCCCAGCACCCAGGTTGGGTAGGCCCCCACGTTGGCCGCCGCGCAACGTTGGCGGCCGGCTTCCTCCTTGTCGCATTCCACATAGGGGAGCAAGCGGCCCGCTTCGGTGCCGAAGAGGTTCTTCTGGTGGAAGCAGTGCGAGCACCACCAGGCTCCGTAGAACACCGCACCACGCTGACGGAGATGCTCCGCCAAGGCCAGCTGCTCCGGAGTGGAGGGGCTGACGGCCTCACCAAGATTTCCGCTGCTGGAGCCCGTTGCCGCCGCAGTGGCGGCCCTGGCGGGACTGCTGGCCTGGATCATCCCAGCCATCAGAGCCAGATTGAGGCCCATCAGCAGGAGCGTGAAACGCCCGGCCGGGCGGTGACCCTGGGGATTGGCGATGGCCATGGGGACCCACTGAAGCTGTCTTAACGACGTTAGGGGCCGTTCGGGCTTCCGCCCTGCGCTGGCCAGCCGAATAGCAGCCCTGGCTGGGAAACTGGGGGGGTTGCTTCCGTGTTCGGAGTCTCGATGGGCCTGCCTCGATGAGCGCCAACGGCTACCGCGACTACTTCAAGGTGCTCGGTGTGGAGCGCAGCGCCGATGCCGAGGGGATCAAGCGCTCGTTCCGCAAGCTCGCCCGCCAGTACCACCCCGACGTGAATCCCGACGACGCCTCCGCCGAGGCCAAGTTCAAAGAGATCAGCGAGGCCTACGAGGTGCTCTCCGATCCGGAGAAGCGCCGCCGCTACGAGCAGTTCGGCCAGTACTGGAGCCAGATGGGTGGGGGGGGCTCCGGTGGTGCCCCCGGCTTCGATGTGGATTTCGGCCGCTACGGAAACTTCGACGACTTCATTAACGACCTGCTCGGTCGCTTCGGCGGCCAGGTGGGCAACCCCGGTTTTGGCTTCTCCGGTGGCTTCCCGGGCAACTTTTCCGGTGGTTTCGGCGGGCCTGGCGGGGGGGCGGGGCCGGCGGCGCCGATCAACCTCGATGCCGAAGCCACGATCAACCTCAGCTTCGCCGATGCCTTCCGCGGCTGCGAGCGCACCCTGGCGGTGAACGAGGAACGGGTGCAGGTGCGGGTGCCGGCGGGGGTGAAGAATGGCAGCCGGTTGCGGCTCAAGGGCAAGGGCAATCTCCAGCCAGGTACGGGCCGTCGCGGCGACCTCTACCTCAACTTGAAGCTGCAGGAGCATCCGATCTGGAAGCTCGAGGGCGATCAGCTGCGCGCCGACCTGCCGCTCAGCCTCGATGAACTGGCCCTGGGCGGTGAGGTGCGGGTGGCCACGCCGGATGGGGAGGCCACCGTGCAGGTGCCGGCCGGGGTGGCCCTGGGCCGCAGCCTGCGGCTGAAGGGCAAGGGCTGGCCCCTGAAGGAGGGCCGCGGCGATCTGCTGCTCAGCCTCAGCCTCAAGCTGCCGGAGCGCTTCAGTGAGGGCGAAACGGAGTTGCTGGAGAAATTGCGCCTGGCCCGCAGCATCGACCCCCGCGCGGAGTGGATAAACTCCGCCAAGCTCTGACTCCCAGGGACCAATCCATCGGACCGAGCCCCACAGGCCCTGGCAGCCACTGATCCAGCAGACTCCCCTTCAAAGACGATTGATCAGGGTTTGCGAAAACGACGGTGGTGGCTGTGGGTGGTCCTTCTGGTGATCGGGTCTGCGGTCGCACTGAAGGCAGTGATCCCACCGGAGCGGGGCATGCCGCCATCTCTGGTTCGGGAAGAATCCATGCTGGTGGACCCGAAGACAGAACTGTCCAATGCGAAAGGCATCGGGGTTGAAGTTGGCACATTCATCGAGAATTTCCATAGCTTGTCATTGCGGCAGAGAATCTTCAATGCAGAAGGGTTTTATTGGCTGGAATGGCCCAGGGAGTTGCAGGATCTGATGGTGGCGCAAGGGATCACCCCACTACAGCTTGTGGAGATCACCAATCTGGTTAACGCCTCCTCTGCTCAAATTGAGCCCGATACAGTTGCGCCTGTTCAAAAACCTGCGGATCGCTTCTATCAACTCTTTCGTTATTCTGCCAATCTGTATATTCCGATGGTAGATCTCAGGAGATCACCCTTTGAGAAGCTTGTGCTGCCAGTCGTTTTAGAAGTTTCGCCTGAAGGGTTCTCCCACCAGGAGGCGAACGTCGTGCTTGTTCCCGATTCCAATAAGAAAAACAGTCAGGTTGGCAGTGGTGCTTATATCAATGGCTATGACATTGATACGGTGCGATCCGTATCCTCGCGTCATTCCTATGGGACGAATTGGGGATTTGATCAGGGTGATCTGGATTTTTCACGGCTCAGCACCGAGTTGGTGATGAAGGGCGATCCGTTTTCCAGTTTCGTGACCTGGATCCTGCCGCTGATGATCGTGATGCTGATCGTGCTGCTGGCCCCCCTGCTGGATGGTGAGCTTGGCGAAATCCGCCTGGCTATCCCGTCCACCGCCTTGTTGACCCTGATCTTTCTCCAGCAGACCTACAAGGCTGAATTGCCATTGCTGAGTTATCTCACCTTTCTCGACTTTTTATACGCCTATTCTTATATTGTTTCAGTTGTTTTGTTCGTTTTATTTCTTTGGGGGAGTAACGCATATGCGGGATCGCCGGATCAGCACAAAGGCGAAGCCCTGAAGATGATCAACAGAGTGGATCGAGTCTTTCAGTTGAGTGCGTTCACTGGCTTCTTCGTTGTTGCTGCTGTCGCATGGTCTGCTTGGTAAGTTAACTTGGTATGTTGCTATCACTTGTTATCTCAAGCCAGTGGGGCTTTAAGATCCAGAAATTGATTCTGATTGCATGGAGCTCGCCTACCGTCCGCGCCGTCTGCGCCGCACACCGGCCCTCCGGGCCATGGTGCGGGAGTTCCAGCTGAGCGCGGCCGATTTCATCTACCCCCTGTTCGTGCACGAAGGCGCCACCAACGAGCCGATCGGCGCCATGCCAGGCGCCCAGCGCTGGAGCATCGATGGCCTGGTGGGGGAGGTGGGCAGGGCCTGGGATCTGGGCATCCGCTGTGTCGTGCTGTTCCCCAAGGTGGCCGATGGCCTCAAGACCGAGGATGGCGCCGAATGCTTCAACGAAGGGGGCCTGATCCCCCGCGCGATCCGTCGGCTCAAGCAGGAACATCCGGCGATGGCGATCATGACCGACGTGGCCCTGGATCCCTACTCCTGCGATGGGCATGACGGCATCGTCAGTGAGGAGGGGGTGGTGCTCAACGACGAAACCGTGGCCCAGCTCTGCCGCCAGGCCGTGGCCCAGGCCCGCGCCGGCGCCGACCTGATCGGCCCCAGCGACATGATGGACGGTCGGGTGGGTTCCATCCGCGAGGCCCTCGACGAGGAGGGCTTCGAGCAGGTGGGAATCATCAGCTACACCGCGAAATACGCCTCCGCCTACTACGGCCCCTTCCGCGAGGCGCTCGATTCCGCCCCCCGCCCCGGCGCAACCAAGCCGATTCCCACCGACAAGAGCACCTATCAGATGGATCCGGCCAACGGCCGCGAAGCCCTCACCGAAGCCCTGCTCGATGAGCAGGAGGGGGCCGACATCCTGATGGTGAAACCCGGCCTGGCCTACCTCGACATCATCCACCGCCTGCGGGGCGAAACGGAGCTGCCGATCGCCGCCTACAACGTCAGTGGCGAATACGCCATGGTGAAGGCGGCGGCCGAGCGCGGCTGGATCGACGAGCGCGCGATCGTGCTCGAAACCCTGCTCTGCTTCAAGCGGGCCGGCGCCGACCTGATCCTCACGTACCACGCCTGCGATGCAGCCGCCTGGCTGCACCAGGGCTGATTCTGCGCCCCGGCCCAGACCAGCCACCCGGCCGGCACCGGATCAGGCCGGCCGCCGGCCGATCAGAATGAATGCATCGATGGAGAGGCCCCATGGCCGTGCAACGTCTGGGCCACGTGGCCCTGCGGGTCCAGGACATGGACCGCGCTAAGGCCTTTTATCAGGTCCTCGGTCTGCGCATCACCTGGGAGGCCGATGACTGGTCGTACCTGCAATCGCCCCACAGTGGCGATGGGGTGGCGCTGCTGAGCCCCACCTACACCGTGGCCGGCCCCCATTTCGCCTTCCACTTCAACGACCGGGAGGAGGTGGACGCCGTGCATGAACGGTTGCAGGCCACGGGCCACAAGGTCGGGCCGGTGCACGATCACCGCGACGGCACCGCCTCGTTCTACCTCCAGGATCCTGATGGAAACTGGCTGGAGATGCTCTACGAGCCGATCGGTGGCATCCCCTCCAACGTGGGCGCCGCCCCGATCGCGGGGGCGGCCGGGCCGGAGCAGGTGCAGGGGCTGGCTTGAGCACAGGCGGCTTGTTGGCGATTGAATCGGAGACCCTTGAGCTGCTGGAGTGGCCGCGGCTGGCGGCCCAGTTGGCCAGCTTTGCCAGCACGGCTGTGGGTGGGCGGCTTTGCCGCAGCCTGCCGTTGCCGGCGACCCTGACCGAAAGCCGGCGGCGGCTGGCTGAAACCACCGAGCTGCTGGCCCTCGACGGGCTGCTTGACGGCGGAGTGAGTTTCCAGGGCGTCGCCGATCTGGGCGACCTGTTGCAGCACTGCGGCAAGGGGGGCACGGCCGCTGGGGTTGCCCTGCTGGAGGTGGCCGCCACCCTGGCGGCCGCCCGCCGCCTGCGGCGCCAGATCGAGGATGGTGAGCTGCGTCCCGTCTGCACGGCGCTGGTGGCCCAGCTGCGCACCCTGCCGGAGCTGGAGCAGCGGCTGCGGTTCTGCCTGGAGGAAGGCGGGCGGGTGGCCGACCGGGCCAGTGCCGCGCTGGCCGTGGTGCGCCTGCAGTTGGCCGGGGTGCGCCAGCAGCGGCGTGAGCGGCTGCAGGACCTGGTGCGGCGCCTGGCCCCCCTGCTCCAGGACACCGTGATCGCCGAGCGCAACGGCCGGCCTGTGCTGGCGGTGAAGGCCGGCGCCGCCTCCGGTGTGCAGGGCCTGGCCCACGACAGCTCAGCCTCGGGCAGCACGGTGTTCATCGAGCCCCAGGCCGTGATCGCCCTGGGGAACAGGCTGCGGGACCTGCAGGGGCAGGAGCGGGAGCTGGAGCAGCAGGTGCTCGCCGAGCTCAGCGCCCTGGTGGCCGCCAACGGCGACGCCCTGGCGGTGCTTCAGCGCGTGTTGAGCGACCTGGATGTCGCCCTGGCCCGCGCCCGCTACGGCCTGGCCCTGGGTGGGGTGCGGCCCGAGTTGGCGGAGGACCCAAACGCCCCGTTCATGCTTCAGCAACTGCGCCACCCCCTGCTGCTATGGCAGGAGCGGCGGGAAGGGGGCCACACCGTCGTGCCGGTGACGATTTCGGTGGCGCCCGAGCAGCGGGTGGTGGCGATCACCGGCCCCAACACCGGCGGCAAGACCGTGACACTCAAGAGCCTGGGGCTGGCGGCGCTGATGGCGCGGGCCGGCCTGTTCCTGCCTTGCGCAGGCACGCCGCGGCTGCCCTGGTGCGGCCGGGTGCTCGCCGACATCGGTGACGAGCAATCCCTGCAGCAGAACCTCTCCACCTTCAGCAGCCACGTGCGCCGCATCGCCCGCATCCTGGCGGCCCTGCCGCCGGAGCCGGCCCAGGCGAACGGGGCCAGCCTGGTGCTGCTCGATGAGCTGGGCGCCGGCACCGACCCCGCCGAGGGCACGGCCCTGGCCATCGCTCTGCTGCGCCACCTGGCCGAGCGGGCCCGACTGACGGTGGCCACCACCCACTTTGGCGAACTCAAGGCGCTCAAGTACGGCGATGCCCGCTTCGAGAACGCCTCGGTGGGCTTCGATGACGAAACGCTCTCGCCCACCTACCAGCTGCAATGGGGCATCCCCGGCCGCAGCAACGCCCTGGCAATCGCCGGCCGGCTGGCCCTGGAGCCCGCCGTGATCGCCGCCGCCGCCGACCTGCTTGCGCCCCGGGGCGATGGGGAGCTCAACCAGGTGATCCGTGGTCTCGAAGAGCAACGACGCCGCCAGCAGGAGGCCGCCGAAGACGCCGCTGCCCTGCTGGCCCGCACGGAGCTGCTGCACGAGGAGTTGCTGCTGCGCTGGCAGCAGCAGCAGGAGCAGTCGGCCGAGTTGCAGGAGGAGCGGCGCCAGAGCCTGGAGGCCTCCATCCGCGACGGCCAGCAGGAGGTGCGCCGCATCATCCGCCGGCTGCGCCAGGGCAGGGCCGATGGGGAGCAGACCCGCCAGGCGGGCCAGCGGCTCAAACGGCTCCAGGAGCAGCACCGGCCCCAGCCGGAGCGGCGCCTGCACG
>Ga0247831_1002799_pt1 | contig 27132 bp, 23 predicted proteins | sample LaCruzMarch2015__9_FD_192406 | JGI IMG/M metagenome (GOLD analysis project Ga0247831, IMG submission 192406) | Freshwater microbial communities from meromictic Lake La Cruz, Castile-La Mancha, Spain - LaCruzMarch2015_1m | ecosystem: Environmental > Aquatic > Freshwater > Lake | place: Spain...
AATTCCACTCGTGGTGACCGGGAATAAAAAAGGTGAGTCGAAAGACTCACCGATAATATCTAATTCTAACTCATTGAAGGTCAGTGGAGATTTAATTCAGGATGGTTCACTCTACTCCACCGTGATAAAAGGTTCTACAATATCAGACAAAGATAATAACTCCAACCACTTCTACACCAAAGGATTCTTTCTATCAATGGTAATTCGAGTATCCTGTTCCAACCTTTGGATGTCACCGTACAGTGAGTACCAGCAGAAGTTATTTGACATCATCCGAGAACAACATGAAGACCATCAGATGAACTTCGTTCAGATAAGTAATTGGATGAATGAGAATAACTATTTGACACCGAGAGGTAAAGTATTCTCTCAACAACTTGCGTGGAGTATGTACACCAAGAAACAACGGAGTCTAAAACGATTCTCCCGGTCATTTGAACCTGAGATTATAAACTCCAAGTTAGAGGTGGTTAACTACTTACCAAACAGTTAAGTACGGGTCTCGACTATCGTCTCGACCCTTCAGGATGAACAGGTTTAATTACGGGACATGTACTACGTCCATGTCCCTTCAACCCGGTACCACTGGTTCTTAATTCATGACGTTCTGGGACATCTTCTTTACCTTGGTAATGGTTGTAGTCGATACGGATAATATCTTCGATATTTCATCATAGGAATAAGTTCCTTTAGATAGGTAGTTGAGGATGTCCTGTGATCGTTTCTTCTTTAAGAAGGATTGAACTGAGTCCACGGTTCCAATACGTCTACCACCGTACAACCCTTTCTCCTTTCTAACCTTAATACCCTCCAACTGTCTTTCACGGATGAGTGACTTCTCGAACTGTGACATGGTGGATAGGATGGACAACATCAACTCACTGAACTTGTCAACCGTACCATCCTCGTTGATATTACGTAGTGTTGGGTTCTTACATTCAATTACTATTCCTCGTTGGGTAAGGTCTGACCATATTGATAGTACATCCAAGGTATTCCTCCCGATACGGGTTACATCATGGATGACTAATTTTTTGAGTGTACCACTATCAATCATCTTCTTTACCTCTGAACCCTTTGGTCTTTCATATAGAGGTATACTTCCACTACAATAGTCAGTTAGGACGTAGTCGTATTCTTTGGAGTTGGTTAACTGTCTATCAGGATTTTGGTCTAGGGTACTTACCCTCGTGTATAGTACTATCATTTTTATACCATTTTATAACTGGTACAAATATAAGTCTATTTCTGTTATAAAACAAACACAAAACACTAGTTTCTAGACACTTATGTCCTAGTAGAATATGGTATACTTTAAAATGGAATGTTAAATGAGTTAAAAAGTGCTTATATTGTTAGGTTTTGTATCATATATAGAGTATATTTGTACCACTTATAAAATGGTATAAAAATGAAGGTATTCTACTCCCGTGTTTCTACTAATGATGGTACACAAAATCCTGAAAGGCAACTACAAAATCTTACAGGCTTTAGTTATGTATTAACAGATTATTGTAGTGGCTCAATTCCATTATTTGAAAGACCTAAAGGTTCTCAGATAAAGAAGTTAATAGATAATAACACACTCTCAGAGCTTCATATTCATTCTATTGATAGATTGGGTCGTTCCACATTAGATTGCCTGTCTGTGTGGTCAGAATTGACTGAAAAAGGGATTGTTATTGAATGTAGGAATCCCAATTTAAGGAATATTGATGAAAGTGGAAAAGTCAATATTTTTTCCGAACTAATGATGTCAATACTATCGACCATGAGTTCATTTGAGAAAAGTTTAATTAAGGAAAGGCAAAGAGAGGGGATTAGAATAAGAAAGGAAAAAGGGTTATATAGTGGTAGAAGAATAGGTACTATTATTAAACCTGAAAAGTTTTTAAAATCTAAAAAATCTCAATTAATATTAAATTATTTGTCAAAAGGTAATTATTCTTATGAGGATATATCAAAAATAGTTCCATGCTCAAAAACTACTATTGTTAAAGTTAAAAAGATGTCAGAACTTAATCTTAATTGATAATAATAAGATAAATTTTAAGCTTTATTTATTGAATAAAAGTGGATATAAGAGCTTAAATTATGGGATATAACAACTATTACTACTTAAGTAATAAAAGAGCTTTAAAACTGATATTTATAACTAATAATAGTGGAAAATATTAGATTAAAATAAGCAAATGTTAACTTTAAATAATATTTCCCAAATAATATATATTGAATTTAATTTAAATTAATTTCTTTTAAAAATGAAGGTAATTTAAAAATAGTAATAATTTAATTGTAAAAATTATTGAATTATGGATAATAATTAACTGTAGATATTATTTAATTTTATATATTATTTTATTAGAGTTATAATTAGATTGTGCTTGATATTATTATTTAATATTAGATAATTTAATTATTGATATTATTTTATTAGAATTATAGTTAGATTATGTTTGATATAATTATAGATATTATTTGATTTTAGATAATTTAATATATTATTTGATTAGAGTTATAATTAGATTATGCTTGATATTATTATTTAATTTTAGATAATTTAATATATTAATTGATTAGAGTTATAATTAGATTATACTTGATATTATTATTTAATATTAGATAATTTAATAATTGATATTGTTTTATGTTTAATATAATAATAGATATTATTTTATTATGTATAATAATAAAATAGATAAGAATAAATATACCAGCCTCATTATATAGTGTAGTTTTTTTGTAAAAAAACAAAAAATAAATACCCATACAACAATTAAGAATAAACTACTAATTTGATATTGGAATATAATCTACAATATCAATCTTCATATCCTTTATCTTGTGGTCATACGCCCTTGAGAATCTTTGAATGCTTCTATTCTTTTTCTGATATATACTCCACACATGAGCTTGTCTAAATGAACATCCTCTTAACGTTTTAAAATTATTCTGATTCAACCAATCACTAATTTGTTTGAAATTCCAATTCTCTTCCTCATGATACTTGGTTATAATGTCAAATAATTTTTGTTGATAATCGGAATAGGATGGAAGCCATAAATTTGAGCATTTTAGTTCGACTAATAACATTAAAGAATAACCTTTTACATTGTCTATTATATTGGAATTTGAAGCAAAATCAGTTACCGTTGAATAAAATATATGAACGCAGATATTTATGATTTTTATGATGAAAGTATGATTCATATTTTACCAAAAATATCTGCGTTTCTCTATTATACAGCTTTTATTCTAATCACTACTGACTTTGAAGTTGGCGTTTTACTAATATCGGCAAAGCTATCAATCGGCACTAAAACATTGGCTTCAGGAAAGTAAGTGGCTACACATTTTCGAGGAATATTATAAGGTACGACGATGAATTTTTTGGCTAATCGTTCGATTCCTCCATAACGATTATAAAGATTTACTACTTGGTATTTTTCTAATTTTGCTTCCGCCATATCCGATTCATTCATCATAATAATTCTTCGCTCATTATAAATACCACGGTAACGGTCATCTAAGCCATAAATTGTTGTGTTAAACTGGTCATGACTACGAATAGTCATCATAAGATATTCATTATCAAGTAATTGAATCGTTTCCAATTTATTGATTGAAAACTTTGCTTTTGCCGAATCTGTACCAAATTTTCGTTCACGCGGGAGGTTTGGCAAATAAAAACCACCATCTTGACGCACTCGGACATTATAATTATCAAAACCTACGATGGTCTTTTCAATCAAATCTCTAATATTATCATAATTCGCCACAAGTTTATCCCAGTCGAGACTTTTATTTACTAAAGTAGCTTTTGCCATTCCTGCAACAATAGCTGATTCTGACAAAAGATGCTCTGAAATTGGCTCTAAAACTCCTTTACTACTATGCACGACTCCCATCGAATTTTCAACGGTCACAAACTGCTCGCCATCGGTTTGCAAATCAAGGTCAGTTCTACCCAAAGTTGGTAGAATTAAGGATGTTTTACCATGAATTAAATGACTACGATTGAGTTTTGTAGAAATTTGAACAGTTAAATCACAATTTTGTAGAGCCTTAGCCGTAAACTCAGTATCGGGCGTAGCAGAAAGGAAATTCCCACCCATTGCTATAAAAACTTTTGCTTTGCCTTCTGACATCGCCTTTATAGATGCTACTGTATCAAAACCATGTTTCCGTGGAGGGTCAAAACCGAAGACTTTTTGCAGATTATCAAGTAAAACTTTTGGAGGTTTTTCGTAAATACCCATCGTGCGGTCGCCCTGAACATTTGAATGTCCACGCACAGGGCAAGTGCCTCCTCCTTCAATACCGATACTTCCTTTTAGTAAAAGTAAGTTGACTACTTCACGAATCGTAACGACTGAGTTTTTATGTTGGGTAAGGCCCATAGCCCAACAAACAATGATTTTTTTATGGTCAATGAGTAGTTGAGTTGCAGCCTTAATTTCATCTAAGGCTATTCCACAAGCTTCTGAAAGTTGGTCTAAATCTTCACTTTCGAGGCTTTGTATATAACTTTCATAATTTTCTGATTGATTTATAATAAAATCTTTATCAAATACATTTTCTAATTTTTTTTCGGCTTCAAGCAAGAGTTTATTCATTGCTTTGAGCAAAGCCAAATCACCATTGATTCTGATTTGCAAGTAAATATCTGTCAGTTTTTCTCCTCCGAAAAACACATCTCGTACTTCTTGTGGATGTTTAAATTTCAATAAACCTGCTTCAATTAACGGATTAATTGAAATAATCTTTGCACCTGCACGTTTGGCTTTTTCGAGAGCCGAAAGCATTCTAGGGTGGTTTGTGCCAGGATTTTGCCCCAAAATCATTATAACTTCTGCTTTCTCAAAATCATCCAATTTCACCGAACCTTTACCCAAACCCAAAGTTTCTACCAAAGCCGAACCGCTTGATTCATGGCACATATTAGAGCAATCAGGCATATTATTTGTGCCATACATACGAATAAAAAGTTGGTATAAAAATGCCGCTTCGTTGCTCGTTCTGCCCGAAGTGTAGAAAATTGCTTCATCGGGTGAAGGCAAACTATTCAACTGATTACCAATAAGTTTAAAAGATTCTTCCCAAGAAACTTCCTGGTAATGTGTTTGTCCTTCTCTCAAAACCAATGGCTGCGTCAAACGCCCCTGCTGACCTAGCCAATAATCAGATTTTTGAGAAAGTTCGGTTACCGAATATTTTTGAAAAAAAACAGGTGTCACCTTTCGAGTAGTTGCTTCTTCGGCTATGGCTTTTGCACCATTTTCGCAATATTCAGCAATTTTCGAGCGTTCGCCGTCAGGGTCTGGCCACGCACAACTTGGACAATCAACACCCCCTTTTTGGTTGAGATTCAATAAAGATTTTAAACCTCTCCTGATTGGCATTGCACCAAAAACGTGCTTCATTGATGAAAACACTGCCGTTAAACCAGCGGCTTCGGTAGCAGGTTTTGAAGTTTCGATTCCTGTAAAATCGGTTGTTGCTTGGGGGTTTATTTTTGGCATTAGAATATTAAGTCTGGATAAACTTTTTGGAACATTTCTACAATCTTAGGTATGAGTTCATGAAAGTTTTTATTCTTCTTATTTCCCATTAAATAGGCACTTATTGAAGATTCTTCGAGGTGGGAGAAAGCTGTTTTTGCGAAAAAATTTAACATCAATTTAGTATATATCCTAAAACGTTGGGTATTTGTCTCTCCTTCACTTTCTCCATTACTTATGGTATTAGCCCCGATAAACCCAAAACTTGCTAAAGGTTTTTCAGCTAAAATATCAAGCATAATATTAATACAAGTCCGAATTACACGAGGAGCATCATAATCATTAAAGATGACATTATATTTTTTATCTGAAAGCTTATGGCTAACGGGAAAGAATTTAACAATAAAAACTTGGAATTCATATTCTTCAACAACTGCAATATATCGGCGTTTTGAAGCACGAAAATTGTATAAATGCTGTCTTAAAAATAGTTTCTCCGATACTTTTGTTATACTAATCCGATGATATTTATGTCCACTGTAAAACATTTATTCTACCAAATATTTATACGCAGGATTTCTTCGAGCATCAATTTCTGCATCAGTCAAAACATGATAATTTATCTTGCCATCGGGGCGAGGCTTACGAGGTGGATCATTTGGATTTTTGAGTTTTTTGGTTGCAAGTGGTTTGCGTTTTTCAACAAGAGTTTCCATTTTGCTTTTATTTAATAGTCAAATCTACTTACTTTTTACGAATAATAAGCATTTTTGTCAAAAAATTCTATCGGTGTGCGTATATACATTAAAGCTCTCTTCTCGAAGAAATCCTATCAAAGTAATACCCAAAACTTGGGCAGTCTCAATGGCCAAACTCGAAGGCGAGCCTACACAAGCCATAATCGGAATACCAGCCATTGCGGCCTTTTGAATCAGTTCAAAACTCGCTCTACTACTCATTATCAACACAAAGTCTGTCAAGGGTAAAAGTTTTTGTTGTAGAGCAGCACCGATTACTTTATCAAGAGCGTTGTGGCGACCGATGTCTTCTCTCAAAAAACATTTTTCTACCTTATTTAGAATCATTGCAGCATGAAGCCCACCGGTATGTTTGAAAAAAACTTGATTATTCGCTAAAACTTCAGGTAAAGTTTTTATAAACTCCGATGAAACTTTGAAACCAGTTTTTGGTAAAATTATGCATTTTTTTTCGATAGCTTCGAGTGAGGCCTTCCCACATATTCCACAACTTGAGGTGGAATAAAAATGACGTTCGAGGCTTTGTAAATTTACTTCAATTTGGGGTTTTAGCTCAACTCTTACGATATTTTCTTCAGCTTGCCGGCCAGTATCTTTGCAATAATGAATGGATAAGACATCACCAAACGAAGAAATAATTCCTTCAGTAAACAAAAAACCTAAAGCCAATTCAAAATCATGGCCTGTTGGTGTTCGCATAGTTACGGAAATACTTTTTTGCTCTCGGCTGTCTTCTACTTCAAAACCTAAACGAATCTCCAAAGGCTCTTCAATTACCACCAAATCGGCAATTTCTTCGATACCTTTTGGCTTGAATTTCTTTATTTCAAAAGATTTTATTCCGTACATTTGCTTTGCATTTTGTTGTTAGGCTAATTTAGCAAAACTTCTTTGATTGGCTTTTGTTTATCACTTAAAAAGTAAGTTGTGATTAAATTTACAGTAAAATTACATTTACAATTCAACAGCCATTTAAAAAATTGTTAAACAATTAATTTCATCAATAACAAAAATCATTCATCAATAACAAATATAATCAGACGCATCATCAGACCTTAAAACTATGAAAAAAATCCTTATTTCTCTCTTGTTCCCCAGTTTAGCAATGGCACAGTACAATTATCCAGTTACAAAAAAAATCGACCATATAGACAATTATCATGGCACGACCGTTGCAGACCCATACCGTTGGCTCGAAGATGACCGCTCGGCGGAAACTTCTGAGTGGGTGAAGCAACAAAATGCAGTTACGACCAAATATTTTGAGAAGATTCCATATCGTGCCGATGTGATGAAAAGGTTGGAAAAAATCTTTAACTATGCCAAATACTCTTCACCTTCTCGAAAAGGAGAATGGTTTTATTTCTACAAAAATGATGGCTTACAAAACCAGTCGGTGCTTTATCGCCAAAAAGGCTTGAATGGAAAGCCCGAATTGGTGATTGACCCAAATAAACTTTCAACTGATGGCACTACTCGTTTAGTACAATTTGTATTATCGAAAGATGGAAAATACGGTGCAATGGCTTTATCAAAAGGTGGTTCTGATTGGCAAGATATTTTGATTATGGATGTGGCAACGAAAAAAAACCTTAATGATAAACTTGAATGGGTGAAAGTTTCAGGAATTTCGTGGCAAGGAAAAGGCTTCTATTATAGCCGCTATCCTAAACCCGAAGGAAGTGCTTTGGCTGCCAAAAACGAAAATCACCAAGTATTTTTTCATAAAGTGGGTACAAGTCAAGAAGCTGATGAATTAGTTTTTGAAGACAAAGCAAATCCGCAACGTTTCAATGGTGTTTACGCAACAGAAGATGAGAAATTTGCGTTCTTGAGCATCAGCGACCGTGGCAAAGGAAAAGATGGGAATGCCTTGTATTACAGAGCTTTAGGTCAAAAAGAATTCAAACCGATTATTTCAGAAATCACTGATTTTAGCTTTTCAATAATTGATAATGTTGGACAAGCATTTTTGATTAAAACAAACAAAGATGCCCCGAATGATAAGGTAGAAAAATATGATATTGCAACTGGAAAATGGAGTAGTATTTTACCCGAAAAACCTGAGCCATTACAAGGCGTAGGAACGGCTGGCGGAAAATTATTTGCAACTTATTTGAAGGATGTTACAACTCGTGCCTACGTTTATGATTTGAAAGGAAAACTCGAAAACGAAGTACAATTGCCAAGCTTAGGTTCGGCTGGTGGCTTTGGTGGCGAAGCTGACGATAAATTTGTGTTTTATACTTTCAGCACTTTCAACTACCCTCCTACTATTTTCAGATACGATATTGCAAGCAAGAAAAGCACGGTTTTCCGTTCTCCAGAAGTTGATTTTAAGGCAACCGATTTTGAGACAAAACAAGTTTTTTATACAAGCAAAGACGGCACGAAAGTCCCGATGTTTATCGTCTATAAAAAAGGCTTGAAACTCAACGGACAAAATCCAACTTTGCTTTATGGCTACGGTGGTTTCAATATAAATTTGAATCCAAGTTTTAGTCCAACTTTGATTCCATTTTTGGAACAAGGTGGTGTTTATGTTTCAGCAAACTTACGTGGTGGCGGCGAATATGGTGAAAAATGGCACGAACAAGGCATGAAACTCAAAAAACAGAACGTTTTTGATGATTTTATTGCGGCAGGGGAATATTTGATAGCTCAAAAATATTGTGATAATTCACATTTGGCTATTCGTGGTGGCTCAAACGGTGGACTTTTGGTTGGGGCAGTAATGAACCAAAGACCAGATTTGGCAAAAGTAGCCATTCCGCAAGTAGGCGTGATGGATATGTTGCGTTTTCAAAAATTTACAATTGGCTGGAATTGGATTGCAGATTATGGTTCGTCAGATAATGCTGAAGAATTTAAAGTTCAATATACCTATTCGCCGTTGCATAACATCAAGGCTGGCATTAATTATCCTGCAACGCTCATCACAACGGCCGACCACGATGATAGAGTTGTACCTGCACATTCATTCAAATATGCAGCCACTTTGCAAGAAATCGGAGCAGCAAGCAGCAAAAATCCATTATTGATAAAAATTGACACAAACTCTGGGCACGGAGCAAGTAATACAAAGAAAAACCTAGAATCAACGGCTGATATTTATGCCTTTATTTGGTGGAATATGGGTTTTGTTCCGAAGTTTTAAATGAAAAAGCAGCCAACTTTTATTAATATCTTAAATTTTACTGAATGGAAGTGGGAAAGAAATAAAGCAATGGCTGCTTTGGTCAAAGGATTGAAAAAGTAGAATTTTGAACATATTAAAAATTAATAATTAGAATTTTAAATACAATCATTCCATAGAATACTTATTCTTGATCAAACATAAAAAAAGCATACAGAAAAAATAAACACATTGATTACAGTATAGCGGATACTTCTTGCATCTAAAACCCTGGAAAATTTTAACCAAACAAGAGACAAGCGAAACGCTCACGTTCTGCGTGGGCATTGCTTGACTTTGTGAGAATGCTTACCAAAGCCTTAGAAGCGGAGTCGTTGACGATTCACGCTATTTTTATGTGTAAACCATACCTTATTAACGAAAAATAAATAAAAAGGCTGGTCGGCACACAGATTGATTTGGTGTATTGAATAATACGATAATATTAATCGACAATTTTGCGAGCAGCTAAATAGCGGTCTGTATGCTAATAAACTTACCGTGTGGCCTTAGCTATTGAGAATGAGCTACTTAAGGTCTAAAATAAGACCAAACAAATTTATTTAGCTTGCAAATTTGTTTTTTTAATATGGAAATCTTAAATTTGATACAATTAAAATCATTTAAGTAAATATTATTTAAAATTTAAAACACATCAAAATGAAGTTATTTTTAATCGGTTTATTTATTGTTTTGGGTTCAACTTATGCAATTTCTCAATCTGCTTTTAATGGTTTTTATGTTCAAGTTAGTGGTGGTTATGGAACTACCACACCCGATAGTAAAGGCGGGTCTGGAGCAGCTGTGATTGGCGGCAAATCAAATCCTTTTACTTTTGTTACTGATCACAAAACCCATAATGATTTTATGGGAACAGCAACCGTAGGATATACGTTTAGCATTAGCAAAAAATTCTTGTTAGGTGTCGGTGCTGAATTTACCAAAAATGATGGTAGCTGGACAACTATTATAACAACTAACAACTACAATGTGAAAACTGTAGATGAGTATAGAATATTGCATAGCTATGATTTCTTCTTGTCTCCAGCGTATGCGATTGATGAAAATAAATTAGTTAGTGCAAAGGTTGGTTATGCTCGTTCTTTGACTGATAATGAAATTACCGGAACAGTTAGTGCTCACCACCAAACCGGGGGCTATATAGCAGGCGTAGGGTACAAGCAAATCATCAAGGGGCGTTGTTATGGCCTTGCTGAGGTTGAATACAATCGTACTGCAAATCAAACATACGATAACAGTGGAGTTTCTGTTAATGGTTATCCATTTACATCTTCATTAGAATTAAGTTCACATAGCTTTCGCTTTCAAGTTGGTATAGGTTTTCTTATTAAGGGAAAAATACTAACCACGAAATAACTTCTAACCAACTAAAAGTTGGTGATAAGTTATATTGTGTAATTGATTAAGTGTTAAAATTAGCAACGATTTTTTTTATCTTTACTAAATTGAAGTAAGCTTCACTAATTCTAAAAAAACTTCCTGTCAATCGATAGAAAGTTTTTTTGTCTCTAATCTACTGCTTAGCTTCCTCCTAACTGTAACGTTTCAAAACAGTCGCTCGCACAATTGCCGATTTAGATAGAAAGGAAAAAATCGAAACCGCCAATCTCTCAGAAGCCATACTATACCGATAAGGGCTTATTTATGGCTTGCTTAAAAAGTCCTAACTATTTTGACAATCAAATATATAGATGGATATTTTGTGCCTATTCTTAATTCGACATAAAAACGTTCTTTTAAAAAAAAACAATCCTAATTCCAATATTCTAACTTATTGATGACCTGCTCAATTTGATATTTGAAACTTTTTCAGTAAACCATAAATATTTTGCTGACTTTCAAACAGAATTTTAGCTTGAAAATACGCAGCTTGTTCATGCTCCAATTCAGCAAATTTCTTGTTCAATAAATCGTACCAAACAGATTTCAAGGTAAGCGTTTCAAGGTCTCTAACATCTTGAAAAGCTTCGTTCATACGCTCTTTTGTAGCTTCAAGTTTGATATAATCGGCAGCTTGAACTCGCTTTGCTTCTTGTATTTTCTGTGCAATTTGCTTTCTATTTTCAAGCTTTTGGCTAATGTTTAATAATTCGGAATTGAGTGAATCTGGAATCATATTTTTCGGTTTAATTTGGAAACGAATCTTGAATTAAAACTTTCAATATCAAATCATTTTTAAGCTGAAAGACCTGTTTTGAGATTTTATGACGAAAATTGATATAAATTTTATTAATTTAAGAGAAATTACCAAAAACCAACACAATTCATAAAATCACTTTACAAATTCAACCAATAAGTCACTTTTGCCAAAATTGCTCGGTTTTTTGGCATCCAAGTTTCGGTGTTGTAATTATCGGTATAAACCAAGAAGATATCAGACACAGGAGCAAAACGCCATTGCAAACGAGAATTGACGTTTACGTTTTTAAATTGGCTATTATACTGCACATAAGTTGTCCAAAACAGACTTTTTGTAAATGTTAAATCAAGTTTTGGACCAACTAAATATACTTGATTTTTGCCAGTTGAAAGATTGATATTGTTGTAACTAAAATTGACGGAGAAAAAACCATAAGGCTGAAAACGATAAGAAGCATTTCCGACTAAACTCACGATATTTCCATCAAAATACTGCCCAATGAGTGGCTGGAAAAATACCGCCAGTTTTTTACGTTGGTCAGTAACATAAGTTGTCGAAAAATTATAGTAAGTATAGCTTGTACTCTTTTTGAGCGAAGGCAATTTTCGATTGCTACGCAAAGCATCAAAATCATTGAAAAGAAAAGTATAATTTTGGTTGAAAGTGATCAATAAATTTGATGTATTCTGAAAACCCAAAAGTAAAAACGGCCCCGCTTGGCGGTCGGTAAGTCCCAAACCCAGCTGATTGAATTGGTCATAAGCCAGTCCATAACTCACCCTATTGAGTAAACGTGAATTCGGAAAATAATTAAAACCAATCGTTGGGTTGATATGAAAGAAATTTTTGCGAGGCACAAAACCCACTTCCGCATCAAAGCCCTTACCTACCCAATCATGCGACCACTTAGCAATTAATTTACGAACGCTATAATTGAGCATGAAGCCGTGAGCAAATTTTTCGTTTATATCGGTCGGACTGAACACTTGATGATAAAATGCTTTTCCTGTCCAACGATTATCTTTCGAAGCCAAATTATACTCCAAACCAGCCACTCCATTATAACGATTAACTCCTTCCCTTTCTCTTCCTAAAACTTGTTTATTAACAAATATCGCCGCAATATTCGAGCGTCCAAATACTTTTCGTTGCAGAGCAGCAACCGAATAATTCATACTTGGCGTTCCTTTAAAATCGTCGGCCAATGTTTGCGTATTTAGAACTCCAACTCGCCAATTATCATCAATTTTTCCACTGATTCTTGCTCCATATAAAATCCTATTCTGCACATTTGTACCCGTTACAGTATCGAGACTAATACCAATTTGTCGAGAGAAAAATGGACTTACTAACTGATTACCAGCCGATGTGCCGAGCGTTCCCGATGGTGGCACAAATGGATTAGTATTATAACTTCCAAAACCCGTAAATAGGTCGGAGTTTTCTAAGAAAAATTGTCGCTGTTCAGGAAAATTAACATCAAAACGAGTAAGATTAACTACTTGTCGATCAGCCTCGACATTTGAAAAGTCTGGATTTGCGGTCAAATCTAGGTTAAGCCCCGAAGTAATTCCGATTTTTGCATCGCCTCCAAAATTAAGCTTATTTCCAGCGGCAGGGTTTTCGGGATGCTCAAAATCATGGGTAGAACTGGCAGACAAATAAGGTATAAAGGAAATATTTGCACCCGATTTTTTTAGTGGTTTTTCAAAAATGATTGGCATTGAATATCCCAAATTCATGATAATCTGATTCTGTGGAATCCTCATCAAAGTCGATAGTTCATTCGCTTGGGTATCAAATCTATAAGCCTTAAAATTCCATTGCGTACTTCCTTCTTTAAAACGCAAAGTTGTGAGTGGAATTGACAACTCACATATCCAATAACCTTCATACATTTTTGAGACTGCACTCCATTTATTATCCCAATACATATTAAAATACTCGTTGGCCGTTCCGCCGTTATAAAGCAATGCTTCACGCATGACTCCGTAGGGATTCATCCCAAACAAAAAACTATTGGTCTTGTCATTGAAGGTATCAAACAAAAAACTCACATTATCATTTCCCCCTGCCCTAAAATCTCGCCTAAAAGAAGGAGTCACATAATTATTCCCAGCCGAATATAATTTTGCACCGATGTAAATATTTTTCTCATCATAAGCCAACAAGATTTCGGTCTGATATTTTGCTTTTATGCTATCTTTTGGAAAAAATTCCCAAAACGAAGGCATTTTTTCGGCAGTTTGCCAGGCTTGTTCATCCAAAGCACCATCAAGTTTAATCTTTTCAGTAATAAATTTTACTGTTGGTGCTTGTTGAGCTTGGGTTTGAAGTAAAAATAAAAATGAGATAAACAATAGAAGAAGTCTATTCATAATAACAGTAGCGTTAAAAATAAGCTACAAAAATACACTTTTATTAGCCTTATTATGCCTATTCAAGATTTATTTTAGAGTTTTTTTAAGCATTTTTAATTATTTTTTATAAAAAACATATTCTGTCATACCTTTGCTATACAAAATACAATTTTGCTGAAATACGAATAAACTCAAATTTTTAATCATTCAATTATATGAAATCCATTTTTGTTATTTTCACACTGATTACTGTTAATTACTCTCTTATTTTTGCACAAACACCTGACGAAAAACACCTTAAAAACCTTCGGCAATTGACTTTTGGAGGTAATAATGCAGAGGCCTATTTTAGCCGTGATAGTAAATACATTAGTTTCCAATCTGATAACCCTGCATGGGGACTTTCATGTGACCAAATTTTTTATATGGATGTTGAAAAAGGTTTGAAAGACCCAAGGCTGCGTCCCGATTTTATAAGTACTAGTTTTGGACGCACAACTTGTAGCTTTTTTATGCCAAACGGCAAAGAAATTCTTTACGGAAGTACGCACGAAGTGGGTGGACATGCTTGTCCTCCAATACCTGAAACGGGCAAAAAATATCTCTGGGCAATCTACGATAGTTTTGATATTTACGTGGCTGATTTGAAAGGTAAAGTAAAAAGACGCTTAACAAATACGCCAGGCTACGATGCCGAAGCGACGGTTTCACCCGATGGCAAAAAAATTGTTTTTACCAGTACTCGAAATGGTGATTTAGATTTATATATCATGGATATTGATGGCAAAAATGTAAAGCAAATCACCAACGAATTGGGATACGATGGCGGAGCGTTTTTCTCGCCCGATAGTAAGAAATTGGTTTTTCGTGCATCACGTTTTGCAAGTGAAGAAGAACGTACAGAGTACAAAGAAAACCTAAAGAAAAACTTGGTTGCTCCAACCAATATGGAGATTTTTACTTGTAATGTTGATGGTTCGGATTTGAAACAAATCACAAAATTAGGCAAAGCCAACTGGGCTCCATATTTCACACCCAAAGGAGATAAAATCATTTTTGCATCGAATCATCATTCACAACGTGGTTATGATTTTCAGTTGTATTTAATAAATATTGATGGAACAAATCTTCAAAAAATCACAAGCGAAAGCAATTTCAATGCTTTCCCGATGTTTAGTTATGATGGTAAGAAATTGATTTTCAGTTCAAACCGCAATAATGGTGGCACAAGAGATACCAATCTTTTTATTGCCGATTGGGTAGATTGATACACCAATAATTAATTGAAAAAAGTACTTGGTTATCAAATAAATAGTATATTTGTACAAAACAAATAAAGCATTATGACAGCATTTATTGAGCAAATTGATGTAGAAGCCGAATATTTACTCGAACGTGGAAAACCTATGCCAAGTAAAAATCATTCAAAATTAGAATCAAGACTTGCTCGACTTTTGGGTAATGATTACAAAGAAAAATATGATGTATTCGTAGAATTAAGTTTAGAGTTAAATACTGGACGAGTAACCCCTGATTTATGCTTTTTCAAGCCCGAAGTCTCCGATTGGCTTGAAGATGAAATAAGAGTAAAAAATGCTCCATTGGGTGTGATTGAAATTGTTTCTCCAAAACAAAGCACGCAAGATTTAGTTGATAAATTAGATTTGTATTTCGGTGCGGGTGTATTAACGTGTTGGATAGTAATTCCAACCTTCAAAATGATTAATATTTTTTATAGCAAACATAATTATAAAACCTTCATGAGTGGCGAACTTCTTGATGAAAAGTTGGACATTCGACTAAATTTAGAAGAGGTTTTTAAATAACATAAATCGCCATTGCCTGTGAGGATACAGCCAATGGCGATACTATTTATCCTCTCAAAGCCTCAACTTCATCTACAGTTTTCGGAATTGGATTTCCAAGAGTTTTGCTACCAGTTTCCGTGACCAAGCAGTTATCTTCGATTCTGACTCCACCAAAATCTCGATAAGCATCGAGTTTTGCATAATTTACAAAATTCGTAAACTTGTTTTCTGCCTTCCATTTATCAATCAATTCTGGAATAAAATAGATACCTGGTTCAACCGTTAACACATTTCCTGCCTCTAATTCTTTTGCTAATCGTAGTGATTTTAAGCCCAATTGTGTACTTCGCTCCAAACCATCACGGTAGCCCACATATTTTTCACCCAAATCTTCCATATCATGTACGTCGAGACCAATAGCATGACCTAAACCATGAGGCATAAAAAGCCCTTGTACACCTTCGGCAAGCATTTCGGTTACGTCTCCATTCAAGAAACCTAAACCTTTCATTCCTTCAAGCATAATTCTATTGGCCGAAATGTGAATTTCTCTATATTGAATATTTGGTCGAAGTGCTGCAATTGACTCAGTTTCCATTTTCAATACCAAATTATAAATTTCCTTCTGCTTTTCGGTGAATCGTTTGCTAACGGGAATTGTTCGAGTAATATCGCCTGCATAAAACATGGCATTTTCGGCACCAGAGTCGTTAATAACCAAACGACCGTCGGTCATTGTCTTTCCATGATAATGATTGTGCAGCGTTTGTCCATTAACAGTAAAAATAATAGGATAAGATAATTCTCCACCACCTTCCAATGCTTTGGCATGAATCGCTGCCACAATTTCATACTCTTTTTTTCCTGCTTGAGTCAACTGCATAGCAATAATGTGCATTTCACGAGTAATATTGACGGCGTGTTCCATTTGCACAATTTCTTCATCAGTCTTTATTGAACGTAATGCCACAATCGCTTTGACAAGTTCAACCGATGCTTTTTCTTTCAATTGAGCAGTCTGAATACCCAACCACTCACTCATTCGAATCATATTATCGAAGCGATACGGTGGCGTAAAATGCACTTTTGAAGACTTTTTAAGCCTTTCTGGCAATTTTGAAGGTTCTTCAGTGCGGTATACACCAACCATTCGAGCTTGCTCAGCCAAAGTTGCTTGAGGGCCGACCCAAATTATATCGTCAATCGTAAAATCGTGTCCGAAGATAATTTCTTCGCCCGAATCTACATCAATGATGCCTGCCAAGCCTGCGTGACTGATACCAAAAAAATATAAAAAATTGCTATCTTGGCGAAAACGGTATGTATTATCGTGGTAATTCATGGGGGCTTCTTCATTGCCCATTATCAAAATTAAGCCACTTCCAACTGCTTTTTTTAGTGCGTTACGACGCTCGGTATAGGTCTGTACAGAAAACATAATTTTTTGTTTTTTTTATAACACGAAATAAAGAAAAGATAGGCAAATTGTCATTATAAAAGCCAAGTATTATTTGATTCAACAAAAAAGGTAAGACTCATTTCTTTATCACCAAAAAACTTTTTATGCTATTTTTAAGTATTTTTATCTTATTTAAAGAGAATATGCATTTTTATGTAGGCAATAAAAATATTGATAAAGGGATAGCAAAATTCTAAACAACTATTAATCAAAGATTTAAGTTTCATACTATTTGATAAATTGGAAAAATAAAAATAAAAAAACTTTCAGAATATTTTGAAAATTCAAAAAGGTTATTTTAATTTGTGGTACAAATACACTTACGTGCTTAAATATAAAAAGTTAAAAAATTAAGATGGCTCTCATGGAATTAAAAGAAGCGAAAGATAAATTTATCCATACATGGGGTACGCTTGCCACACAATGGGGTATAAACCGAACAATGGCTCAGATACATGCATTGCTTTTGCTTTCGTCTAAATCAATGAATGCTGATGAAATCATGGCTGACCTACAAATTTCGAGAGGAAACGTGAACATGAACCTCAGAGATTTAATGGATTGGAAATTGATTTATAAACAACTCTTACCAGGTGAAAGAAAGGAGTTTTTCATAGCGGAAAAAGATATTTGGAAAGTTGCCAAGCAAATTGCTAAAGAGCGACGACGTAGAGAAATTGGGCCACTAATCGAGGCAATGGAAGATTTGAAAGAGGGAATACAACCCGATACTGTTGAGAAAGAAGAATTTTTGAAAATAGTAAACGACATCAGCAAGGTTTCGATATTTGCCGATAATACAATGACATCTTTACTAAAATCCGATGAAAATTGGTTAATAAATAATTTTATAAAGGTTTTTAATAAGTAGTTACATGACTTTTCGGAGTCATGGTTTTTTGGAGTTTTTGTAGTCATGCAGTAATTTTCTCATAGATAGAGAATTACTGCTTTTTTTATGTGAAAAATGTCATTGATAAGTACTATGGCAAAAGTAGCTAACAAAAAAACACTCTTTAATTTACTAATAATTAAGGTTTTTTAGCTGCGGCGAAACGTATCGAATTATTTATCTCGTAACTGTCTAAATACTTAATGTGTCCTTCTAAAATGACCTTTCAATATTTTTCTTCTTTTTCCAAGGTGCGGTAGTTTGTCGAGATAAATCATATAAAAAATACAAGACTACTCCCAAAAAAATAAGAAAAATGATTCGAAAAATTTTTTGATTCCGATTTGTAGAATTATTATTTGACATGATAAATGCTTTTTCTAAACTTTTCGATTAAGTATTAAGACAAAAATAAGCGGTAAAAAAATATTTTTAATTTGTTAATATTCAAACTTTTACCGTTGCGGAAAATCATTGCTGCGGCATACCGTCTTGAATCTCGTTTCTTGTTTCTCAGTAGTTAAATATACAAATTATTATTATTTATTATTGGCTGATATTCTGTGGAGAATAATAACCCAAAAACATAGCCATTTTGCTTGATACTTCCGCCCATTTGATGTTTTCAAACGATAAAATCATGACACCTGATTTATCCATTGAGCCACCAACATCAGCACGGGTAAGATACTCTGAAAAAAATGTAACATCTGGATTATGACCAAAAATAGCTACAACATTAACTGCTTCATCTAATTGGTTAACGGCAGACAAATAACTGCGAGGCCCACCACCATATATGTTATCATTGATTAAAATTGAATCGGCATCGTAGTTTAATTGTTCGGCAAAAATCTTTGCAGTTGCTTTGGTTCGTTCGGATGCACTACTTACAATAAGGTCGAATTTGACACCAGTTGCGGCCAAAAACTTCCCCATTCGGGCCGACTCAATAATACCAGTTGAGGTTAAATTTCGATCGAAATCACGAAACATTGGAGAGTTTCCTCCATCTTCAGCTGTCGCATGACGAATTAAATATAGGATTTTATTCATAGTTTCCTTGGTTTTGGCACGAATATACAAGCAATACTTAAAAAAAATTTAATTTTTCTGAATTTTTAATAATTATAAATTGAATATTCTACCGAAGTATTTTATAAATAGATTAATTATTGATTATTAAAATGGCATTTATTTTTTCATTGCGAAAGCTATTTAATGATTTTCCATTTCTTAGGAAAATAATTCTAGGTTTTTACCAACATCGATTTTTGGCAAATATGCAAGCGAAAGTAATACCAGTAAATCCTAAATAATTTCGGTCGGTGTTTTCTTGAATTCGAGATTAATGTTATTTTTGTGATGATTGAAATAATCTAAACCTCAATCTTTAACAAAATTATGCCACGAATATTTTCAATTCCAAAATAATAAAAAACTATATCTCTGTAAGTAAAAATCAATTAAAGTCTATAAATAAAACACTCTTGAATAGTATTATGTTTAATTATAATCCAAAAGATTGGTGGAAACTCATTTTTTATTTCCATAAAGCCGACACTTTTCGTAAACTTTTACCATCAATGGCGGGTGTAATGGTTTATACATTTTTTATTTCTTTTCTAGAAAATGAAGTTTTACATTTTTTGCCGATCAAAAACCCGTTAGCCATTCACTCTTTGGTTGGTTTTATACTTTCATTATTATTGGTTTTCCGTACGAATAGCTCTTATGACCGTTGGTGGGAAGGGCGTAAAATTTGGGGAAGTTTCACGAATAATTCTCGAAATCTCGCTTTAAAACTCAATGCTTTTCTTCCCGAGAAGCATGAAAGTCGAGAAATTTTTAGGGTTTTGATTGGCAATTATATATACATGGTAAAAGACCATCTTCGCAACAATATAAATCATAAACATTTAGAGTTTGTGGCCAACTATGATGAAGGTTTTTACGTAAATTATAAACACATTCCCAATAGAATCGGACAAGCTATTTATTTGGAAATCCATCGTTTGTATAAACTAGGTATAATCAACGGGGAACAGTTATTGATTTTGAATAATGAGTTGAGTTCGTTTTCCGATAATTTGGGGGCTTGTGAACGAATCCGTAATACACCGATTCCATCATCATATAATATTTTTATAAAAAAAATGATATTTTTGTATGTTTTCACGATGCCACTGGGTTTTGTTTTGGAGTTTAAATATTGGGCAGCACCAATTGTTACGTTGATATTTTATGCTTTTGCAGGAATCGAAATGATTGCCGAAGAAATCGAAGACCCATTTGGAACCGATAACAATGATTTACAACTTGATAGCATTGTAAAAAATGTAAAAGGCAACTTAATCGAAATTTTTAAAAATTAATTTATTTTTGAACGAATATACGTTATAACATTCCGAAAAACCTATCGTTTATGGTTTACGTCATTAAATTCAATAAATAATAAAAAATATATGAAGACCAAATTGAATAAGTTTTTATTTTTAATTCTATTAGTTGGAGCTTTTTCTTGTAAAAAAGATACCGTAGAGCCTACAACAACAACTACAGGCACTACAACAGGCACTACAACAGGCACTACAACAAACCCTAATGCTGCTGCAAATAGTTGGGTCTATGACCAACTAAAGGAGTGGTATTTATGGTCGGATAAACTACCAAGTAAAGACAAAACCAACTTGAATTTGGTGACAGGTAAAGATGGAGAAAGCGATATAACGAAATATTATTTCTATTCGTTGCTCAATGATTACCCAAATACTGATCGATTTTCATGGATACGTGAAAATATTGCCGATCTTACAGCTTCTTTGAGTGGTGTAAGCACTTCTTTTGGATTTTCTCGTAGTGCTGTTTATTTAGATAATACACAAACAAACGTAGTATTCTTTATTTCAAACGTTACTACCAACAGTCCAGCCGACAAAGCAGGTTTAAAACGTGGAGATATTGTTTTGACCATAAACGGTACACAAATAAACGGCACAAACTACGTAACATTAATAAGTAATAATGAAATTGCTACTTTTGGTCTTGCTGAATACAAAAATAATACTTATGTTTTATCAGGTAAGACTATTACGGCAACCAAAGCGGTTGTACAAAATGACCCAGTTCAATATTGGAAAGTAATTGAAAAAGGCAATAAAAAAATTGGATATTTGCTCTATACACAATTTCTTGGTGCCTATGACGATAAACTCAAAAAAGTTTTTGCCGAGTTTAAAACCAAAGGTATAAATGAATTAGTGCTTGATCTGAGGATTAATGGCGGTGGTCTGATTTCAACGGCTGATTTACTTTCATCATTGATTGTAAAAAATCCAAATACCAATAATGTGATTCATCAAGATGAATGGAATGCGAATATAAAAGCAAAATACCCATCGGTTGCTACTCCAGCGAAGTTTACTATTCAAGCTAGTAATTTGAATCTTAACCGTTTGGTTGTACTTACTTCAAACGGAACAGCCTCTGCCAGTGAACTGATAATCAACAGTTTACGCCCATATATGGAAGTTGTGATTGTTGGTCAAAACACTTACGGTAAAAATGTGGGTTCGATAACAATTAAAGACGAAACATCTCCAGCTCGTTGGGCTTGGGGTATGCAACCAATTGTATTGCGTACTGTAAATTCAAAGGGAGAATCGGCTTATGGCACAAAAACAGGTTTTACTCCAGATTATTTAGTATCTGATAATGTGTACCCTTTCAAACCATGGGGCGATGAAAGTGAGACTTTACTAAAAAAAGCTCTTGAAGTTATTACAGGGGTGGTTATTCCTGCCGAAGCATCGGCGAACCGTTCGTTTAGAACTATGAGTACCACATTGCTTGAACAGAATATTTCTGATAATCCTGAAGATAATAATAAAGATATGTTTGTAACTTTTCCAAAGTAAAAAACCTTGTAAGAAAGAAAAAGAAGCTGCCTTTGAGGTGGCTTCTTTTTTTATATTTTTTGCCAAAGCACCGTCACGATTCTACTATTATCTCTTCAAAAACCCTGTATTAATATCAATATAAAAGTGCTATTTTGAACGTTTTTTTTTATATTTGATTATTCAAAAATTCCTAAAACCTTATCGATAGAAGCCTTATGAAAATTCGACACCGAGTCCTCTTTTTGCTATTCTTACTTTCGATTATTACTTTTCTCGACCGTGTGTGTATGAATGTCGTAAGTAAGTATGTAAAAGCAGATTTACACCTCGACAACCAATCTTTTGGCTATATTTTGGGGGCATTTTCGTTGGCTTATGCTCTTTTTGAATTACCAACGGGTATTCTTGGTGATCGAATTGGCCCTCGAAAAATTTTAACTCGTGTTGTATTTTGGTGGTCGGGTTTTACGGCTCTAACCGGAACGGCTTTTGGATTTGTTTATTTACTCATAGTCAGATTTTTATTTGGTGTTGGTGAGGCGGGTGCATACCCGAATGCTTCAATTGTAATTTCTCGATGGTTTCCAGCGGTTGAAGTTGGTAGAGCTCAATCCGTAATTTGGGCAGCTGGCCGCATCGGTGGAGCATTAACTCCACTTTTGGTTATTCCTTTGGTGCATACATTTGGTTGGCGATATGCGTTTTTCATACTTGGAGTGGTTGGTTCTGCATGGGCGGTGGTTTGGTATTTTTGGTTTCGTGATAATCCTGCCGAACATAAAGGTATAACTTCAGAAGAAATAGAAGAAATAGAATCAGCTCGCCGACAAGCACCAGTCAGTCATAAAATCAGTTGGCAGACCATTATCCGAAATCCTAATATTTGGGTGCTAATGCTGATGTGTCATTTGTTTTTTTATGCCTCTTATTTTTTCACAAATTGGTCATCGACTTACTTCCAAGAAGGCCGCCAAATGAGCGAAGAACAAGCCAAAAACTTTGTTTCATTATCGTATTTTTTGGGAGCAATCGGCTGTGTAGTGGGTGGATTTGCAAGTGATATTTTGAGTAAAAAGTTGGGTTTAAAACTCGGACGAAGAATTGTTGGAATTGCAGGTTTAGGCTTATCGAGCATTTGTTTTTTGAGTGCCGGGCTAACTACTGATAATGAATTGGCAGGGTATTTATTGGCTCTTTGCGTATTTCTGAAAGACCTAACATTACCAGTGGCTTTTGCAGTGTGTGTAGATATTGGCAAACGAAATTCCGGCACGGTGACAGGAGCAATGAATTTTGCTGGACAAATGGGTGGTTTTTTTATCACCATTATTTTTGGTACAATCGTGCAGCAAACTGGTAATTTCAATTATCCGCTATTCTTGATTGCGGGCTGCTTAATTGTGGCTTCGGCACTTTGGTTTTTTATTGATCCAACTAAAGAGATTGTTTCGGCTGATTGAAAAATATTACATTAAAATTAACATCGGCAAGATTTAAACACAGTGTAGCTGATTGCCGATGTTTACATACTTAAATTTCATAATTCAACAAAGCCTGCACCTCAGCAATATCATGTTTGCTGGTAAGGTCGGGTAACACATCTGAAATCTGAATTGTGTAAATTCCTTTCGGATTTTCGTTGGCCCACATTCTCACAGTAACTGGAATCTCCTTTTCATTTCTGACAGGATGAATTGGCGTTTTCTCTAAAAAAGGTATTAAATCGGCACTTGTGAAGGCAAATATATTCCAACTAATACCAATTCTTGGCAATGTTCCTACTATTTCGGCCCATTCTTCATCGTTTGGTTTTTCGAGCAAATCAATCAAATAGCCTTCTGAATCTTTCTTAATAATGGCACAATTTCTCACCCTCTCTACCGTATAGGCTTCGGTATCCCAATCGAGCATAGCATTAGGATACGCTTCATCCAGCAAAAATTCAAAGGCTTTTACTGGATACAAATTATCGCCATTACAAACAATAAATCGGCTATTTTGCCATGCAGGAAATTGAGTAAGAGCTTGCTCAATCGCATCAGTTGTGCCTAGTGGCTTTTCACGTCCTTCGGGAATATATTGGCGAGCAAAGCCTATTTGCAAACCCCAAGATTTTCGTTCATGCATCAATCTTTCATAGTGAAGTTGCGAAACATCATCTTTAGGATTGAGTAAAAGTACCACTTCTTTGACCCCCGCCACTGACGCATTATATAAAACGTAATCAAGAAATGGTCGGCCATCTTTACCAATTCCAATCATTGACTTTGGTAAAGTATTGGCTTGTTCAATCAATTTTGAATCGAGGTTTGTATTTCCTTCTAAATTCTTTTTCATACGAGATGACATCCCGCCTGCCAGTATCAATAATTTCATTGCATCTAAAACAACCTGCTTCGGCAATCCGATATCAAGTTTTTGGTTAATTACGAAAAATTTACAAATCGATGTTGAAGCGTCGAAGCAATTGTTCAAAAAAGTTTATGAATTTCAATTAACAATTAAGGTTTTTCCAAAATATTGGTCATTGATTCGTAGACGCACCAAAAATATTCCACTTGAAAATTCATTCAACGAAATTTGTTTAGTATGAGTACCAAATCTTAAAATCTCAACCGCTTCTGATTTTAGCTTTTTGCCTAATTTATCGAATATTTCGATTTCAACTTCAACTTGCTTTGACAATCCAAAACTCACAACTAATTGTTTATCAGTAGGATTTGGATAAATATTCCAATTAACTAGATTTGCCTCTGCTTCATTTCCTGTGATGGATGTTATAACTTTATTTTCGATTACATCTTTTAATATTTTACTTTCTGGGTCAAAAACCACTTGTGAAATTGCTCCTTGTGGCTTTGAAAACGTAATTTCTTGGGTTACTTTGTCGATAAAAACCGTTGTTAAACTTTCTGAACCATCGGCCATGACGATTTTTATATCAACTGGCATCGAAAATACAATTGGGTTTGTCCCCGAAGACTGTGCAATCTGAATTTTCAATTCCTTCGATGTTTCGCTTGGATTGTAAGTATAAGTGTATTTTGGGTATCCTTCGCCATAGACCCATTCTTTAAAAAAGTAATCAAGCTTTAAACCCGTCGTTTCTTCTGCTACTTTCTGAAAATCTTCTGTGGTGGCTGCCGAAAAAGCAACACTCGAAACAAGGTAATTTTGAAGAATCTTATAAAATTTATCATCGCCTACAATTCCTCGCAACATATGCAGCAGCATTGCCCCTTTGGAATAACTTCGATTACTACTAAAAATTTCGTCTTCGCTATTTATATTCTGCACATACAGCGTCCCGACAGCTCGTTTAGCACGGGTAGCATTACTAGCAATATTGGTTTGATACCCACTTTTACCCCCTAAGGCTTCGGCATAAATTGATTCTGAATAAGTAGCAAAACCTTCATTGAGCCAAATATTTTCCCAGTTTTTACAAGTAATTTTGTCACCAAACCATTGATGAGCCAATTCGTGTGCAACTAAACCACCACCATAACTGCCCATTGAACTACAAGTTTGATGTTCCATTCCACCACTAAAACCACATTGAGCGTGTCCATATTTTTCTTTGATAAATGGGTAAAGTCCAAATTTTTCCGAAAAAAGTTTGAGCATAAAAGGAGTTTGGTCCAGCTGATTTTTTACATTTGCCGTAAAAGATTCGGGATAAACAAAATGATTAATTGTCATTGAGTCTCGCTCAGAATACTTAAAATAGTTTTTGTATTCAGTATAATTCGAGCAAGCAATCGAAATCAAATATTGGGCAATCGGATAACGATTTTTCCATTGATAAGTGCGTGTATTATCCTTATTATCAAGTACTTTAGTTAGAACTCCATTCGAAACTGACATAAAAGAAGCAGGCATTGTAATCCAAACATCAGATGAATCGGCTTTATCGGCCGGAGTATCTTTACATGGAAACCAATCGGGAGCACCGTAGGGTTCGCTCAAACTCCATACTACTGGTGAATTACTACTTCCATGAGTTGCAAACGTAAAACTACCGAATGCTGATGAATTAGGTTTTCCTTGGTAAAATACAATCACACTCAAGGCTTGCCCTTGCGGATATGATTTGTCAAAAGTCAGATTTACCTTACTAGCATCTTGTACAAAAGTTATGCATTTGTTGTCTAATTTGACAGAATCAACCTTGAGCGGACTACGCAAATCTAAAAAGCAAGACGATGAAGCCAATTTGAGTTTAAACCCAACCGTCACTTCTCCTTTTAGATATTGAGGCGTATGCGAAATATTCAAATTTAATTTGTAGTAAGTCACATCAAATTTATCATCACCAGGATACGCCACTCGTGCATTCCGTAAATCACGAAAACGTTTAAAAGCCACTTGCTTTGATTCCGAACAAATACCTGCTCCATCTTCTTGAGCATAACAAACACAAGACAAAAGACTAATAAAAAGCACTTTAAGGATATTTTTCATATTTTAATAATTTAAAATTTTTGTTGCTTTGATATTCATTATTGACATTTAATGATGAACAAATTAAAATTCCCAACGATAACTCAAAATCGGAATTAAACCCATTTGATATTGTCTAACGATTTTGTTCTTCAAAATATCATAATAACTATACGAAACATTCTGATAGTTGGCAATATTCTGTATATCAAGAGCTAAAGTACGAGAATATCTTTCCTTCGATTTTTTCAAATAAATACGAAAATCTGGTCTAAAATAATCGGGTTGTTTTATGGTAAAAGCATCAGCATTTCTGTAAATCAGACGTTTATTGTCAATCGAGGCTTGTTCGTTTATTTCTCGCTCATAAAAACCGCCCAACCAAATCACTCTAATACTCGTTCCAATTATTCGGTTGGATGACATCCCACTTTTGCTTCTCTCCCACTCTTTTCCGAGCGTTAAATTAAAAATATGCTTTCCATTAAAGCGACTATTTCGCTCTACGCCATCGTTATTTTTATACGTCGCATTATAAAATGTAGCATTTGTAAGGGTGTAAAAACCATTTACAAGATATTGCTGATAAGTCAATTCTAAACCATAATTACGGCCGGTTCCTGCATTTTGAAGTGGCTCTGGCGTAAAATCTTCGACTAAATTAAGGGTTGAAAAA
>Ga0247831_1002800_pt1 | contig 27126 bp, 30 predicted proteins | sample LaCruzMarch2015__9_FD_192406 | JGI IMG/M metagenome (GOLD analysis project Ga0247831, IMG submission 192406) | Freshwater microbial communities from meromictic Lake La Cruz, Castile-La Mancha, Spain - LaCruzMarch2015_1m | ecosystem: Environmental > Aquatic > Freshwater > Lake | place: Spain...
CCTTCAACCATGGCTGGCAGTCATAATGTCACAACACCATACCATACCATCACTCTAGAAGGGGTGGGCACAGTCGTAGGATTTTCAGTGGGTTTCTCACTGGGGACATGCTGTAGGATATGATTGGAACCTCCCATCCACTTCATACTCTTACTAGATTCACTCTATACCTATTTAATGTGTTTAAAAGCCTTCAACCATGGCTGGCAGTCATAATGCCACAGCACCAAACCATACCATCACTCTAGACAATGTCGTGGGATTTTGAGTTGGTTTCTCACAGGTGACATGTTGTAGGATATGATTGGGACCTCCCATCCACTTAATACTTATACCTGATCCACTTCATACATATAAAAGGTGTATGGCATGCTTTATATGTGGTGGGTGGCCAGAAGGTTGCAACACCATACCATACCATAACTCTGCAAGTGGCAGCCTGCAGCCTGAGGAGTAGGAGTAGGTCTCAGTTTTTAGCTGAAATGTTTCTATTTTGTTCTGATTAGTCCTCTCATCCACTTCATACTCATACTAGATCCACTTCATACATATAATAGGTGTTTGGTATACTTTATATGTGTTGGGCAGTTGTATGACTGTGTCCTTACTCCACTACTACCTACTACTACTATCATCACAATATCAAGTTTGGAGGTGAGTGTGTAGATTTTTGACATGAATCATACTGTTATGATAGGGTCCTCTCATCCACTTTAAACTCATACTACCATATCCACTTCATACATTTATAATGTTAATGTGCTTGACATACTTTATATAAGGTGGGCACTCATATGAGTGTGTCCTTACTCCACTATCATCACAAAAGCCTTGGCCAAGTTTAGTGTTTGACATAAAGAAGATATCTGGTGGAGTTGCATCCTTATGACCACTAGCCACTTCTTGTGTGTCGCCAATCGTATGGGCGACGAGCTGGATGCAGCACTTCTCCTTCTTGAGCTTAAGCGGGTATACTTTTACTGTTATCAATTGCGCGATATGTTGAATTACGAAGAGGATGAAAGTTTTACCTAGGTATACTAATGAGAACTATAACTGAACTATTTCTAGCAGCAATATGTTACTAAAGCTTATAGTAGTTTCTATTTCTAGATACGGCGCAGTACACTTGAACTATCCTTAGCACTACAATTATCACAGGCACATACACACGTAGCCAAAGCTGGCCCTGTACATCGAAGTCCAGTTCACGCAGGGTTTCAAAACATAGTGTATTTCTCAAAAAGAAGTACCTATATCCGCACGGGCAAAGGATTGATGGTATATATGGCCAATGCAACGACGCATGAAAAATCTACCGAGCCCCTCCCCTCACTCCTCACTCCTCCATCCTCATTCCCCAATCACTTCCCCCTCCCCCATCCCATTTAGTATAAATAGACGTCGATTGTTGGATAAGGTTGATTGTTGGATGAGATTGGTTGATCTTCCACCCCATGTATAATGTCTTCCACTCCTCCTCCAGGCGCCTCACCCGCCGGCTAACATCTGCAATAATATCACCATCAATGGGCGACTTCCTCTTGCGCCAGTAATTGCAATACTGGGCCATGCAGGCAATGATAATGAGCAGGCATGCCATCATTATCTCCCCCACCTTCAGAGCCCCCCTGCTTGCCCCTCATCCACTCTACTGCTTGATCGGATTAAATATGCTGCCGCTGCTTTTAATGTGACGTTAGTTGATTGTTGTGTGCGCCGGGTGCTGATCTGAGCGTGGCAACAGCGTTGAATAGTCGACGCGAGGCCTACGGCGTGACGATCACAGATTTGCGAGTTGGCGAATTATAATAACCGATATTCAAAGAGGAAATATCGGTGGGCTAGTGGGCCGAAATCAATCTTTGCCAAAATTTGCCGTTTTTGCTTTGGATTCTTCTTCTCCTCGCCAACCTTGTGAGGTGTGCTCCCGCTCGAATCCGAAAACTGGTACACACACCACTCCCACCCAGGAACCCAGTACTAAATGACTTAGCCCATTATGTCGATTTTTGAGATGTTGTTTTTTGTGCCCAAACGGAGACATGATGTGTCGTGTCGGCGACATGTTGCAACACATTGCTGGTCTTGTTGGCAACTTGGGTAAATTTCTTGTCGGCAAGGGTGTCCAAAACGACACGAAATGTTGCTTTTGCATACATGTCATTGCTTGTCGGCAATTCCGTGATTGTTTTTTTAGCTCAAACACAAAAAATGTATGTAGGGGCTGACTTGAACTTGAACTTGTTGGCTGTTATTGATATAAATTGGATATGTCATGGACTCTACTGTGTCGCAATGACACACGTGTCGATTGAAAATCTCCGACATTGTCACGTGTCACCGACATAACGGGCTAAGTAAATGAAATCAGTCGATTTTTTTTAGTGACCAGAATCCTAGTCCTTGCCGGGCCCTTAGGAATTTAAGGTCATCTTTACATTACAATAATATTGGCTGCAGAAAGGGCCCGGCAAACTATAGCCGGCAAAGAACCTTGATTGTTAGCGGTGGAGATAGGATTCTGAGCAAAATAGAAAAGTTGCTGATCTTTAGTATGTTTGAGGTCAAATACCAACCAAAAGTTGATAGTGTTCTTTGGGGGCTGATACTGTTCCAGAGAGCAGTGTGCGGTTACAATATCGTCCTGACCAAAGAGTCCAAGGGAAAATGCACTCGGAATTTATTCTGTCCTTACCAGCTCTCACCACACATGGAGGGCTTTTCTATCTGTTTTTTTCTTTACCTCAACGTGTTACACTTGATAGGGGTGATGGTGAATGGTGAATGTGAATGGTAGGTTGTGTTTTAATTTGGTATGTACTCCAATAAGAGAACAAGTAAGTCGACAACGCTACATTACACTCAGAGAGACAAAGACCTTCTCTTGTGACCAATCTACTAGTATCTTGGTTGTTATCATGCTTTGATTCGTATCAAACCCCTGTTGCCACTTCACTTGTCTCATAAAATTGTTGACGACTATTGTGGAAAGGAATCTCCTCCTTCGACTAAATGAGAGCCTGTATCGTATTGTTACAGATTGTTACATCCATAATAGAAAAGATTAAGAGTATGTCTGTGTCCGTGTGTCTGTGTGTGAGTGTGAGGCCCAAAATTGTCCATCATGTATTGAATATGTTCTGTTCCTGTTGACCCTAACGAGTCCACAGTCACATACTCACTGATAAGAAGCCCAAAATCACATACTCCATTCCATAACAAGCCCACAGTCACATACTGCACCCATAACAAGCCCACAATCACATACTCACAACAATGCAAAACACTCGCCAGCAGTCCCACCCACATAAGTACTCCGTCCAACATCCTCAGATCGCCTCCTCAGGTCACTGTGCATCACACCAGAATCATGGATACGCGGGTCACTGTGCATTACACCAGAATCATGGATACATGTGATGTGATTACAGCTTTCAATAATGCCAAAAGTAGATTGTCTAACAAATGAGTAAGACGTGCTCTATTTAATCCAGATGTGAGGCGGCAGCATGAACGAACATCAAACACAGAGAGTAGAAGGGTGACACGAATGAATAAGAAGTGAGGAATAACAAACAAAAAAATTGACTAATATAAGTACGTATTTGTGTACTCAAGAAAAGTAGGTCACTCTTCCCCGCCCCATGGCCGCCACTTCCCCGGCGGACGACTTTTACACTCGAGCATTGGCGTCCATTTCCCAACTGCTGGCCCTCGCCAACGACAACGATGATGATAGCGTAAAAGTGTTGGAATCTTACATTGCATCGCTCGTCGAGGATGACAATCCTACGATCGAACGTGCCGTTAAGTCATTTCTTGCTCTCATTGCTGCAAGAGCGTCGGTGGCTTCAGATGTTGACGTTCTATCCGCATCCTCCTCTCATCCACCGTCGATGACGACGCTCCTTGCGGCTGGTAATCGATGTTTACTACTCTGTGCTAGGGCTCTGCTGTCGGCCATTGACTCGACAGTGATTCCGCCAATTGATGCGGTGAAGGATGTATATGTAAGTGACAACGAAAACACTATTGATGAGACGATGGTGGCAAAAACGAAACAATCATCACAGAAGAATGCCGCTGCTCGAATTGTATGGAATAAATTAGCGGTACGATCTGACGAAACGGCGAAACGGATGAATAAACCAAGTAAGGTACTCGGGAGACGATCACTAATTGTCGCATCTCCCTACATTCACGAACGATTACGCCGTGGTAGATGCCACAATAGTGGACAAGTACTAGGCGTTGACGACAATTCTCAAATAGAAATACGTGCAATCCACTTGCTGTCTGATGAGTTATTACCGCCGGTCATCCCACCCAAGGGAATTGATCTTGATCAATGGGAGTCATTCTACAATGAATTCGAAAGGCTGCTACCTCGCGGCTTTGATGATGACGACGATTGTGACGACGATGGGAGGAAATTGTCACAGTCATTAGAAAGGAAGAACGATGACAGTGCCCTATTGTGGTCGAAGGACGGGGGTTTGGCGGAGCTGAAGGCGAGGAGAGAGGATCGAGCTCGACGAGCTAAGTCGGGATCGTCGAAGTCTGTCGAAGATACGGTAGCAGCGGTGGTAGATGCTATGTCATAGGTAGATTCTTTGGGATCGAATAATTCTAAAACGAATTACGGAGTCATTACAAGTTACTAATTGGAAACAGACACAGTGAACTTTCAATCAGTGAGTTTCAAACCACACCATATCACAGAGTACATTGATTCTTCATTGCATTGTAACTACGTTGCTCACTCCGTCTTGAGGCCTTCAGCTTTCTCCAAATTATATAATTGGCGTGAACTTTCGACTCCAGCCGAAATTAGGCTCTTTGACAGGTTCCTTTGGAATTAAGAGATGACGAGAACGCAGGTTAGATACATAACCAACGAATAGGAAGAGAAAGTGCATGCAAACTCACATCAAAACAGCCTCCCAACGTGGGACTTCCACATCATTGTTCAATGCGTCTTTGGCTCTAACAATTTGATTACTGAACATGAGCCCCACAACCGCATCAGGCATGTCGCCTTCAAACTTTTCCTCGAAAATCAATTCATGGTTTTCGGGATCTTGATCTTCTCCGTTACCAAGGATTGGCGAACGAAGTTTGGTTTGCCCTTGCAGACCCGCAACTGTATTTTTTGCCAAAGAGTTGGAAATGTCTTCACGTGGCATACCACATGCCGCCAGTCGGCTGGCCTCCTTCTCAAACAGCTTGCGAGCTGCGTTGGCCTTGTCTGCATCCATCTTTAGCTTTGATCCGTCTGTGAATTTAACGAAAAAACTGCCACTGGGGTCGCAATCTTCATACTCGTCATCATCCTTGTACTGCGAGGTTGAGAAACAAGAGAAAATAATGAGCTTCGAGCGATGATTGTCAACCAAGTAACGTCATGTTATTTCTTACCTTGGTAATTTGTCCTCGAAAGATACTGGCGCCAATTTTGTCAGACATTTTACGTGCAACACCTTTGCCAATATCCTCCTCACCACCAACAAGAGGTTCAACAACAATGCTTAGATGCTTGGAAGAAGGTTTACTGATTTCCAGCTCGTCATCCGATTCCTCATTGTCGTTGGAGACTCCAGTTTGTGCTTCAGCATTGTCGTCGTTGTTGTCTGCTTCGGCAGATGTGTCCACTCGCACAACATGGAAGAGCCTGCGCTCCTTTTCTCCACCGTGATACCCGCTTGCTTTCATAAATTTGTCTAGGATAGGTACAATTGCTCCGGCAAATATATAGCTCTGAGCGACAGATTCGAAAGTAAGTACTGGCATGATATTGTAGTTGGAAAGCATCGATTACAAAACCACTCACCTCTGTGTGGCGACCTGGACAAGAAAACTGGTAATTATCCCTTTCAGGAATGTCCGCAAGGTGGAACTCCTTTTTCCAAACTTTCATAGCCTGGTCGACACGCACAGCAGCTAGTTTGCCTTGGGTGAGCTTAGTCCTGATACTTTGTTTCGATTCGGCTATGCAGATAATGTGATGAACGCACCGACAAAGAAGGAAGGAGAGATGGCAACAAAAGGATTTGAGAAACTGCGGGCTGACAAAGATAAGCATCAAACAAATGATTCAGACACCTACTTCTGCGTCCAATGTTGGGCCGAATAGTGACACATGAATCATTTTGGGCGCCTTTAAGAAGACAAGCGATTATAAGGTTAGCTTGTGGATGTGAAGAAAAAATAAGGCAAAAGTTGGACCTTTTCACATACCGCCATTGATAATCAACCAAACTTTGGGAGTCAGCTTAAACAGAGAAGGGCTACGGGAATCCATGTAAAAGCTTGTCACAATCTCGAATTTCTGTCCTCTCTGGTTCCATTCACTGCGAGAGGTTGGAACATTTTGGCCTTTGGCATTTTGAAACAGCTCCAACGCTGTTTCCCACGTGATCCCAGTATCTTGATTCACCTTATACAAAAGTACCCTTTCGTCTTTAGCTTCCAGGCCACGAAACGTGAATGAACGCGGATTGCCGTCAAACTCAATGTTGTTTCCGGTTAGCGTTTTGATTCCAACATCATACGTTCCAGCATCTTTTGCGGTTGATACAACATTTTCAAGGGAGGACATGAAGTAACGAAAAAGGAACTTTTGCCTGTTCAGGTTCAGTCCAAGAAGTCGATTCAAGAAGCGAGATACGTCCGACAATTGTGACGGTCGTCCTTTTTCATCGTTTTGCATAATACCAACATCGTCTGTGTGAAGCGTGCAAACAGTTAGACTTTCATAGGACAGAACGCATGCAGTAGTCAACTTGTCACTTACAAAGCCAAAAGTTACAAAGCACGTTAAAGTTGAGACCAGCCTCTTTAGCACGCGTCAATTCGGTATTCAAGTTGGCCTTCACAGTTTCAGGATCTTCAGTACCGTTGATGAGTGCATCCATATAACTGACGACGGTACGACCCTCCTTGATAGCGTGAATTCTATCTTGGCTAAGTTGCTTGCAACAACCTGTCAAAAGATTGTAAATCATCATGCTCCGAGTTTCTTGAGCAACGGTCATAGATTCGTAAGGCAGCCTCAAATTATCCTCCCAATCACCATCGCCACCATCGAGGGCTGCAGTGAGCTCTTCTTCTATCGTCTTTAGTACTTGAATGTAAAGGGTATCGGCAGTGTCACCTATTTCGCTATCTATTACGCAGACGGGAGAGCAAGTCCAAATCATGGCAAACATGTTCGTGAGTGCCTTCTTGCCGTAATGATTGTCCAAGTCAAATGCTCCAAGGCCCAATCCACTTGCACTGCCCGTAGCCCTTCGATCGCCTTGAGTAAGAGCTCCCAACTTTGCGAGACGTTTGCAAACAGCGCTGGCAAAACGCTTCTCGCCGCCAACATCACTGATCAAAAATTTGTATATCGGGCCGGAAGTTTGGTTCGAACGGTGAGTTCTACCAAGTTGTTGAATGGCCTTGTCTGCAGACCAAGGCAACTCCAAAGTGATGTGAACCCGTCGACATTGGTTCTTAACACGTTTGTCTGCCTGGAGAGAGATGCCGGTTGAAGCTGCCTCGCTGAGGATTGCAATCTTCTTGGAGCCGGACTGGAAGTTGTTCTTCTCCTCAATGTTGATCTGATCCAAACGCCCCTCGCCTTTCCGCTTCTCTAACAAAACAACTTTCTTATCCAGCATGGCATCATACACCTCCACCTGCCTCGTCTTTCGACCAGTGAGTTCGGCAACTTTGTCTGGGCCTCCAAGCTCATTCAAAAGTCTATAGAAATGAATGAGACACAAGCATTTTTGTGAAAACCGATATAATAAACACTTGGTGTTCTTACCTATCCAATGGATTTGCGGGGAGATTCAGACTCTCAACTATCTCGAGCCATTTTTTGACCTGTTCTGCAGATTTGCGGTACAGAACAAGTCTCTCGTGATCGACTTTGTCAAAAGTTGATGACAGTGCCATGTCAGTACAATCCATCGGGATTTCATTCCAAGGAATACTGTTGCTCTTGCGAGATGCCTTCGTCCTCTTGACAAGGACATTCGCATCTGGATTGTCACCAACGCTGCCGTCAATACTATCATTATCGGCGTCGTCGCCTGACAGCTCCACAGTGAAATCACTTTCCTCGTCAGAATCAGTCATTGGCGCAGTACTGACTGAGCTTCTCCGAGATTTCTTACTCGACTGGCTGACTTTCAAACTCTTCCTTCTCTTACCCCCGTTGGAAGATGACATGTCATTCCCATCATTGTCGATGTGCACTTCTGAGTAATTCACTTTTTTCTGAGCAGCACGACGAGAAGGGAGGCCACTTGGGCGGGCGGTGGAAGACTGGTCAGAAGACGTGGTGGTGTCATCGTCGGTAGTGTCACCTGCGAAATCTTCTTTCTTAAGAAGATTTAGGAACTCTGGTGCGATAACGCCTTTAGGTCGGGGAGGGAGAGGAAACACTACAGAAATGTATGAGACACAAGCATCTTTGTGAAAAACGATATAATAAACACTTGGTGTTCTTACTTTGCATGATGATTCTCTTCAAGTCTTCGTTGGGCGCTGATACAAAGTCGTCGAAGGTACCGGAGCCACTCTCAAGATTGATGCCTGAGGACTTGGCTGCACCTTTTGCACGTGCCTCTCCGGTCGATTGAAGTCCGATGACACACGAGTGGCCGTCCTCTAGTGCTTTCTTCGCTAGCTCAATAGCCTTGTCTACCTTAGACGCAATGCACAGCGACCGAAAATAGCGCTGATGAGCCGACCAGAACAAACCCTTTAGTACTCCTGCCTTTCGACTCCTAAAAAGACGCCTGAGTTTCTTCTGCTCGTCAAGGCATTCGTCTTCATTATCGCTTTTGTCACTCTCAGAGTCGGAGTCCTGATTCAGCTCTTGATGAAAGAGGAGGTCGTCGGTGAGAGAAACTTCCCTGTCCTCCAATGCTTTGATTTTCTTCTCCATTTCTTCGCCTGCTTTCAATTTTCGGCACCTATCAGCTAGCTTGGAATGCAAGTCGGTCCACAGCTCAGATGACTCGTTGTATGTTTTGCGTACACTGGCGTCTCCGACATTATCAATCATATCGAATTCACACATGCTGTAACTGAGTGTCCTCGCCACAATCGCCCCAATAGACTTCAAATGCATGGCGTGCAGTTCCATGGCTCCAGTCCCTAATCTGTCTAAACCTTTGAGAAACTGGTTGAAACCCGAGGGATGTTCCGTCCCTGGTCCCCACAAACCAAGACGTGACATGAAGCCAAGATTTTTCGGCTCTGATACTGAGGTTGCACTGCAATAGACGACGCGAGCACGTGGGAGTAAGTCTTGTAGCTCAACGACCTTGGCAGCGGTTTGAGAGCAAGTGCCATTCTTGCCAACTTTTGTGGCTTTGCCATTTTCATCCAGGTCAATAGTCTTGGCCTTGTGACACTCATCCAACATAATCAGTCCATCGAATTCTTCTGGATTGTCACCACCACACCACTCTACCAATTGCTCTAGACGGGTACCTTTCTTATTTTTGCCAATGAGCGTCGAGTACGTGGCAAACATGACACCCTCATCATAACAGCCGGTATCTGCTTTAGTTTTGGATGCCTTGGACTTCTTGCCCTTTGTCTTATTGGACTTAGACGAGCTACTAACAAGACTACCATAAGGTAACTTGCCAAGGTTATAGCATTTGTTCTCAGCATATGAGCCCATTCCAAGGTCGCGTAAATCACGCTTGGCGTCTTCATACAGGTCTGAGCTCACCGATATCCAAACATGCTTCTTTCGTCCACGAGCGATGTTCTCGACGACGAACCCAGCAAGTGTCCTTCCTTTGCCCATTCCAGCACCATCCCCAAGGAGAAAGCCAGCGCGTACGGCAGGTGGCTCTCTCTTCCGCCCCTCTCCAGTAGTGGAAGCAGTCGCCGGAGTAGCAGTGAGAGGAGGGGTAACAGCAGCCGGAAGGACGGCCATGACAGTGCCATTTTCATCCTTCACACGAATATTCCCCTTCTCATCTTTCACACTCGCGGGCATAGTCTCGAGAATGGTTTTGAAGGCATTTTCTTTCTCATTATTGACGGGGATAGTAGCTCCACCATTGTTGGGGTAGTGGTGGTGCGATAGTGGCACAACTTTTTTAGGTAAGTCCATCATGTGACGCTGACAGCCGTAAACCACGGCCTCTAGCTGGAGATTTGAGAGCTTACCGGTATGGATGATATCCGATGGCATGGCTAGATTATACGTGATATTCGGTGGAGCTACCGCAGCCAGCGTAGCATTTTCTACGACTGGATCAGGATGATCAAGACCGTACTTTAGCTTTGCCGGTTTGTAGGGGGTGTATGATATCTCGTCTTCTACCTCATGACCATCGTCTTCCCCATCTTTGTCGACTGCCGCTAACTCTGCGGCTGATGGCTTTTTGTCCCTGCTACCCTTCGCTGCTGCTGCGATCATTGCAGCGTATGCTGCTGCTGGATCAGCGCCCTGGTGCAGAGCATTCCGCAATGCACTAATGGTGGGACTAGGAGCCGAGGTAGACATGATGTAGTTCGAAATCGCGGACGAGAATGATATCTACTTCTTTTTGCAGGTCTCTCAGAATGACGGAGGTAGATTGATCTGTACGACACACAATTCAAAAAACGCGATTATCAAATGAGAACATGATGTCAGGAATGAGTAAATACATCGATACCAACATAGTCATCATCACGAGCTACGCTGTGGTTCGTCTATACTATAATCGATGATAACCACTTACCGCACCGTCTCGCAACTCTGTGGTAAGCAGCGGGGGGTCGTCGTACCAGCTATGATGTCCCCAAAAAGTTGCAAGCTCATTTGTTTTTTGGCGCGAATTTTGGGCGGGATCGCGAAGCTCCCTCTCTATTTTTTTGTTTTTCTCCCGTGTGTCGGTTGTGTCGGTGGAGGTGGATCAACTAACCATGTCAGGAGGTATTGCCAGAGGTCGTCTTATGGAGGTAAGTTTATGAGTTGGTCGCCTCGGCGTTGGAATTATTATTGGCGTAAAACAATATCTTATACGTCCAAATTTGTGTACGTCAAATGACTAAACACTCATGATAATCTCTTGCCTTTTTATCCTCACAGGAACGCAAGGCGTGGCGTAAGGACCATCCATACGGATTCCACGCCCGCCCCGTCGCCAAGGCAGACGGCTCATCTAACATTATGGTGTGGGACACAGGTATCCCAGGGAAGGAGGGGACAGACTGGGCGGGTGGGCTGTACAAGGTCATGCTTGAATTTAGTGAAGAGTATCCCTCGAAACCACCCAAATGTAAATTCGTCCCCCCACTCTTCCACCCGAATGTATACCCCTCTGGTACTATCTGTCTTAGCATATTGAATGAGGAAGAGGGATGGCGTCCAGCGATTACTGTGAAACAAATGCTACTGGGGATACAGGATTTACTTGATACACCCAACCCTAGCAGTCCAGCCCAGTCGGAGGCGTATAATCTTTTCATCAACAATAAGGCCGAGTACAAACGAAGGGTGAAGGCAGAGGCACGTAAGAATACGCCAAGCACTTAGGCGTTGGATGTAAACAAACAAAATGTCTGCATTGGATCTACCCCCCCCCCCTCTAGTATTCGTAGATCATCACCTCATTATTTCCTTTAGCAGATGGCATTACTAGTAACAAACCAAATCATATTCCAACTTTTTTCTCTCCACCTACCCGATTCTTTGAGCTGGTTCAACAATAGCGGTGTGTGCAAAAGGCTTTTGACTTGAGTAAACGCTAGCTTAATATTCATTACTTTTGAAATACAAAGTACAACTTGATACTGCACATCTCTCTACAAACATGTACCCCCTGATATCACTCTCTTCTTCGTTAAATGTAGAGTGTTGATTCACTAAGGGGGTACATGAATTTTCTCCCCTCATCATACACTTTCTTACTTATTCACCCCTACTATCATTCAATACTGTAATATTAATTTTCCCATACAAATGCATTGCATCAACAGTTGACACAATGTCAAATGAAGCAACTTGCTGCTAATCCTAGAAGCTACATAATCCACAATTTTCCCACAATACTCTCTTCCATATCTTCCTAAATTTGACAACCAATAACACCTTTAGTTACTGGGGAACAAGTACGAATTTGCTCCAGCATCATATGATTGATAGGCAGGTGTCATCATATTAAAGTCTGGCTGAATGGTATGATTCTGCTGTGCATTCTGATGATACTGTAGAATGTTCTGCGGGCCGCGAGGACGGCCACCACCACAGCCATTCCTACGTTGATTACTAGGGGAGAGTCCTGGGAGCTGAGGATTCATGCCAAACTGATTCTGACGACGTCCACCGTTCTGTAGATGGTGGTGTGGAGACGACGAGTCTCGTCCCAATACTTGATTAAGATCGTAATCCTCGAACGTTTCCCCCTCAAGGACAAAGTTGGGAAAACGACGACAGATCTTACCGAGGATGCGCCGTCCACCCGCCGTATTACGTATGCCACCCCCATTCGAAGAGGATAGGTGAGGCTTCATGTTCTCAACAAGTCGGATCGCCTGGGCATGCGTCGACACGGACAAGGCACGTTGGACGACGTAATTCCCAAAAGGGTCCATCATCAACTCTCGGAGACAGTCTGAATCATTCAATTCGTTGAGGTACTCCTCACGGACGCGATCAGTACAACGCTCAAGGCACTTTTCCATTACATTCGAACTGAATTTCTGAACGGCAAGGATGCAAACCTTTCCTATGACAGACTCGCAGACAGAATGGACCTCGTCATCCCCGCACACGTCGAGTACATATTGAACGACGTAGTTGCCATATGCATCTTGCATCAGCTCGAGGGACTTTTCAACGATTCGTGTAACGAGGTGTGACCTAGCGGCACTATGACGCGAGTCAAGGCAACGTTGGATGACGCAACAGCCATGACGGTGACGAGCAACGTCCTCGACAGATGCGGCGACAGCGTCAAAGATGAACTGAGTATACTGGTACGGAAGCTTGAGTAAGATACGCTGAATGGCATGATTGCCATGACTGTCAATGCACAGCCGAGCGGCAGATGGCTTCAGTGCATCCGTCAGTATCTTGGAAGCTGTCTCCTTCCTCTTCGTCGTGTTGTCCTTCTTCGTTTCGTCGTCTCCTTCCACCTCAGCCTGAGGCTCCTCGCCCTCCTCATCAACTGCACACACCTCGACAATTTTCTGAACAGACCGTGTCCCATGGAGATTCAAACTTGCATTGACAAGGCGTGTGCTGACGCTTCCCACGAGAATAATCCTCTCCTCGGGAGTTATACGCTCAAGTATCTTCTGGAAGAGATAATTCCCAAATGGATCGACCATCGCCTCAGCCCAGAATGTTAATCCCTCAGTGAGAATTGCCGTTGCCGCTGGGGGACCGTCCTCATCAAGTGCTTGCTGGAGAAGACGACAACCTACCTGATCACGAGACAACCGACGAACATTTCCCAGGAGAGCGCGGAGGGGTGGACGTTCAGACGACGAATATAGGATGGAAAGTGAGCCGTTAAGGAGCTGTTGCTGTTGGTCACCCCCTTGATCGTTCTGGTACTGTCTCGCATCTCCGAGGCCATCGATGGCACCAATATTCTTCGAATAGCGATTGTCATACCCGTTCGAGGACGACTGTTGGATGCCATACTGAGAGTACTGACCATTCGGCTCACAGTCATTACCAACTTGATTGCCCTGGCCGTACATATTACCACCCATACCATCCATGTTGGCATGCTGGATGGGTTGCTGCATCAGCATCATCTGGCCTTGATTACCGACATCCTGGGATGGAATTCCGCCATTTGCGGCCATGGGCATCATGATCGTCCCAACCTGTCCTGGCATTTGCATCATCTGGACTGGCTGCAAAACTTGCTTACCATCGGGACCCTGCACGGCCATGTAGAACACCTGTGGTTGCACTTGCTGCTGGGTGACAACTGGCATAGGAATGTATTGCGCTTGTGGTACCTGCTGCTGTATCTGCTGAGGTGCGTACTGTGGGATCAACAATGGCTGAGGTTGCAAATTATGGTGACCTTGATGCTGCTGCTGACTGGTCCCCGTGGGCGAGAAGGGGGTGAGATTATTCGTTGAGAACTGGGAGGGATAATCGGAATGCCTCCTACCATTGTACGGCGAACCTCGGGTGTTCAGTGCTATATTGGGCCGAGTATTCTGAGGACTCAGACCCGGACTCTCGCTACGACTGCTCGGGGCTGTGCTCGTTAGGGGTTTCAATCCTCCATTCCTGCTGTTGCTGGGAACGCCACTGTTTGACACGGACCGGTTCATAACACGAAAAGCGTCTTCCCCCAACGCCCGGCTTGGGCTCTGTGACAAGAAGATGTCAATGCTCGCCTTGCGCTCGCGACTTTCAGGGACTATGGGGATGGGAGTGGTGGGGCCATTGGACGATTCATGGTCGTAAATGCCACAGTCATAAAGAATATTTTGTAAGGAGTTATGCCCATGTTCACTGCTTGTCTTCACAACGTTGGACGAAGGATGGGTATTACCACCGTCTTTGTTATTACCGTTACGATACAAGTCGTAAGAGAGACTGTGAAATCAGTTAAAATGACAATGTGAAAACATTATTAGCAAAGGCGGCATAATCACAATATGATAACATCGTCAAATCATATATATACATGAAGACAACGCGATATTGTTGCTGCAAACTCACCCAGCTGAAGCAGGCTCCGCCGAACCCCACGAGGCAGGCTGACTGGAACCTACCGCTGTCCCTGGGGCCCCGTAGCCCCCCTGTTGTCCCTGTGATGCACCGCCCCTTCCCTCCACGTCGCTGCTTGATATGCTTACTATGGACAATACGTTACCGAGTGAGTTCATGACATCGTGATTGGAATTCATGCTTCAATTCCCGAGTCTTGATATTCCTCCTATCTTTCGTTGTCGATTGTCGACCGTCTCCTGATGCCTTGCTGTATTGATTATTGATGTATGTGAACACTATTCTTATGTTGGATGGTACAATGGATATATTACAGGCCTACGTTCCCCGATAATAATCTACAGAATAATATACAACCACCTTGTACGCCGCCACACTAAAGTCTCTGATTTTCAGCCACCATTGTTCTCTCCCAGTTCGATGGCGTACGTCAATGGTTGGCGTGAAGCGTGAACTTGGTCGTGTCCACTCACTTTTTCGGTGCACAAAGAGAGGCACATTTGTTGATGATTTCTTTCTCACTTCCGTTCACTGGTTTGCGTCGAAGGCCAGACCATTGAGAATGTCTGAACCATGACTAGTACGTTAGGGCGGTGGCTTGGTGTGTTCTATTAGGAGAGGAATGCTATGACGACAAACAACTGCTGCACCGAGTAGTGCGGCCAGGAAGAGGGGGGCGTCGTCAGTCTCAAGACGTGCAAGTCATGTATGCTTGTCAAATATTGTAACGCCAAGTGTCAAAGGAATCATTGGGCGAAGCATAAAAGCGACTGCAAAAGACGTGCTGCCGAGCTACGCAATGAGGCGCTGTTCGAGGAACTGCCAAGGAAGGAGGACTGTCCCATTTGCTTCTTACCGATGCCGATTAGATTGGTATGCTGTATCTCGCTTCCGCCCGCAACTATATCATTGGTACCAATTTATGATTTTGCAAGTGACAATGAGAAGTTGGTAGAAGTGGAAACGGAACAATATTTTACCTGTTGCGGGAAAAGTATTTGTGGAGGGTGTGCACAAACTTTCAGTAAGACTGGGAATGTTGATAATTGTCCATATTACAAAGCAGAGAAAATTGGAAAAACAGATTAAGAAGAAGTTGAAGCAAATGATGAAGCGGGTTGATGCAAATGACAAATGATGCTCATTCTATTTATATGCTGGATAGTTTTCATTACCATGGATATTTAGGTCTGTTGCAAGATCGAGAGATAGTACAAGAACTATGGACTCAGGCCGCGAGACAAGGATCCAGTCGGGAGCATTTTGGTCTAGGTGACATTTATGAAGTGAGGGGTTTGAAGAAGGATATGTCAGCAGAGATGCAATTGACTCAATTTTGATAGCTTACAATAGTCCCTGTGCTGAGATGAGAAGCGAAGCCAGAGACGCGTGTATACAAGCCATGATCGAAACAATTTGAAGTACAAATAACACCTCACGTAACTACATCAATTGAGTCTACCAATGGTTTCATTAATTTAATGCATGCTTGGTTTGTTTGTTTATAATATACACTACAGTACCAAGTAGAAAGCAGCTAACCAACCCCTTCCAAACTTCCATCTTTATTATGTATATTAGAATGTAACCTCCTTCTAGTTGGCATTTATAATGATTCAATCCCACTGGTGGCTCTGCAAAATAGCACATCATCAACATCAAATCAAACACATTAATGCAATAGTGGTATAATGATTGGTGGGGAACCCCACCCACTTCAGCTCATTCAGGTGTAATACTTCATATATCTATAGAGAGTTTCAGTATTGATAGTGGTAATAAGGCCATATCTGCTCTCTGAGAGTGGTGGTTTCAAGTACTTTGTAAGAGATAATGTCAGTTTTAAGTGTATCATGTTGTTGGACTATTATTATGGTATCCTACCCACTTCATACTAAGCAGATTGACTCTATACATATATAATGTGTTTCAGCACCTTTTACTGCAGCTCGTGGTAATAAGTATGCAACCCCAACCTTCTCACACTCAAAGTCCTGGCATTAAGGATAAGGAGAGTGTGTGGATTCTTCACTTGTAGTGGGTGTTAGGTTATGATTAAGGCCCCCCACTCACTTCATATTCATTTCAGGTTTTCATCATATATATATAAAGTGTGTCAGCACCTTCTACTGTGGCTAGTGGTAAAAAGGATGCAACCCCAACCTGATATATGCTGGGTCTCGCAGTCAAAGTGGTAGTAGGAGATTCTCTCAGTTTCTCACTTGCAATGTGCTGCAGATTATGATAAGAACACCTCACCCACTTCATACTCATAGCAGGTCTACTTCATACATATATAATGTGTTTCAGCACCTTCTTTTTTGACTGGCAGCCATATGGATGTAACACCACACTGATGTATGATTGGTCTCACAGTCAAAGTGGCAGTAGGAGATTCTCTCGTTCAGCACCTTTTTTTTTTTGCTGGCAGCCATATGGATGTAACACCACACTGATGTATGATTGGTCTCACAGTCAAAGTGGTAGTAGGAGATTCTCTCAGTTTCTCACTTGCAATGTGCTGTAGATTATGATAAGAACACCTCACCCACTTCATACTCATAGCAGGTCTACTCCATACATATATAATGTGTTTCATAACCTTCTTTTTTTGACTGGCAGCCATATGGATGTAACACCACACTGATATATGCTGGGTTTCACACCTCAAAGTGGCAGTCGTAGGAGAATCACTTGATTTCTCACTTGTAGCATGTGTTAGGCTGTGATTGAGACACCCCACCAATGTCCAATGTCATACTCATATCAGAACTACTTCATACATATATAATGTGTTTCAGCACCATCTATTGTGGCTGACAGCCATATCGATGCAACCCCAACCTGATATGTGCTGGGTCTCGCAGTTCAAAGTGGCAGTAGTAAGAGATTGTGTTGGGTCTACACTTGTGCTGTGTTAGGGTGTGATTAAGGCACCCCGCTCACTTATACTCATTGTAATGTGTTACAGCACCTTCTGTTGTGGCTGAAACTGGTCTCACAGTCACACAGTGGTAGCCCTTGGTTAGAATATGACTGATGCTGAATATAAGTCAAATACTTTGATTATAAGGTCTTTTGTTGCAGTGAATAGGCGTGATTGCAATCGTGTTATGGGGGTAATTTTGACCATGTACAACTTCAAAAGGAAAGACCCCACCATTGTATACATAAAAAGAAGTTTTTAAACACCTCCTTGTACTGTGGATACATATGCATGCGTCAACAAATGATGCATATTTAATCAACTATTGAAATAATTTCGAGATTTGTTACTACTTTGCCAATTATTAATTTTATACCCTCACTATAATGGGAAATCCTATTGCCACGTCTTGGAAGAAATCAGATCGAATGTAATCATTCATAAACCAATGCGCGGCTGGCAAAGCAGATGCTACAACTAGCAGGCTAACGATTGTCAATGGCAGATGGGCATGAATATATTTGAATATTACCAATCCACCAATTGCATACTCCATGCCAATCTGCATTCAAACAATAAACAACAAGGGCTGAGATATGATTGAATAAACGAGATTTTACAGTGGCATAGACAATCTTACCACAAGTGCATTCCAAACAAAGAACAAAGTATTCCTTCCGTAGCCAGGGATGTAACACCTTATTTGATCGCAAACATCATCTTCTCTGTCTGGTTGAAACACAACTTTTGTCAATGAAGCAATGAATTTAATGTTGAGCAATGATTGACAGAACTTAAGAGATACAGCTTTTGTGTTTTAAAAATAGTGTTCATTTTACCTGATAACAACCATTCATGAAATAGTCCGCTAGCAATGAACGTCGCCAGTGAAGCCATGAGACGTGAGTATTTGGATCGCACAGGTTTGTACACTCCTCTTTTCAATATTCCATGGACTGTAGAGTTTAGGATGAGTTGTTAAGATTATCACCATATCAAAAATGCTTTTCACAAACAGGCAATGCTTACCAACCATGTTCCAACGTCTTCCCCAAAAATCACTTGGGCTAGTACTTTCAAAGATTGGATTTAGCATCATTTGAATTTGTTGTACACCAGCCAATGATGTTAAAAAGTTCAGTCCGAAGCCAAAAGTTGTCAGAAGTATCTGGAATAATACTGTGCAGGGAGTGTATGGTGGACATGACTAGTCAGAGCAATTAGATGAAATGTAACAGCCTTTTGAACATACACCATATACGTACTTGCTCCCGTGATATTATTCATCAGCTGTCTGGAAGAAAAAATAGTTGCTAATTTGATATCTCGCAACATGTGTCCCTCCTCATTTGGGTAAGGCTCATAACTATACGCATGCAGCATGGAACAATACAGTCCAAGAATGAAAATGTATTTCACCCAATGAATAAGGTTGTACATGACCCTCTGCCAGTCAGATTTTAGTACACCTTTTGAATCGAATTTGATCTCCACTGGGAATGCTGTATAAATGAGCATATTCGTTAATGAATTGTCAACGTGTGGTGGGAGAAATCCAAACACGGCTGAAAAAATGTATAATGAATAGATAAAGATAATTGAGGCGTTAGAATAAAAATGAATGAGGAGAAGGAAACAAGAATTCTCACCCTCAGAGCATCGGAAGAATAAAGTTAGTTGTGTCGTAGCAGCTAGGAACTTCATTAGCTTATTTCGTATACCAAAATATCTCAAAATATAATACGGTGATATTGCACAGAATGGCATGATGATACCAAATCCAATAACAAATGGTGTCATAGTTAATTCAACGCCGAGTTTCGTTGCTTGTTTACGAGGAAGGACGATGTAGTGATACATAATATAGCAACAGCATGAGGCAAATATGGCGCCCATGAGTAGTATAACAATTAGACATGTCCAGAATTCAATACTGGGCACCAGGAGCCCGAATACGATTGACGTATCAACAAAGTCTTGTATACCAAACCAATGGAGGAAATTTGCTGGTGTAAAGGTTAAATATGGCACACGCCTGTCCGACTCGAGACTGTCGGAGAAGAGGAGATAATGTCCGACCCATTTTCCAAAGGATGAGTGAGAAGACATGATGATGATGAATAGTATCCTCCGTCAACGTAATGGTATGATATTGCTTTTATGAACGCTCTCTTCAACGAGGACGCTTTTGACACCCGTGACCACAACATCGCTCTGAGCAGTGCCCAAAAAAAAAAGAGAACAACCCACAACAACATCTCATGACGACGGCTCATCGACCAACATGGAAGGCGGCAGTCGGACGAGCACAAGAGGGTGCCTGGTCGTCCGGTGGTAAACCCTCACTCCAATCATCTGCCAAGGATGCCCCGGCTCATACCAAGCTTAAATTCCGTACGGGTCCCCAGGCCGTCACGGGAACACTCGGCGGGACCGATCGCAAATCGGAATTACTCAAGGAATCACTATTACGGATGGAAGAGGCAGAACGTAGTGCAGCTATAAGTAATGTCCGACGTGTGGTACGTATGGAACGGAGAGATCAATTATTGTTAATGGAAAAAGAAGGTGGACAGGGGGTCGAGGAGGAAAGTAAGTTGAAGCTATTACAACAAACTGCCGATGTGGATGATGAGTTTATACGGGCCAAGTATGATGATGAGGATGCTGATAATGGTGATGATGCAGGGGGGTGGAGTGATATAGATGACAACAAGGCAAAATTAAATAGAGATGATGAGAGTAATTTAGACGCATCCGATGATGATGATGACAATGATGATGATTCCGACCTTGATGATAGTGATGATGAAGATGAGGAGGCAGCATTACAGGCAGAACTTGCCAAAATTCGTAATGAACGTGCAGCCATGAAGGCACGAGCAGATGCAGAGGCCGTGGCCGATGAACAGGCTCAGATGGAAGAGGCGGCATTGACGGGCAATCCATTATTGAATTCAACTGCATCGTCGAGTAATGGCAAACTCAAACGTCGATGGAATGATGATGTTGTTTTTCGTAATCAGGCACGGAGTGAACCTGATCAGAATAAGAAGAGATTTATCAATGATACCGTTCGGAATGACTTTCATAAACGATTTTTGAACAAATTCATGAAGTAGAGAAGAAGATATATGGGGGTGGGTGTTTGAGGATATTTATTGTTACTTATTAAAGTGCAGGATTTCTATTCTTGAAGGCGAGCTTATTAATACTCCTTTTCTCGGCCATACGTGCACCATTATCGTCTGTGACAGTACTAATGACGGGGGTTGGTACGGCTTTCTCTTTCACAACATCTCCTCCCTCCATCTCGTCTTCGTTAATGGTGGGCATAAAACTATTATTTGATGCCCGTTCCTTGACCTTGGATACTAGTGCAGTAAGTGACTTTTTACTGTGTATCAAACCGATAGTCGACTCACTCATTACACTAGTTGTGATGGACTTGGTATCTATTACTTCTTCCTCTTCGGTATCGGCTTTCTCATTATTTTGTTGGTTATTATCTGTTGATAAACTATCATCAATCATTGGTCCACCAATATTAATCGTCTCGGCTCGTTGTGCGGCACTTTCGCTCTGTAATTGAAGAAGGAACGATAAAGAAGTGGTCAGAAAATGCACGTAACAACCGTTAACATGATTGTAAACTACTTACGTCCAAACATGTCCGTAGCTTTGTCTCATCCTTCTTCTTCTCGCGTTCCAATGTTTTTATCCTTTCTTTCACCTGGCCAATAAGAGCTTGCAATTCTAGATCTTGTGTGTACTGATCAAAGTCCAGACTTTCAACAAATGATAACAAATTCATCTCGGTATCAATCTCTGATGCCTCTCGGCTTGCTTCAGACTGACACCAAGCAGGTTTTGATGCAGCAATCGTACTATTCGCACTGGTTGCTGCCAAGATTGGGCCTCCATTAAGTGTATCAACTTTCTTGGAGCCTATGGACTCTTCATTACCGGGCTTTATCAGTGTCTCTATGTCGCGCTCGATGAACGAACGTTTACGTTCTGCCTTCTCTATTTCCTCGGCTTCCTTCTTCTCCTGAAGTCTCCGTTTCTCCTCTTCCAACTCCTTCAACCATTTGACATGCTTATGCAGCACAGATTCATGCTTTGACATACGCTTCAACACTTTAGACTTGGCAATTGCAACCGTAGTGCCCACAGGCCTTGGGACAGATGCGCTGATGAATGACATCTTCTTTGGCTTTCGCTTTTGCTGCTTCCTCTCTTGCTCACGATTATTGGCTCTACGCTTCCGCTCGTGGGAGGCGACATATTTCAAGAAGTTCACCATGAGGTATTAGTGGAGGTAGTAGATCTCTAAAAAAAATCAGGTCAAACCTGTTTTTTTTCCATTTTTTTCCGTTTGTGAAGAAGGGAGAAGAGGCCACCCATATTCCAAAGATGAGTGAGAAGAAGCTATTAAAAGAAATGACGAGCAAAGTAGATGTACCACGAAACATGATGGTGTCCGACGAGGATTGGGAAAAGATGAAGGTAATGATTTCGGATCAGATTGACAGCGTTGATGCAAGCCTCACTGAACTAAAAGAGAATGGGTCTCTCGAAACTATTGCTCAAATGATTAAGAGAGGAGATAAGATCCCTTCGGCTCGCTTGCAAGCATGGTACGTACAATGACTTGTTAACCCATTAATTGATATCATAGATAATGGACTTATGATCCCTTTTTTTCTGCAGGTATCACGGCATGCTAGAGGCCGAATACTGTAATCGTCCACAGCTGGTAACCCAAAAACTTCAATACATGTATAGAACACATGCAACAAACAATCATGATGATGCACCGATGTCCTTTGTCTTAGACACAACTCTCACCGCGCCATCTTCTGCCAACGAAGACTGGAAGAGAAGAGGTGGCAGACCATTGGAAAGTGCCGAATCCATAGTGGCAAGACTAGAAGCAAAGGACGATCTATCAGTACTCGAGAGACAGGAGCTTTGGCTTGCGAAGAAGAATCTCAAGACAGAAGCACTCAAATCTATCATTGCGGCACGAAAGCTGGAAGAGCGAGCAAAGACGGCTCCCGATCTCAGCCAGAGTCGTAAGACTTTCCGGGGCTTAGAGAACAAGAAGAAGATAGTATCAAGGAAGCGATCTGTCACCGATGCCACAGGTCCTGAAAATAATATGTCGGCTCGAAGCAGTATCAACCAAGATCCAAAAAGAAAGAGCAGGCGTCTTGAAAGCAAGGCATAAGTATTAAGATCTTCCAGGTTAAAATATAGACTGCTTGTCCAAAAAGATTTGTGTCTCCTCCCCTGTCTCGCTCGGCAAGTACTCCGCACAGAGTTTTTGAGGTGAATCATGAATGTTTACATGTGCATCGACTATTCTGGCATTCCTCATTGCAACTTTTCTGACGAAATTAATCATGATTCTCCGCCGACAGAAGGAGTCGATGCAAATTCATTTACCGCATCAATCCTGATCTCCGTAAAACATTAAGAATGAGAAGAAAGACGGAGTCGATGCATATTCAGTTACACCCCATCTTGAGAAAGAATCGTACACTTTCAATTCATTAAACACATGAGTATAACTCCGATTAGACGATATACTCCGAAGATATTATACTCCTAATTTTCACTGTCGGAGTATTGTTGGCGTGTCGAGTCCACTTGCTGCATATCCTCATAATTAAACAACTGCTCCCACGAGTAACCTATCGAATCAAGCTTCTTACTCCCTAACCCTCTACCAAATACCCAAAATGATATTCAAGCTTGCACTTGTTGTAATCATGTCAATTCTTTCTGAGACCAACGCAGCTGAGATCAAGGCAAGCGGCGACGGCAAGGAGCGTATCAGTCATTTGCGAGCGGTCAAGAAGGTCCAGGCTGATGCATCGATTGCAATCAAGGATGATGATGTATCGACAGATTTTTCAAACCAACGATTCCTGGAGCGTCGTCGTCGTGGTAAGGCCAGCAAGAAAGATCGCGACCCAATCGAGCCATCCGTTACAGCATTACCTCCATGTGGGAATGGGAATTGTGATCCGGGTGAGACTTATTTACTATGTCCTAAAGATTGTGCTCCTACTCATGACCCAATCAAGCCCTCCGATGACGATTACGATGAGGAGTGGGAGGAAGATAGTGACGAGCCGTGGTGTCATGGGACCTTCGAAGTCATTGCAAGATCGAATAACAGTATCAAAGTCTGCGCCCCGTCTAAGAGCCAGGTAGGCGACTTCCTTTTCCTCTTTATAAGGTAATTTCAACACGCAACGTCTTTTAGCTTTCAACACTTCATTATGTGTCGTCGACTCATTTTTCTTCTCTTATGCTTTTCAGTTCCTCAGGCGGTAGACTACCACGAAGTATCGATGGCTGGAATAGGGGCACCGAATGCTTCAAGTCAAGGAACAAGCAAGCCACATGCTCCCATACTGACGGCGATGATCTCGGTACAGTAATGTATTACCGTCAGTTTTCAAACTCGGATGACTGTTGGGATGTCAAAATTAATGGTGGAACGACATGGGCCATTATGACAGCGATCACAAACGTCAATGAACAGAATCCACTTGGCGATATCGCTGAAGTGTCTTGCGATAGGACAGAAAAGAGTAAATTTCCATCAGTGACCGGTGGTGTACATGACGTAGTTCTTTTCTCTCAAGGATTCGACGATGCCTATGGGCCTAACGACTTCAAGCCAACCGGCGGGGTATCTCGACTCGCTTATATGAAGGTTCATGAGGATGCTGGCTTCCTCATGGCAAAGGAACTCAACCGGTCAGGTCCAACTGGAAGTCTTGCAACTGAAGGAAAGGGGGGACCAACCTGCAAGGATGTGTTGCTGTCAATCGTCGTAAATAGACTGGGTGACTAAGCAAAATTAGTATTGCTCTTGCAATTCCGTCAGTAGTAGTCATCCTCAATCTTTTTGTCTTGTCCTTGATCAACTCCCTCGTCTTATTTCTTTCGTATCAATCTCGCGACGAAGAAACCGTCAGTAGAACGCAAAACACCGTCCAGCAGTCCTGGTAACACTCTCAGCCATCCATTGCTGTCAATCGCATCAACAAAGCCTGGGACTTCGTGTGACTGTATAGGCAGAGTTTCTACATTTCCTCTCTCGATAAGCTTTCGCACTTGATCCTCGCTTTCCTCCTTCAATAATGAGCAAGTTGCATACACCATGACACCACCATCGTCTAAAATTTTGTCAGCACAATGATTTGCAAGCGTTTCTTGTATGATTGTCAAGTGTGTCAAATCTGAATCCCTTCTCAGCACATCTGGACGTCGAGCTCCAGTTCCTGTGGCACTACAAGGCACATCCAAAAGGATCCCGTGAACAGGATGTGTTGGTACCCAATATTGACCTTCTTCGACTACAATCTCAACTCTATCATTCAAATCCAATCGTTTCAGATTCTCTATCAATCTGTGACTTCGACGAGGATTTTTCTCAATGGCTGTAACGTGACCGAACCCCACCGACAACAACTGCGATGCCTTACCTCCTGGTGCAGAACACCTAAAATGTTGTTGTAAAGCATATCGGATAGCAAGTGAAAACATACATGTCAGATAAGGAAAGTAAATTATGGATGAAGCCCCTCGCCTCCAGACGAGAATAGAAGAACAAAACTTACATGTCAACGACGTGCAGATTAGAAAAATCTAGTTGTGGGTTCATCTTATGCAATGCCGAAGACAGTACCAGCGCAGGAAGTGTCGACGAGGCATCCTGTACCCACCATGTTCCACTATCATATTTTGGCCACAGTTTGACATCGCCCTTCATAGATGGACCTACTCTAATGGAATATTGAGGCAAAAGGATAGCATCGTCACCTAGACTTGCCATTAGCGTTTGTAACTCGTTCACACTGTCATTCATTCCAATGGCAGCCGACAAGGAGTATTTCGTGCTCAAGTCGATACGAGACGTCACAGATGTATCATCAGGGGGGATCATTTCGCGGCATATAAGTTCTGTCGCTTTATGTCCCCAATCATTACGCCATCGATCCAACAGCCACTGTGAGATATTGTCTTGAGGAGAAGTTTTCTCGTTGAGTAACATCTCTCCGTACATTTCAGTTGTGATGTCATCTTCATCTGCCTTCTCACCATCAATTGGTCGGGACAGCTTCCGAAGTACTCCGTTGACGAATCTTATCATAGGTTCTGGAATAGGTGGTTTGCTAATTGAAGATATCCGCAGTACCTGTACAGTTTCTTTAATGGCAGCAAATGGAGGTGTTCGTAGGAAAAGCAGTTGAGCCACACCTGTACGTAAAGTTGCCCGAATAACGTTTGCATGTTTCCCCTTGTTGGGTTTATCAATACAACAGTCCAATACTTTATCAATCTGGCCCATTCGTCGTTCGACAGTTGCAACCAACAACCGTGCGAATGCACGATCGCGTGGTTCAAGATTTTGATAGTGTACCGAACCTTCCAATTCACGCGTCGCAAATGTCTCAGCCGCGGCAGCGTCGGAAAGCACTGATATAGCAACAAATCGAGCATTGGGTTGGAAGTTATTATGGGTGGTCTGCCTGCGCTTTGTTGGTTTAGTGTTTGCGTCATCGGTTCTACTCGTTGATAGTGACTTTAACGAAGATCGTATCCGCTGCTTCGCCGCCGTCGACCCAGAGGTAGGATGCCGTCCCACCTCAAAACCATCAGCCCCGGCCAATAGGAGTGCAGCAATTACTGCGAGCATCATGCGTTCAAGGAGACGATATCGATCCTATGTAGGTAGATAAGGCCAATTCAAAGGTGTAGAATTGAACCCGCCAAAATGAAGCTGTGCTTCCCCTCTCGGCACAAAAGATTCCGTCTCACCACTTCCTATGTCGAATCCACTCACAGATTGGATCAAGTCCGGTATGGAAACATACAGTGCTCGGGAGGAATGGATGGAGGATCGGATTGCAGAGTGAGTTATACATAAAATTGAGGGTCATATTTGTTTTTGGTTCGGCGATGGAAAATCGACTTTGCTTGCGGAATAGAATATTGAGCAGTTAAATTTTTCACACCAATAGAGACAATACTCAGCAGGATACAATACAAATCGATATTTTTGAGTCATTGCTGCTATCCTGGCAATTATTTAAGCACTCTTTGTTTGCAATTTCCACGCGGTATCCTAATGAAAAATATCTTTTCTTCATGCCGCGAACAAATAATTACCAAACAACTTTTACAGAACCTCCATAGATGCACAAAAACTGGTCGATGAACGTCATGGTCCGTATCGGATTCAAAATGCATTCCATATTGAGATGCGAACGAAGACAAACTTTCGACCTCTCCCTGCCATCTCATCGTATGCTGGACAGGATATGGGTAAGGCTGGGTCGTATACCGCGGTGAAGGCCTACCAGACAAGCTTTGCACAAAGACGGGATGAAATCTTGACTGCTATTGCCAAGGATGGAATTTAATGCCGAAGAGGGTGGGGGAGGAGAAATATGATTAATTT
>Ga0247831_1002801_pt1 | contig 27124 bp, 34 predicted proteins | sample LaCruzMarch2015__9_FD_192406 | JGI IMG/M metagenome (GOLD analysis project Ga0247831, IMG submission 192406) | Freshwater microbial communities from meromictic Lake La Cruz, Castile-La Mancha, Spain - LaCruzMarch2015_1m | ecosystem: Environmental > Aquatic > Freshwater > Lake | place: Spain...
ACGCGTTACCATCGCCAATCGACGCTTGCAGCACCGGCTGCAGGCCGCTTAAATCTCAACCCGCAGGAGCCGGAAAACCTCCCGATCCGAAAGCGCCAGCTTGTCGCAAATCGCCTGACGACGGACACAGCGTCATCTTCAGCGGCCAAGCGCAGCGCTTCTTGGCGGATGCGGTCCTTAACATTGGATTTTGGCGCAAGCTTAGGCGCTGTTTCGTCAAGATCGACAGCAACCCATCCCAGCATTTCATCCAGCAATCGCGCCGTTCCGCGTGCATTTTCAGTGGACAGTTCGGGGATGAGGACGTCGCGCAGGTCACGCCGTAGCGATTGCAGGACAGCGCTGTCCAATGTCTCAGGGTCGAACCCTGTTGGCGCGTTTGGCGTATTCATTGGGCCATCCGAAGCGCTTGACCTGACGCGGCAAAAATGGTCCTGAGCCCTGACGCGGTGTAAAGTTTTCCGACGTCGAAGCAATTGAGGGTAAGAATTTGGTCGCGTTGGAGCGCACGCCAAAGCGGGTAGAACGCCGCCGCCAGATTTTGGACGCCGTGCGCGAAGCCATCGTGCGTGAAGGCATTGCTGATTTGCGAATTCGGGCGCTGGCCGAGCATTGCGGCGTCGCGGTCGCAACGCTCTACAACCAGTTTGGAAGCCGGGATGCACTGATCGCCGCGGCGCTGGAGCAAGACTTTCGCGGCCGGTTTGAACCTTTGTCCGTCAAGACGCGTGACCTTCCGCCGCCGGAAAAATATGTCCGCCGCATCGCATTGGCTGCGCGGGATATCTACAAGATGCGCGAGTACACGGCCGCTGTTCTCAGCTTCTACTTCCGCCCCAGCGTCGATCCCGTTTTGCGCGCGGCTGTGCATGACTTCATCGCTGCGGACTTTCTCGGCATCGTCGACAGCGTCGCCGCCAAGGGCGATTTGCACGACTGGGTCGACCGTGAGGCCTTCGCGCAGGACATCGTGCCGCAATTGTACGCGATCACCATGATGTGGAGCCAGGGTTACATCGACGAGCCTGAACTGGAGCAGCATCTGATGCGGACCGGCGCATTCGCCTTCGCCGGCATTTCTAAGGGCGACACGCGCGCGGCGTTCGAAGCGATCGCCAAGAAGTCGTCGAAGAGGCTTCATAAGGCGGCCGCCTCGCGTCCAGCGATACGCCCGTAAGTGATGCAATTGGTGATGGCGTAGCCGCTGCCCACGTAATTTCGGCCAAAGATGTTGCCGGTGGTTTCACCCGCGGCATAAAGGCCTGGAATGGGCTGGCCCTTCGGGTTCAAGACGCGCGCTTTTTCGTCGATGCAAAGGCCTGCGCCCGTTACCACAAGGATCACAGGCCGAATCTCAGCAGCATAATAAGGCGGCGTCGTCAGCGGCCAGAGATTGCTCGATAGCTTTTTGAAGTCGGAATCGGTCTTGGATATCGCCAGATCATTGTAGCGCGCGATGGTCGCTTCAAGTTTTGGCCCGATGCCTACGATCTTCGCTAGTTCTGCAAGGCTATCGGCTTTCTTCACAGAGCCTTTTGCGACGTGCTCTTCCAGCACAGAGGTGATCCAGCTGAGCTTGATGGCGCCGACCTGCAGCGCCTCTAGGACGCGCGGATGCGGCTTGGCGCGTTCGGTCAAGAGCGTGGCGTCGAAGATGGCCCAGCCGCGTGCACCGTCTTGTTTTTCCAGCGCCTCGGCAATTTCCCAATAGGCGGAATCTTCCGCCACAAAGCGCTCACCGGCCTTGTTGACCATCGGCAGCCACTCAGGGCCGATCACCTCAAACTCCCGGAAAAAGCCCGGCGACGTCAGCAAAAGGGCGCTGTCTTCACCGCCGATTTTGGCGCCAGCCGCCTCGCCCATCAGCACGCCATCGCCTTGGTTGCCTGGCCATCCGGTATGCCAGACCCAATCGGAGATCTGCTTGGTTTTCGGCAATAAGCGATTAACGAGTTCTGTATTGCCACCGATGCCGCCGGTTGCGATCACGACAGCTTTAGCGCGGATCAACTCGCCATTGATATCGGCGCCAATCACGCGGCCGCTCTCGTCGGTCGCGAGGCGCTCAACGCGGCTCTTCATCGCGATGTCCACTGGATGGCGATGGAGTTCGTGGTCGAGCTTCTCCGCGAGCGCGAGCCCGAACCCTTCCGGTTCGTGCGCGCGGGGCGTTGTGCGATTGTTCGGCGAAGTGAGCCGGTCGGCGGAGTAATTGACCCCGATGGCCTTCAACCACCGCAGAGAATCCGCAGCCTCATCGCAGAGGCGGCGAATGGCGGCGGCGGGCGCATCGGGATTGACCGCCATCACATCGTTGAACATGGAATCAGCATCATCCTTGATGCCGCGCTCACGTTGCTGGTCCGATCCGCCGACAAACAAGAGCCCGCCTGCCAGAGCTGTGGCGCCGCCGAGGCGATCGCTGGCTTCCAGAAGGCAAACCGTCGCGCCGGCTTCAGAGGCGGCGATGGCGGCGGACATACCCGCGCCGCCGCCGCCAATCACCATGACGTCATAACCTGCTTCAATCATGGTGGTGTCCGCTCGTAAAATGGGGGTTAGCTTTTTGCGGCGCTGATTGCGGCGTTATGTCGATGGCTGGCGACATAGGAGACCTTGGTTCGAATTGAATGCGCGGTTTCTTGCCGGCAATGTTTGTTCGCTGCACCACAGGCGCCTCCCATTTTTGGTATCATGAAGATCCAAAAATGGAACATGTTCTAAATTGTGTCAAGGTGAAGGATTGGCGCCTTGTGTAGGAAATGCGGGCGGGCCCTCGGCAATTGCTGCGCCGTATGGTTTTTGGAGCTTACGGTCTGCCGTGGGTGCGTGTTTGCAGCGTCAATGAAGGATCGCCTTCACAAGTGACACGCCATGGCCGCTTGGGACGATCGCACTGGCGTTTTCCAAACCTAGTGTTCTGGCATGTCCGAGCGGTGGCGAGTGTTAGAGGCGCTTCAGATTGGCTCGTCAGACAGGCGGCGCAATGGAGAAATGATTGGCCAAAGTTGGCCTCTAGCGATAAAGCGCCAACCTGTCTTGAGGTTGCGTTGCTTGATGCACGAGCACGATCATGATTAGGCGGCGCTTTTTTTAAATCGCGGGAAATCCATTCTGCCGTACCATGAGCGATTGGGGTGAACGACTTTAAACGCGACAGAAACAGTTGCTTGCCCTTCAAACGCGTCCACCTGTAGAGTTAGGATGGACAGAAATTCGGAAGTGAAACATGCCCCGGAAGCGTTACACGCCCGAGGAAATTGTCGCGAAGCTGCGATAAGTTGAAGTCATGATGGCCCAAGGCGGCTCGATCGCGGATGCTGTGCGTGGTTGATGAATTTACGCGCGAGGCGCTCGCCATGCGCGTGGCGCGCCGGCTCAGATCGAGCGACATCATCGACGTGCTCGCGGACCTGATGCTTGAACGTGGTGCGCCGGAACACATCCGCTCGGACAACGGGCAGGAATTTATTGCGCTTGTCGTGTGCGAATAGATTGCGGCCGCCGGCGCCAAGACTGCTTACATCGACCCCGGCAATCCCTGGGAAAACGGCTATGTTGAGAGCTTCAATGGCAAGCTGCGCGACGAGCTTTTGCGGCATTCTGCAACCAAGCGCACCAACGCGATCCGTCCGCATGGGTCGCTGAGGTGGAAACCACCCGCGCCAGAGAGCATCGTCATGCCCGCTTGGCCAATCAGGCGTGTCGTTACGCTAGAAATGGAGGCGTCAATGAACTAACATTGAAGCCGGACGCGCCGATGTGGGCCGGTCATTTTTTGACCGCGTCCTTGAAGCGTCTTAGCTTTTCGCGGCGCTGAGTCCCGCTTGGCGGCCGAAGAAAGTGCAATCGGCCAGACTCATGCCGGAGCTATAGCCATGGCCCCAGGCAGGCAGGCCCGACGTGCAGCGTCCGGCGGCGAAGAGCCCCTTTATCGCCACTCCGGTGCGATCCAGCACTGCTCCGTTTTCGGATGTCCGCAGGCCACCCAACGTAAAGAACGAATAATAGGACGTCTCCGGGTTCATCTCCAACGCCACGAAGGGCCCCTGATCCAGCGGCGCCAGGATCGGCGGTTGCTTGTCGAACAAAGGGTCGCGGCCTTCGCGGGCGTGTTTGTTGTAAAACTTCATTGTTTGGGAGAGCGTGCCTTCCGCCATTTCGAGTTCAGACTCGACTTCCTCCCAGGTTTCACCAGTGGCGGCGATATGAATCCGCGCCAAATCCAGGGGCTGTTGGAAATGCGCGCTGTCGAGCAATTGATAGACGGGTCCGCCAAGTTGATCGACAGAATAGCGGCTCACTTGGCCGTGATAGCGATCTTCATTGATGAAGCGTTGGCCCTGAGAATTCACGAACACGGCGTAGGCGTGGGATTCCGGGATAGTCCAGGGACAGGTGGTGAAGAATTGATCCATGTGAATCGCATCGCCGCCTGCGCCGACGCCCATCATGATGCCTGCGCCGTCATCTTTGTCGCCGAGTGGATCGTTGACGCGATACGTGCCTGCCGCATAGCGCTTCAGCATTTCAGAATTCATCACGAAGCCGCCAGTGGCGAGCACCACGCCTTTTTTCGCTTTGACGAAGCGAGTCTGGTTGTCGATACGGATGACGATTCCACAGATTTTTCCCGCGTCTTCGATTAACGCCACGACGCGTGCGTCGGTGTGCACATTCGTGCCGAGTGCGCGCGCTTTGGCTTCTAGCACGTCGACAAGCATGCGGCCGCCGCCCCAGCCCATGAATTGAATGACATGGCCGCGCGGTGCGGGCTTGGCCTTGTGGCAGAATGGCGCGGCTGCTTCCGACCCTGACCAGATCAATGTTGAATCGTCCATCGGCTCGATCACTTTGCCGGGCAAATAATTGCCGCGATAAGGGACGCCTTGGGCTTTGAGCCACTCATAGTGATTGAGCGACTCGCGGGCATAGAGATCGCATTTGGCGTCATCCGCGCACGGCCCACCGGCCATTTTCAAGTAAGCAGCGAGATCCTCGATGGTGTCGTTGAAGCCTGCTGCAATCTGAGCGTCGGTGCCGCCGCCTATATAAATTTCACCGCCTGAAAGCGCCGAGGCGCCGCCGCTACCTGAATTGCGCTCGAACAGGTCCACTTTCACGCCGGCGCCTGCCGCTTCGATGGCGGCGCACGCACCCGTTGCGCCGAAGCCCACGACGGCGACATCCGTTTCAATATGCCATTCCGGGACGCTTGAAGCCGGGTAGGGCTTGTGAAGCGAAATATCGGTCATGGTTACTCCCTAAAGTCTATTTGGCGGCGGGCCGCGCTTTGGCGCTTCATAGGCCGAAAATCGCCGCTTATGCACGATTTATGGTAAGCGGGCTTGGCTTATGCAAGTTCGACAATGTGGACGGGCAGCGCTAATTTGTCGCCGTTCATAGTAAAGTTTACGGCCCTGCGGAGGCAAGGACGCCGTCTTGTGAGCGATCGGCTCCAAGTGCTGTTCGTTGAAGATTAGAGTGCGACCAAGGAGAAGGCGGATGCGGGGAATCGTTGCCTGGCTGGTGCTGGGACTCGCCGGATTGGGGTGGACCGGCGCTACACAAGCCAGCCCAAACCAATGTCCGGGCGCCTTGCCGCGTCCAAACACGACCTTTGGCGGCGTTGTGCGTATCGTATTGGATGGCGACACGATCTGTGTGAGCGAGAAACCATACGTTAAATCCTGGATAAAAATCAGACTCGCCGATTTCAATGCACCGGAATTGGATCGCCCAGGCGGCGCCAGAGCGCAGGCTGCGCTTGAAGACACTGCTTTGAACCAACGGGTTGTTTGCGTGAGCGGGGGGCGGAGCCTTGATCGTGTGATGGCGCGCTGCACGATTGAGAAGAAAAACATCGGTGCATTCATGCGCGATGCGGGAATTAAGCAAAGTGGCGATCGCTGATCAATGAATCCCGACGGTTGGATTTTGAGCAGATATTGATCGCGTTTGTTGTAGGGCAGACGCGGCGCCCGAGCGCTGTCGCGGGGCGGGCAAAACAAAGGGCCGCGCGATGGCGGCCCTTTGACATATCCAATGCTTTTTAAGTTAGGCCGTTCGGCGCTTCACGAGACTGAGGAGGAATAGAAGTACAACGGCGCCAATCACCGAAACGATCAAGCTGCCCGAGAATCCGCCGAAGCCCAGACCCAACATATTGAAGATGAAGCCGCCGAGGAACGCACCGATGACGCCAACAGCAAGGTTGGTGACTAATCCGTGGGTCCGGCCCATCACTTGTTCGGCGATCCATCCGGCGAGAATGCCGATAATGATCGCGCCAAAAATAGAAACTTCATTCATGACAGCGCTCCTTTGCCGAAACAACTCACAGCGCTGCGAATAGGTTCCTAACGCTTGCGGATGGCCTTCCAAGCAAATTGGAATACGTTGCTCTCATAGCGAACGGCCCAATAAATGGCGCCGCCCGTTGCCCCGGCGATGGCCAAGATCATGACGTCAGAACATGGCATAGCGTCTCCCGCTTTCGAGCCTCTTAGAAGAGATGGATTGGGCGGCATAGCGTCATGAGCGGCTGGAATGGCGGAAGCGCTTATCTTGCCTCATTGCGAAGTGGTGCGGCTCGGCGTTTCCTGCCTCATGGATCATTCCACTTTGGTCCGGGTTTTTTGTGCGGATACGGGCGCCGCGCTCTTTCGGCAGGCAATTGTGGACAAAGGGTCGGAGAGCATTGAGCGTTAAGCCAATCTTGTTCGCTTTATTGAGCGTGGGTTTGATTGCTTTTCTTTCGCTTTTATTCTTGCGCAACATCGCACCAAAGGATGCACCATGGGCGCCGCTGTCCCTTGAAGATCCGATTGGCTTCGCCACGAAATTGAAATTGGCCGCGTTGCGCAATGATCTCACCAAATGTCCGGTCATACTTGGAACAGCGCAGCAGCTTAGATTCCGCGCCGCCGCGTCAGATTCTGGGACAAAAAATTGTCCATTATCTGGGACTGTCGTCATTGAGCGCACGATGGTCACTTACGGCCAGGAGATGGCGTCGACCTGCGCCTTGGCGGCGTCGATCTATATCTGGGAGCGTGAAGTCGTGCAGCCTGCCGCGCTAAAGCATCTGGGGGCAGGCGTTGCGCGCATCGACACCTACGGCACGTTCGCGTGCCGCAACGTTTATAATCGCGAGAACGACAGCCGGAGCGAACATGCCAGTGCGAACGCGTTGGATGTCGCGGGCTTCAGGTTGACGGACGGCCGCCGCATCACACTCGTTAGAGATTGGCGGGCAAAGGGGGATTCTGCCGAATTCCTGCGCGCGGTTCGGGATGGATCCTGCAAGCTCTTCAATGGCGTTCTAGGCCCCGAATACAATGCCGCGCATGAAGATCACTTCCACCTCGATATGGGGCCTTACCGCGTATGCCAATGACGGGCCCGGAATTGCCGTTTCCATAGCCGGGATGGCCATGCCAGGTGTCAGCTATGCGGTTTGAAGTGCGCGTTTTTTCGCGCGTCCGCAGTCGCTTTGGAATCGATCTTCAATCCTTCGGGATCATTGATCGGATCGCCGGTGATGACCACGCCGTAATCGCGGAGCGCGCCTTCGATCGAAACATATTCGTCGCGCACGTCCCGCATCATGCGTTTGGGATCACGCTCCAGCGGATTACCCCAACCGCCGCCGCCGCCAGTCTGTAGGCGAAAGGTCGTACCGATGGGCGCGCGCCAGCTCTGTCGCGACGCGTAATAGGCACATTCGCCGTTTGCATCGATCGTTTTTATCCTCGGGTCGAGCACGCCGGAGACGGGGATTGATTTGGCGTAGATTCCATCATCGATCGGCAACGAGCGCTTTTCCTTCGCGGTGTCATAGATGTCGGGCGTGAACATCCAGCCTGCCTGCGTTGCGCCCGCCTGGCCGCCATAGACGCCGATGCCGCTGGGCTCTTTTGCGTGTAGGGCGATCGCCAAAGGCTCGCCGTCGGAGAGCCAATAGGTGTCGCGCCGCACCGCCGCGCCGCCGCGATTGGCGCCGGGGCCGGCCGTGTCGGCCACATATTCCTTGCGCATCACCACAACCGGCGTGTCGGATTCCACGGCTTCACTGGCGGGGTCGATATTGTTGCTGACATGAAAGACCGTGTAGCTGTCGCCGTCGCCGACTTTGGTGCCGCCCCAAGGGCCATGCTCGCCGCCGCAGGAGCCGACTGTAAGCCAAGGCACGACGGTCTTGGTGATCCCATTGCCATTGTGCAGCATGAGCGAGCCGTAATCGCCGCCGATGGCGTCTTTGCCTAAGGCGTCGGCCAGCGCGCGATAGATCGCGATCAGTAAGGTGATGGACGCTTCCCAATACATGAAGATCGGACCGTCTGGCGGGGTGGCGCTGCAGAACGTACCGGGTGGAATGACGATGTCGATGTCACAGAAGCAGCCTCGTGAGAGCGGCGCTTTTTGCTCGATGAGCATTTTCAGCGCGACGCCGACGGCGCCTTTTACATCCAAGGGGCCGCAATTGATGCTGGCGCGGGCTTGCGCGGAGGCGCCGCTAAAATCAACCTCGATCTTGTGGCCGATTTTGGTCAGCTTCATTTTCAGTTTGTATTCTAGAGAATCGTCGACGCCATCAGCGTCGACGCCATCTTCGGATTCGTAAACGCCATATGGGATCTTGGTGGTGATCGCGTCGCGCATCGCGTCGGCGGAGACGTCGCAGGAATAGCGAATGGCGCCGAAATAGGCGTCGATCCCATACCGGTCGATGCTCTCCTTCAAGAGGCGTTCGCCCAGCAGCAGGCTTTGATAAATCGATTTAATGTCCGGCAGCAGCAGCGCGCCGATGACATGCTGAAATTTTCGTTGCCTTGCTCATCGACCAGGGAAACTTGGCCCTCGGCGCCGGCATTGTTTACGGCGATGTCGAGGCGGCCGTATTTTTTCTTTATGTGGGCGAAGAGGGCGGTGATCTCGCTTACCTTTAAGACGTCCGCCTGTATAAATTCGGCCATGCCGCCATTGAGCTGGCCGACAATCTACGCGGACGTCTGACCTGCTTCAGGATTGCGGTCGGAGACGACAATGGTTGCACCTTTTTTGGCAAATTCCATAAAAATCTGGCGACCGATGCCGTCGCCCGCGGCGGTGACGAGGACATTCTTCCTCTCAAAACGCCCCATGCTTTTGTCTCCTCGCATTTTTCGTTGTTCGGAGCATGAGTTCAGATTTGAGGCGTAATGGATTTGCGCTGGGTGCATTCCGGACTCGGAGGATCGATGCGCGGCTAAATGAATCGCTGCTTCATTTTTGCACTATGCTATGATGGCGATTTGGAACCATCGGCGTCTTGCAGCGTTGGCCGAGCGCCGGCGGTGGCGCTGGCGCATGTTTGTTTGGGGCGTCTGTGAACAAGGCGAAGATGGTGTTGGCGCCTCTGCTGTTTGCGATTGTCGCTGCATGCGGTGGTCCCGAGGAAAAGCAAGTGGGCGAGTTTTCCAACGACCTTATGGGCAACGAGATTGAAGTGGGCGCGTTGCGCGATCCCGCCATCTCAAACGTCATGTGTCACATGGCCTATTTCAATCGCGGCTTTCTGGATCGGATGCGACAGGGGAATTGGTTTGAGAACCCGTCAAACTCGGCGGTGTCTTGCCAGCGCACAGGGCCGATTAATCTTGCCGGCGTGCCGCTGAAAGAATCCGGAGAGGAGATTTTCAGTCAGAAGCAAAATTTGCTCTTTAAGCGGCTCGCATTGCGGCGCGTTGTTGACCGCGATAACCGCTCAATCCTTTATATCGCATATTTTCGCGAATTGGTGGAAGGCTCCGCGAAGATCGCACTGTCCAGCGTCGCGCTTACTGATGAAGACTTGGCAAGCGCGCCAAGCAAAGCAAAAAATAGGGGGCGCACCGACAGGCATCGCCAGCACCCCTTTGGCGCGCTTCGTAGAAGTTTAAAGTCCGTCCTGAAATCCGGAGAGGTTAGGGCATCGGCGCAGGAGGCGCGCTTTGATCGGGCGTTACGATAGGTGGCTCTTGCGAGCCTTCGGCGCCGCCGGGCGTCACGGGGTAAGGATCAGCACCGGGAGTGATCGTGACGGGCGCGCTTCCGTCGAGTGTGGGTTCGCTTAAGGGCGGCGCAGCATTCTCATTTGCATTGGTTGGCTGATCGCGTGGGCCGCAAGCCGCCATATTGAACAGCGCCGTTGCAGCAACTAAAATCTTGTTTATGCGCATTGATGCTCCATGGACTCTGATTGGCTCAAGAATAGGAACGCGCCCCGCTTATTGCTGTTCCGGAAGAAAGCCTACAGGCGTCAATAGATGCTCAGACCGCTAACGCAATCCAGTCTGCGGCGGCGATGCCGCTCTTCCAAGCGCCATGCACAGTTGAATAGTCCTGCGTAGAGCAAGCTTCCCCGGCGAAGCACAAATGCTCGTTGACCGGCTGCGCCAGCGTTGCGCGCGCCGCTGAAAAGCCGGGCAAAGCGTGGCTGTATGAGCCTAGAATGGTCGGCTCTCTTGCCCAGGTCGTGACGGCGAGTGGTGAAAGCGTGCGCGCGAATTTCGAGCCGAGTAGGCCGCTCAATTGCGCAGTACAAAAATCGGTCGCCGCTTCTTTGCCTGCGCTTTCTAAGGCGCGCGCCGCTGCGCCGCCCAGGAAACATTCGATGATCGGATGGCCAAGCGGTCTTATGTAATAGCTGCCGGCGCCGGCGCGCTCGAAACTGCCAAGAAGGTGTGTTTCAGGTTCCGCCATTTCGGGTGCGGCGAGGGACAGGAAAACCTTATCCGCCAATCCTAACGGAAGATTTGACGCTGCGTGCAAATGATCGTCGAGCGCCGGCGCGAAGCGAATAGCGCCCGAAGCCAGAACGGCGCTGGAGATCGTCACGATGGCGGCGCGCGCACGTATCGTCCCGCGATCGGTTTCGAGTATAATGCCGTTGTCGTGGGTGATTGAGATTACGCGCGTCGCAAGCGTCGTCGGCAGGCCGGCGCCCAGTTTGGCGACGAACGCGCCAAAACCGTTCGGCAGGCGCCAATCATTGTCGCTGGCGGCGTCGTTGTACTTCAAGAAATCCGCGACCGAAAGTTGATCAAGCTCCACGCCATTGACGTAAGTGCTGAGTCCATCTGCGAAGGGACGCCAGCGATCGTCTGTCGCCATGGCGTCCCCGGCGCAGTCATTGTCAGGCGGATTGCTGTGTAAGCGTTCGATAAGGGTTTCGTATGCGCGCCAGGCATTGCGTTGGGTCTGCGGCGTTGCGCCAATGTCGCGCCATTGCTTGTCCCAAGCGGCGCGGCGGCGTTCAATCGGCTCACTTATGGATTCTGCAAGAACAGTGAGCGGATTGCGTTCGCCTGAATGTAGCCAATGCGCGCCCATATCGAGCGGCACATTCTGCAGGGTCATCGTCTGTGTACGGCCGCCAATACGCGCTAAGGCTTCGATGAGGAGCACCGATTTTCCCAGCTCGGTGAGTCTGCGACCGGCGGCGATGCCTGCGGCGCCAGCGCCGATGATTGCGACATCTATGCCGTTCATTCTGCAATGCTTAATCCGGGCCAGGCAGATACAAGATCGCAAGCAATACTGTCATGCAGGACGCGCCAGTGTCGGCAATTTCCGCCTCGAGCGCGAGTGTGATCTTCACGCCGATCCGAAACGGTATGGCAGTGGCGAGGCGGCATTTGCAACGCACAGCCACACCGACATTGACAGGCGTCAGAAAGCGGATTTCAGGGCAACCAATGTTGAGCGTATGGGCCGCGCCGATGACTTCCCAATCCATGCCCGGCTCTAGGCGCGGCAGCATCGCTGGCAGCATGGTTTCCGGTTGAGCGGCCACAGCCGTGGGGGCTCGCGAGATGGATTTGGCGAAATCCTCGATCAAGGCGTCGTCGATTAAAAGCGCTGGACCCCATTCGCCGAAGCCATCGGCAATGATCCGGTTCAAACCGTCGAAATCGTCGAATCGAACCTGTTGCTTCATAACGAGGGTACTCAACCAAGGATGCGCCTTGCGCAACTGCGCCGCGTTTATGCGCGACGAACCAGCGGTCTTTTTGGACGCCGCCGCCTTTGCGGGCAATGCGCGAATATGTCGTTTGCAAAAGTCCGTTGAATTCTCATTATTGCCGGCAATCAGCCAGGGCGTTCCCCTGGTGCAAGCTAAAATGAGCGGCGTCACGCTGTCTGGGGAAAATTACTTATGAGATTCAAAGATAAAGCTGCAATCGTCACTGGGGCCGCATCGGGCATTGGACGGGCGACCGCCGTGAGATTGGCCAAAGAAGGCGCCAAAGTCATGATCGCCGACATGAATGAAGCGGGCTTAGCCGAGACCGCCGCTATGATCGGGTCTGCTGCCGTGGCCGCGCCTCTGGACGTTTCGGACTTTGACGCCTGTAACGCTTATGTGGCGAACGCTGTAAAGACGCTGGGACGCCTCGACGTGCTTTGCAATATCGCTGGCGTGCTGCGTATGGCGCCGATCGACAAAGTAGACGCCAAGGAATGGCGGCGGATCATGGCCGTCAATATTGACGGCGTGTTTTACATGTCGCGCGCCGCGATGCCGCATCTTCTAGAGACCAAGGGCAATATCGTGAATCTCGCGTCTGCGGCGGGACTTGTGGGCATTCCTTACAATGCGCCGTATTCGGCCTCGAAGCACGCCGTAGTCGGGCTCACCAAATCCATGGCTTTGGAGTTCGCAAAGCGAGGCATTCGGGTGAACGCCGTTTGTCCAGGCGGCGTGAAGACGCCGATGATCGCGCAGGCGCCGATGGAAGGCGTGGATTACGAGTTCGTGATGTTGTCTTCGGCTCACCTGAATGGCGGGGAATTATTCGATCCGGAAGATATCGCGGACGCCGTGGTGTTTCTCGCCTCGCATGAAGCCAAGCGCGTCAGCGGCGTTGCGTTCGCTGTGGACGGCGCACAGACCGCTTATTGATGTATTGATTGAGGATTCCGTCTGTGCAGAGACTATTAGGTAAGTCCATCATCGTGTTTGGCGGCGCCTCCGGCATTGGGGCCGCCAGCGCGCTGCGTTTGGGTGCGGAGGGCGCGCGGGTTTGTCTCGCTGACGTCAATTTTAGCGGTGCGGAGGCCATCGCAGCCGATATCATAAAGGCTGGCGGCGAGGCGATCGCGGTCGCTTGCGATATTTCCGATGAGGCGTCGGTGAAATCCGCCGTCGATAGAGCGGTTGCAGCGTTTGGCGGAATTAACGGCGCGCACATTAACGCGGCGGACATGCGTGTCATCATTCAGGATTTCGATGCGCTTGAGATTGATCTTGCCGTATTCGACCGCACGATGAACGTGAATCTGCGCGGGCATTTGCTGTGCACCCGCGCTGTGCTGCCGCATCTCCTGCTGAAAGAGCGCGGTTCCATCGTTTATACGAGCTCGCCGGCGTCGGATATTGGTGAGCCAACGCGCGTGGGTTATGCGGTCAGCAAAGCCGGCATCAACGCCTTGATGCGCCACGTTGCATCGCGCTGGGGCGCTGCCGGCGTCACCGCCAATTGCGTTTCGCCCGGTTTGACGTTGACAGCGTCAGCCAGCGCGGCGGTGGGCGAAGACTTCAAGAGTGCGATGCTGGCCCGCATGGCGAACACGCGCCTTGGTACGCCAGAAGACCAGGCCGCGATGGTCGCCTTGCTCATGTCCGAAGACGGCGACTGGATCAACGGCCAGGTCATCCGGGTTGACGGGGGTCCTATGCGATAAGCGTCTAGGAAAGCGTGGACATAAATTTCAGCATGAGCGCGTTGACTTCGTCAGAGCGCTCCATCTGCAGCATGTGGCCCGCTTTCTTGACGTGCGCCACTTCGCGGATGTCCGAATATTCGTTGGGCAGTCGGCCGATCGGGTCATCGCCGTGGAACGCCTCAATGTCGGTGTCGGCTTCGGCTGCGATCAGGAAATAGGGCACGGTGTTTTTCTTGTGCTCATAGGGTTTGCGCTGAGCCCAACGCAAATCCATCGCCCGATACCAATTCATGCCGCCCAGAAAGCCAGTTTTCTCATAGGATTTCACGAAGACATCCATGTCTTCCTTGCTGAGCCACGACCAGGGCAATGGCGGGGCTTCCGGCAGCGCATCGATATAGTGAGTGCCCGATGGGTGCTTCCATACGTCGATATAATGGTAATCGCCACTCAGCGCCCAAAATACGCGCTCCAGGAATTTACGCGGTTCCGCGTTGAGCGATTTTTCCGCCACGCCTGGCGCCATGAAATAGTCCATGTGGTAGAAGTGCTTTTGCCCCATGGCGCGCGCTTCTTCCAGGGGCGGCGTATCTGGATTGTGCGGGATAGATGGATTGTTCAGCGCGATTTGCGCGATGATTTTTTCCGGGTGGCGATAACCCAAATCGTAGATTGCGAAGAGGCCGAAATCCAAACCGGCGAAGACTGCTTTTTCCAGATTCAAGTGCTTAAGCAGTCCGGTGAGATCGCCGATCGTGTGATCGCAATCATAGTCGGCGGGGTCGGTGGGCGCATCGGTATCGCCCATGCCTCTTATGTCATAGGCGATGCAAGGATAGCCTTGCGCCGCCAGAACGCGCATTTGCCGGTTCCAGCTCCACCATGTATGCGGGAAGCCGTGGGCCATGATGATGGGCGGCTTCTTGCTGGCGGACGGCTCCGGCCCAGCTTTCACAATATGCATATTGATGCCGTTGACGTGCGCCATTTCGTGACGGAAGAAACCGTCATCCTTGCCGTTTGCGGCCATTCCTGCCTCCCTCTTGTTGTTCTGTCGTGATGTTAGGCGCCTTCGGGGCTCTGCGTAAATGTCATTCGCGGGACTCTACGTGTTTGCGGAAAGCGCTGGGCGATTGATCCGTCCAGCGGCGGAAGGCGGAGCGGAAACTTTCGACGTCGCGAAAGCCTACGCGCAAGGCGACGTCCCGCACATTTTGGCGAGGATCGCGAAGCATGGTCTCGGCGGCTTTGCGCCGGGCGGCATCCTTCAGCAATTGCGGGGTTAGGCCCTCTTCCTTGAGCGCACGTTGCAAGCTGCTGACGCTGATTCCGGTGCGGGCGGCGAGGTCGCTCAAAGTCGGTAGGCCCACGCCCCGGGCGAGCGCTGCGGCGTATTGGCTGCGGACGCGTTCGGGCATCGAGGTCTCGGCGCTCTTGTCGGTCAGGAAGTCGAATGGAAAATCCTGCAGCAGGGCTTCGAGGTCTTGCGGCGACCGGACGATGGGCTGCGCCAGCAAGTGCTGAGGAAAAGCGATTTGGTTCACTGGCGCATCAAAGGCCAAGGCGCCGGCGAAAAATTCCGACACGAGTTCGCTTGAATATGGCTCGCCATAAGCGAGACGCAGTTCGAAGCGTTCGGTGGAGACGCCGATCAGCCAGGCATAGAGTCGGCTGAAAATCGAAAGGCCAGCAAGGTCGGCTAAGTACGTGCCGAAGGTCTTGCGGCGGCGCAGCGTATCCATTGCAATCAACGCTTCACCACCCCTCCGTGTCAGCGCGAAGGTCGATATCGCCGACCAGAATGTGCGGTGAAACAGAATTTGGCGCTCGAGGGCGTCCTTCAATGTCCCACAACTGATCAGGCAGAGGCACATCAGTCGGAACTCGTCAGGGTTCATGGGGCGGCGGCCGTCTGGCTGCGTCGCTTGCCAGCCGATGGCGCTGACGCAAGCGCGGCAAATGGCGGCGAGCTGCGCGCTATTGAGCGGCGGGGAATTGCCTGTTGAAAGCTGCGTCCAGGTGATCGGCACACCAGACTCCACTAGGATCGCAGATGGCTCGGCGCCGGCGCGCCGCACTTTACGCAAGAGGGTTAACACCCCGTCGGCGCCTGGTTTGGACCCGATCGAACTCGGCATTATTGACCTGAAAAACTACGATCTTTGACTTCAAACTCTAGTATTGGTTTTTTCCGGTTCGCCGTATAGATGCACGCCGCGCCCCTTATCCAGGCGGGGAGAGTTTAAGGAACATGTATGTCGAACGCTGACGCGCCCATTTGGACCCCGCCGGAACGTCCCGAATGGCTGCGCTTGTTTTTGGAAGACACCAAATCCTGGAACCACAAAGCTGTCGCGCCACTTGAACCTGAGGAATTGATCGCAACGGCCAAGAAGAATACTGGCCTTTCCGATTTCGGGCCGGACGATTGGCGCGAGGGATTCGAGATTTTTCTGAAGGCCTGCGAAGAAGAGGCCGATTTGCATTTTCACGGCCGGCTTTGGACGCGGCAAGAAACGCTGCTCTATCTCGAAACCCGTCTGCACATCGAAGCGACTTATAAGGCGCATCCCGAAATTGAGGATCAAGTCATTGATCAACCCGTTTTCGTTACGGGGCTGCCGCGCTCGGGCACGTCGATTTCGTTCGAATTATTGGCGCAAGATGAGCAATTTCTGGCGCCCGCGAATTGGGAGTTTTATTTGCCGGTCCCGCCGCCTGAGGCCGCAACCTATCGAACCGATCCGCGCGTACCGCTCGCGGACGATTTGATCCGCCAGCCCGTGCGGGTCACGCCGACCATGGGCTCAATGCATGAATTTGGCGCTTGGATCCCGAACGAATGCGGCGTCGCATTCCGCATGACGTTCCGCGCCTCGCATCTGGCGGCCTTGGTGCAGGCTCCGAGCTATTCCGCGTGGCTCTATGGCGCAGATCAGACGCCTGCCTATGCATATTACAAGCGGCTCTTAAAGCTGCTGCAGTGGAAGAATCCACGCACGCGCTGGCTACTGAAATCGCCGGAACACCAGACGTTCCTGCCGACCTTGTTCAAAGTGTTTCCGGATGCGCGCGTAGTGATGACGCATCGCGATCCGGTGCGGGCACAAGGCTCGGTGACAAGTTTGCTTGGCACTTTTTATTGGATGCGCAGCGGCAAAGCGTTTGACGCCAAAGCGTTTGAAGAATTGCTGACGCCAGAAGGTCTCGCTGGCCGCCTCAATCAAGTGGTGGACTGGATTGAAAAGGGCGACGTGCCCGCGCCGCAGATCTCGCATCTACGCTATGCGGATCTGATCGACGATCCGGGGCCGACGTTGGAGCGCCTTTATCACGACATGAATTTGCCGTTTACGGATCAAGCGCGCGGAGCAGTGAACGCGTATTTGTCAACCAAGCCAAAAGGTAAGTTCGGTCAGCATCACTATACCGTGGACAGCCAAGATAAAACGCGGTCGTTGTTTACGCGCTACCAAGCTTATTTCGATGTGCCGACAGAAGCACAAGCATGAGGGAGAGACGCGATGGAGGCCAGGCTAAAAGGTAAGACGGCGATCATCACCGGCGCCGCCGGGGGCATCGGCCGGGCAAGCGCTCTGCGCTTCGCGGCGGAAGGTGCGCATGTTTATGTCAATGACATTCAGTCGACGGGCGCCGAAGAGACGGTTGGGTTGATCAAGAAAGCGGGCGGCGCCGCGACGCTGGCGCTCGCTGATGTCACCAATGCCGATGAAGTGAAAGCAATGGTCGATCGCGCTGCGTCCGAACGCGGCCGCCTCGATGTAATCTACAATAATGCCGGCGGCGGGCTGGATACGCCGACGCACGAAACCAGCATCGAGAAATTCCATCAATTAATGGCGCTGAACTTTAACGCCGTATTTTACGGCGTGCACGCGGCGTTGCCGATCATGATGAAGCAGAGACGTGGCGTCATTCTCTCGACCGCGTCCGGCGCCGGCATGAACGCTGTTCCTGGTGTTGCGGTCTATGGCGCTGCAAAGGCTGCGATCATCAGCTTGATGAAGAATGTCGCCGCCGAATATGGCTCTTATGGCATCCGGGCGAATTCGATCTCGCCGGGGCCGATGGATACGCCGAGTTTGCAGGCCTATCTCGCGCACGTGCCGAACGGACACGCCAATTTCGCCAAGCAGGTGCCGTTTGGGCGACTGGGCACAGGCGAGGACATCGCCGCTGCGGCGGCATTCCTGGCGAGTGATGATGCGGCCTTCATCACGGGCGCCGTTGTGCCTGTCGATGGCGGCGTGACGGCGGTCCTCGCTTCCCCGAAAATACCTGCACTTTAATGCGTTCAGAGCGACGTCACTTCTGGAGGAATCCTATGAGCCAAGATTACGAACAGACGCTGCGCGCCGCGTGGAATAACTTTTGCGACGAGTTGAAATCGGCGGGAGACATCGCGTTTCGCGAGACTGCGGCTAGCAATCCAGTCGATCGCGCGGCGGCAGTCCGGCTTCTCTCACGTAATATCGGTTTGGCGCTCATGTTCGAGTTTGAGAACAAGGACCCCAAACATCCGGAGCTCTTGCACTATTTCAACCCGATCCGGAAGCAGGGCGGCGACAATACCGACGCGCTCTATGTTGGTGCGCCGATTAACGGCGTCGATACCTATCGCATCACTGGCAAGCGAGGCACTTCGCGTTATTTCGGCGTTACAGTGGTGGAAAAGGGCGATACGCCCTGGGGCGGCGGCGTCGCCTCTGTCCTTTTCGGCGATCAATTTAAAGTCGAGCCCGACGGCTCGTTTGAACTTTTCCTGAGCCCAGATCCGCATCCCGGCAATTGGCTGAAGACGACGCCGAATAGTTTTCGGGTGACCTTCCGTCAGTTCTTTGCTGATTGGGAGGGCGAAGAGCCGATGGATGCGCGTATCGATATCTTGACCGGCGACGGCAAGCCGCCGGTGCTGACGCCAGAAGATGTTTCGGACGGCCTCGGCGCCGCCGCGCATTGGGTGAAGTGGTCGGTCACCTATTGGGCGGATATGATCGAGAAGTGGAAAGTTCAGCCGAACCGTTTCTTGTCCTATCGTCAGCTCGACGACAATAAAATTGACGCCACGCCAGGCGGCGAGCCGATGATCGCGTATTGGATGTTGCCGACGGACGAAGCGATCATTGTGAAGGTGAAGCCACCTAAAGCAAAATATTGGGCGCTCGAGTTCGGCAATTATTGGTGGGAGACGATGGATTATCGCTATCGGCTCTCCAGCACCAATTGCCACCACGCTGTGTTGGAAGACGACGGCGAATTGCTCGTTGTGATTTCGCACGACGATCCGGGCCTGCCGAACTGGCTCGATCCGTCCGGCCACAGCGAAGGCTATATGACTTTCCGCTGGATGCTGGCCGAATCGGCGCCGGTCCCTTCGGCGCAGCAGATCAAGCGGGCCGATCTCGAAAAGCGTCTGCCTGCAGACGTGAAGCGGATTACGCCTGAGGGTCGGCGCGAACAATTGGAATCGCGCCGGCGCGGGATCAATCACCGGTTCAAGTGGGCTTAAAGTTCAGGCTTTGCGAGGAACGAAAAACGCGGTGTAGTGGTCTTCATGATATAAAGGGAGGGGGCCATGAGCCGCATTTTCGTAATTCTCATGACGTTGTTTATGTTTGGCGGCGTCGCCTATGTTTTTCAGCCAGATTTGTTTTCCGCCAATGGCTTGAAGCTGGAGGGCGCTGCGGCGATTTCCGATGTGCGAACGATGTACGGTACGTTCCCCATCGCTCTGGGCGTTTTTTTAGCGCCTGGCGCGTTGCGAAAGACCGGACACAAGATGGAGCTTCGGCTCATCACGTTTATTTTCGCCGGCTTGGTGGCGGGACGGCTTTTGGGTCTGGCGCTCGATAAGGGCGAACAAAGCTTCACCACGACTGCTTTGATGTTCGAAGCGGCGGTTCTGGTGGTTTCGGGCGTTTTGCTGCAGCGCGAAATGAAGCGCAAACTGGCCTAACGCCATCTGGGAGGGGCCGTAGTCCCTTCTGGGAGTATTCCGGTATTGTTTTGAGGTGTTTTTCTATTGAACGCCTTTAACGACGGGGCTCAACAAAACTCGCCGCCGTCGAAAAGGCGGGGCGCGGGCGGCGTCCGCCGCTGATAAAAACGGGATGGAAGAGGACAAGCCGCCGATGAGTGAACGCAAAGTAGCAGTGGTTACGGGGGGCAGCCGTGGCGCAGGACGCGGCATCGCCGTCGCTTTGGGCGAGGCGGGTTGGCGTGTTTATGTGACCGGTCGCACGCTGAAAGAAGGCGAGGCTTCTTTGCCAGGCACGATCGGCGCGACGGCGGCGGCTGTCACGGCTGCGGGTGGCGAAGGCGTCGCGGTGCAGGTCGATCACGCCGATATGAAAGCGACCAAAGCCCTTTTCGATCGCGTCGAGAAGGAGTGCGGCCGCCTGGATATTCTCGTCAACAACGCTATTGCGCTGCATGACGACCTCACCAAGCCGGAAAATTTCTGGGAAAAGTCGCCGGACCTTGTCGACATATTGGATGTGGGTCTGCGCTCCAGCTATTTGTGCGCCTATTATGCCGCGCCGATCATGGTGAAGCAGAAGCGAGGCCTTATTCTCTTTACATCTTCGCCAGGCGCCGTCTGCTACATGCATGGTCCTGCCTATGGCGCGCAAAAGGCGGGTACGGATAAATTCGCTGCCGATATGGGCGTGGATTTCCGCGGCACGGGCGTTGCGGCTGTTTCCATGTGGATGGGCATGCTGGTGACGGAGCGGTCGAAGGTGGCCGCCGAGAAGCATCCGGAATTGTATGGCCCACTTTTGGCGCAAGCCGAAACGCCTGAATTCAACGGCAAGGTGATTTTGGGAATCTATAATGATCCTGAGATCGACAGCTTGAACGGTACAACCGTCATCTCGGCAGAGATGGCTGAAAAGTACGGCATCAAGGATTTGGATGGACGCCAGCCGATGTCGCATCGTGGCATGCTGGGCGATCCCCGCATTCCGCATCCTGCGATCGTTCGTTGACGTACTGAAGACTCATTAAAAAGGGAGAGAAGCATGGCATTGGACCTCAAGGAAATTCCGTATCTGTCGCTAAACGCCGTCAAAAAGGGCGACAAGGAAGCGTGGCTGGCTTTGTACGAAGACGACGCCACAGTTGAAGATCCCGTCGGTGGCCACCCGCATTTCGATCCCGATGGCAAAGGCCAGCGCGGGAAGGAAGACATCGGCAAGTTCTTCGACCTGTTCATGACGAACCGCGAATCCTTCGAGTACGAAGTGCACTTTCTGTCCGTGAACGGCGATGAAGTCGCACTCTTGGTCACGATGACCTCGAAATATCCAGGCATGCCGGCTATCCCGACGAAAGCTGTGAACGTTTATAAGCGTTCGAAGAACGGAAAGGTTCAGTCGCTGCGTTCATTCTGGACCCAATAATTTTCGGGCGGGCCGTTGCGGCCCGCCCCCCTTATTTTTGAGGAGATGATTTGTGAGCGCGAAGAAAGTGCCGGGCCGCCAGGAATTGATCGACATGGCGATCAAGGAGGCGGGCCATAACGATTTCGGTGATCCATGGTTCTTCAAGAACCTGGATGTGCTTTTGCCGATCTTAAACGACGAAGCCCAATTGTCTGACTCAGGAGTCGACACCGCGACGGGCATGTTCGTGCGCGCCCTGGTCAACCGTCTGCGGTTCCAGCACCTTCTCACGCGGCATCCGGAAATCGACGATGAAGAAGTGAGCGTCGTGGCGTGCGTGGCGGGTTTGCCGCGCACCGGCTCCACTATGCTGCACCGAATCATGGCGGCCTCGCCAAACCTCACGGGGATCCGCTGGTATGAAACGCAGAATTACATGCCGTTTCCGGATGAAAAGCGCGGTAACCCTCAGCCGCGCCGCGATGCGGGACAGCAAATTCTGAATTACATGTTGCAGACCATTCCGGACCTCATGTCGATCCACCCGATGGACATCGAGCAACCGGATGAGGAAGTCATCATTTTGGGGCAGATGTTCAGCTCCACCATGATGGAAGGAACCTTTTATGTTCCAACCTTCACCAAGTGGCTGAACACGCAGGATACGCGCGTATGGTATCGCGATCTCAAGCGCATTCTGAAGGCGATGCAATGGTGGGATCCGACCCGCGCCGGCAAGAAGTGGATCTTGAAAACGCCGGGCAATCTGATCGGCATGGATGGCGTATTCGATTCCTTCCCGGAAGCGAAGATCGTGATGACGCATCGCACGCCGGTGGAGAGCATTCCGTCTTATTGCTCGATGCAATACAGCCTCTATCAGATGGTGTCTGACACGATCACCAAAGAAATGGTCGGCGCGTTCATCGAGCCGCGTCTGCATGAATGGTTGTCGATGTTCATAGCGGCGCGTGACAAGATCGGCGAAGGCCGCTTCATTGATATCGACTATAGGGATCAGCTCACCAAACCCGTTGAGACGGCGGGCCGCGTTCTTACCGAGGTTGGTCTGCCGGTCTCCCCGGAAGTACGTGAAGCCATGGACGTCTGGGCCGAAGGCAATAAGCGCGAAGATCGTGCACCTCATAAATACACGCTCGAGGATTTCGGCCTGACGCGCGATCAAGTGAGCACGCATTTCAGCGATTACATCAGCCGTTTTATTGAAGCGAAATAAGCGAAATCTAGTTCAGGGAGAGACGAATGATCTTGAAGGATAAGGTGATCATCATCACTGGGGTTGGCCCGGGGATGGGGCAAGCGATGGCGAAGATCGCGGCGCAAGAAGGCGCCAAGGTCGCGATCGGCGCCCGTAAGAAGGAATTTCTCGACAAGGTCGTTGGTGAAATCAAAAGCGCTGGCGGCGAAGCGATCGCCGTGGCGACGGATGTCTCCAAGCAAGACCAATGCGATGCGCTGGTTGCCGCAACGGTCAACGCGTTTGGCCGTGTCGACGGCTTGGTGAACAGCGCCTATGCACCGGGCGATATGGGCGATTTTGAATCCGCCAATGTCGAAGGCTGGAAAGATTCCATCGACGTCACCTGCCTCGGCGCCGTGCGCATGGCGCAGGCGGTCGCGCCGCACATGAAAAAGCAAGGCGGCGGCGCCATCGTGAATGTCGCCACAATGCAAGCGCAACAACACTTGGCGGGCGGCTCCTTGTCCTATGCCATCGCCAAGGGCGCCTTGGTGACGGCGTCGCGCCAATTGGCGTCTGAGCTTGGGCCGTTCAACATTCGCGTCAACGCCACCCGTATGGGTTGGTTGTGGGGCGAGCCAGTGCGGAATGCTCTGACGGGTATGGCGGCGCATTCCGGTACGACGGTCGACGCCATCAAACAAGGCGTAGCGTCAAAGATTGCGCTGCGCGTCATTCCTCCTGAGGAAGAATGCGCCAAGACGGTGCTGATGTTCGTTTCCGATTACACCAAGATGGTGGCTGGCGGTGTGCTGGACGTCAACGGCGGCGAGTGGATGGCCCCTTAAGTTTGAATCCATTACTCTAGAGACTCCAAATCAGAAGCGGCGGCCCACTGGGCCGCCGCTTTCATATTGTTCGATGTCCTTGGTGATGACTTTATCGCTGTTGTGAGAACGCAACCCATACCAGACTCAAAATTACCCAGACGGCTGCCAGCGATACGCCTAAGATAATCGCGACGTGACGGCCGCGCTGGCCTTGTTTGGCTTCAGTTTCGGTGACTTCTATATGCTCGCCGGTTTTATCATGAACCGTCCGCATAATTGCTTCCTTCCGATCAGCTTCATGCTCCGGAAAGGTGGAGCGGAATCCTCTTGGATAAGAAACAATTGGCGCCGCCAAGTTGTTCCAATGCATGTCAGGCCGCCCCGGCCAGCAGCGCTTTTTCCCACGGCGCAAATTGTTCATTCTGACCTAGAATTTGATAGCCACGCTCACCGCCCATTCGGCCGGGCGCGCGGGTTGGTCTATGACGGCGCCGGCGTGACGCGGTCTGCAGCCTCTGTGGATGACGGGCATGTCGACGGACCGCTTTTGTCGGGATGCTTTGTGCCCGCGCCGGGGGGGCGATTCTGCGACATGGCGAGCGGGCGGTACAGCGAACCTTAATGCGCGGTGCATGCTGCAGGCAAAGGACGGCTGATCTATCTGCAGAGCCGTGGATATATCTGGTGGCGGGCGCCGGACGTCATGAATCGTCTCCGGCGATATGCGCTCCAAAACGGGCCGGCGGCGCCGATCGATAAGTATGACTTCCAGACGCTGAGCACGTTCGAAGCGCCGCACGATAAGCATGATTGGCTGGCGCGGCATGCTTTCGTCGGCTTAGGCGAGCGTCGCGCCGACGATGAAACAATGCGCTATTTCAAGGTGGCTTAAGGCGCGCTCCCGCAGCCTTAGCATTGGCTTTCCTCGTATTTTCGTCTGTTGGTTCTTATCTCTAGCGCCGGCGCTTGGTTGGGCCGCGCGCCCCATCCTGGTCTTTAAACTGCGGTTCAGCCTGGCGTTGGCAGATCAGTGGTACGCCCCTTGCGCGCGCGACGCGTAAGAGGCAAACCAACGCCAACACTTAAAATAATGACCCGCCGCCTTCGGGTGCGCGGCCGAGATACAATCTGGAGACGTTAATCGTGGCTGAAATGCAAGAAGTTGTGATTGTTGGCGCCGCGCGGACGGCGATCGGTTCGTTCGGCGGCGCGTTGAAGGACGTGCCTGCGAACAAGCTGGGCGCATTGGTGATCGGCGAGGCGGTTAAGCGCGCGGGTCTGAACCCGCAAGACGTGCAGAACGTTGTGCTTGGGAACGTCATTACGAGTGAGCCGCGTGACGCCTATATCGCTCGAATTTCGGCGGTCGAGGCCGGCATTCCCGTGCAGACGCCGGCGATCACAGTCAATCGGCTTTGTGGCTCGGGCCTAGAAGCGATCATTTCGGCTGCGCGCGGCATTCAAGTCGGAGAAAACGACGTCGCCGTCGCGGGCGGCGCCGAAAGCATGAGCCAGTCGCCTTACGTGGCGAAGACCGTGCGCTGGGGGCAGCGCATGGGTGAAGTGAACATGATTGATGCAATGCTCACGGTGCTGACCGATCCGTTCGGTAACGGCCATATGGGCGTTACGGCCGAGCGTATTGCCGCGCGCAACAATATCTCGCGCCAGCAGCAAGACGCGTTCGCCTTGCAAAGTCAAAAGCGGGCCGCGCGCGCCATCGCCGAAGGACGTTTCAAATCGCAAATCGTGCCGGTGGAAATCGCGTCACGTAAGGGCACGGTTACGTTCGACACGGATGAATATGTGAAGGCCGACACCACAATCGAAGCGCTGTCCGGCTTGAAGCCTGCGTTCCAAAAAGATGGCGGAGTGACCGCTGGCAATGCGTCGGGCGTGAATGACGGCGCAGCTGCCGTTGCGCTCATGTCCGCCAACGCCGCCAAAGCGCGCGGCGTGAAGGCGCTGGCGCGCATCTTGTCCTGGGGTCATTCCGGCGTGGATCCGGCCTTCATGGGACTAGGTCCAATCGATGCGGTCCGTCAGGCGCTGAGCCGCGCTGGTTTGTCAGTCTCTGACATGGACGTGATCGAGAGCAATGAAGCGTTTGCTGCGCAAGCCTGCGCGGTATCGCAGGAGCTGGACTTCGATCCGGAGAAGACGAATCCGAACGGCGGTGCGGTCGCGCTTGGCCATCCGGTTGGCGCATCCGGCGCTATCATCACCGTGAAGGCCCTTTACGAGCTGGAGCGCATCAACGGCCGCTATGGTCTGATTACCCTTTGCATCGGCGGCGGACAGGGCATCGCCATGGTGGTTGAACGCTCCGCCTAAAAAGGGGCGCTCGATGATCCTGCTGGAGAAAAAGGGCTCAGTAGCGCTCCTGACGCTGAACCGTCCGGAAATGCTGAACGCGATTGGTCAGCCGGGTGACGGCGAATCCATTGCCGCCGCTTGCGCCGAAATCAATGCGGATATGAGTATTCGTTGCGCCATCATCACGGGCGCCGGACGGGCGTTTTCCGCTGGCGGTGATTTGAAAGCGATGCGCGATAAGTCTGGCGCGTTCGGCGGCACCCCTGCTGAATTGCGCGAGACGTATCGGCGGAACATTCAGTTCGCAGTGCGTGCGCTGTACAACCTTGAAACGCCGATGATCGCCGCAGTGAACGGCGCAGCAATCGGGTTGGGGTGCGATCTTGCTTGTACGGCGGATATGCGGATCGCTTCTGACAAAGCGAAGTTTGCAGCGACTTTTTTGAAGATTGGCCTCATTCCGGGCGATGGCGGTTCGTGGCTTCTGCCGCGCGTGATCGGCCATGCCCGGGCGGCGCGCTTGTTGTTTGCGGCAGAGGAGATCGACGCCAGGACCGCACTGGAGTGGGGGCTTGTTTCCGACGTCTATCCCGCCGAGGAGTTGATGGTGCGTGCGATGGAATTGGCGGAGAAAGTCTCCGCTCAGCCGCCGCGCGCTTTGCGCGTGGCTAAAACGTTGATGCGTCAGGCCGTCAACACGACTCTGGACACCATTCTAGAAATGTCGGCGGTCTCGCAGGCGGTGATGCACCATACTCGCGATCATGAGGAAGGCGTCGCTGCGATCCTCGAAAAGCGTAAGGCAGATTTTACCGGCGATTGAGCTGGCCTAATCAGCCGGATCGTCGGAGAAGCGGAAGACAAATTTTATGCCCGCTTCATCCAGACCCTGATTTCACCCCTCATCGAGGATCTGACCGTGGCTCAGATGCTCGTAATAAACTTCCATCGCGAAGCGTTTGCCAAGTTCGCGCATTGCGATGCTTTCGCGGAAAAGGTCGCGCGAACCCAGTAATTGATGGTCGGCTTCGACTTGCGTGCGCTGTTAAGGCGTCAGCCCCAGGGGGATGTCCTTCTCGCCGTCATGGACTGCATAGCCGATGGTTGGCTCCAGCGCCCAGCCATCTGCAAATTCCCAACGCCATGCGAGTCCTATTGCGGCGACGCTCGTATTTCCTTGGGTATTGGCCGAGGCCATGACGTAAGGGCGCGGGGCGCCGATGAGCTTTAGCGGCTGGAAGGACTTGAAGACGAATTCCAGTTCGACATTTGGGCCGTCTTCTTTTGGGTCGGCGAGATCGCCCTGATCTGTGCGGATGTTGTGATGAACGACCCCGACGCGCATTTCGTCGACTGCCCGCGATTGTGCTTGCCCAGGTCCGGCCGCAAGAGCTGCCGTCAGTAAAGCCGCTGCACGTGACGCTGATTTCTTTCGCTTGCCCCGCAAATTGAGCGACCTAGCGTGAACGCTGAATTGTGAGGGTTGTTTCGGGTTAGTGAATGTCGCCGTTACAAATGGCCATTTGGCTTTTAGGGGCTGGGCATCGCATCCAAGTGGATGAACATCCCATAAGGATCAAAAAATAGACTGCGCGTTGGAACCATTTTGCGAAGGGGGTGTTGAATATGTGCATCCTCCCGCGGATGCACCCCCAAAGCGCCGGGCTCTACCCCCCCCC